>Ga0209298_10000102_pt1 | contig 49134 bp, 48 predicted proteins | sample S_140806_EF_Meta_FD_187325 | JGI IMG/M metagenome (GOLD analysis project Ga0209298, IMG submission 187325) | Freshwater microbial communities from Lake Simoncouche, Canada to study carbon cycling - S_140806_EF_MetaG (SPAdes) (version 2) | ecosystem: Environmental > Aquatic > Freshwater > Lake ... | reverse complement strand
AGAAATAGAAAGAATTGTGAAATCTTTTCCTGGCGTTCAAAGCTTTAAAGTAAAAGTTGGAAATAACCTGCCTGAAGATATTGCGCGCCTAGCAAAGGTCCGCGCCCTTGCACCAAAGGCCAAATTACGCATCGATGTAAATGGAAATTGGGATGTTGCAACTGCAGTCACTAACTTGCGCGCAATATTTGAAAGCATTGGCGCGCTGGAATATGTGGAGCAACCTTGCGCAACAATTGCGGAATTAAGAGAGCTAAAAGAGAAGCTAAAGCTAGATATCCCGATCGCCGGCGATGAAGTTTTACGTAAAGCGAAAGATCCATTTGCAGTTGATCTCTCTGGTGCAATAGATATCTTGGCACTGAAAGTTCAACCACTTGGCGGGATCGAGCGGGCAAACAAATTGACTGAGCATCACAAACTTCCGATAGTTGTTTCCAGTGCGCTAGAAAGCGCGGTTGGAATTAACTACGGTCTGCAATTAGCAGCTTCATTTCAAGAATTAAACTTCGATTGCGGTCTAGGCACTGGTTCCCTTCTCAACGCCAATGTTGCTGACTTGCCAATCGTTAGTGGTGAAATTGAGATAAAGGATTTTGAGCCTGACTTCGGTTCTCATGAAGTGGCACCTGATCGCTTTGATTGGTGGAAGAATCGCGTTATGAAGACTTGGGAGTTAACCGCATGAGCCAGTCAACGCGACTTGCCCAAGTCATCGTTCGCCAGATAATTGAAGCTGGCGTTAAAGATGTTGTTATTTCTCCGGGATCACGCAACGCCCCCTTATCGATTGCCTTTTATCAAGCTGGTAAGAAAGGCCTTATTTCCCTGCACGTCCGTATAGATGAAAGAACTGCTGCTTTCTTTGCTTTGGGTATCGCAAAAGCATCTGGGCTGCCTGTTCCGATTGTCTGCACTAGCGGTACCGCCGTTGCGAATTACCACCCGGCTGTTCTTGAAGCATCACACACAAATCAACCTTTACTAGTTCTTACCGCAGATCGCCCCGCTGCACTTCGTCGCACAGGGGCAAACCAAACAACTGAACAAGCGCGCATCTTTGGCAAAGCCGTCCGCTACTTCGCAGATATTTCAGGTTCTGCTTATCCAATGGAACTTCCCTTTAACTCACTGCAATCAGGCCCGGTTCACCTAAACATTCAATTTGAAGAACCACTCATTGGTGAGGCAGATGAATCTTGGTTGGAAAACCTAAAAATTACTCCACCTAAAGTATTTGATCGCAAAAGCCCCGGAACTTTCTATACAAAATCAACTCGAGGTGTTTTGGTTATTGGCCATGATCGCGGTGGCTTAAGTGCAGAATCAGTAAAGAAGTTTGCAGATGAACTTGGTTGGCCAGTAATCTCTGAAGATCCACTGACATTTGCAAAGGTAATTTCACACGCCAGCGTCTTTCTAACCAACAGCGCAATCGCAAAAGATTTAGCCCCAGATATAGTTGTTGTTATAGGTCGCACCACCCTGTCACGTTCCATTAATGCATTTATCAAAATGGCCCGGAAAGAGATTGTCATTGACCCGCGTATGGCAACTGTCGATACAGACCGCATGGCAGATCAGAAATTTGCTCAGCTACCCGTTGTTCAAGTACAAACTCCTGATGCTGAATATGCCGAGAAGTGGAATAAGTACTCATCACGTGCAATGAAAATGGTTGCAGATATATCAACCTGGTCTGAAGCTCTTATCGCTCGCGAAATCGCAGTCAACATTCCTGCCGGTACCTCACTATTTATTTCATCTTCACGCCCTATCCGTGACCTTGAAGGATTTGCCGTAGCCCGAGAAGGTGTTGAAACCTTTGCCAACCGCGGACTTGCGGGCATCGATGGCAATATCTCTACGGCGCTCGGTATTGCATCTCAACGCAAAGAAACGATCGCAATACTGGGGGACTTGGGGTTCCTCCATGACCTCACCGGCCTTATTCAAAAAGAAGAAATAAACCTGAAGATCTTTGTGATCAATAACGATGGGGGAGGAATATTCTCCACACTTTCTCAACGCGGAGTCGATGGCTTTGAAGAAGTATTCGGAACTCCACACGGATTAAATCCAGCAGCGATTGCGTCTTCTATGGGATTAGGCGCAAAGACAATAGGCACACAGAAAGAACTAGTCACAGAACTTTCAGAACCAGTAAAGGGCCTGAGCGTTATTGTAGTAAACGCACCAAATCGTGAAGTGACCGCTGATTTTCTAAAAGAAATTTATAGCAGCGTTGCTTCTATGTGAGCGCAATTAGATTGAAGATAACTTAAGCGGCCGAGAAATTAGTTTTTTAGCCTTTGCTTCACTAATTCCCCAAACAGACATTCCAATTCCCAACGCAACATCTGCTTCGGCAGGGGTGAGAGTTTCTGTAACGTGCACTGACGATACTAAACCGAGACCCAAGCTCTCCCATAATTGATATCTAAATTCAAAATTTTCAGCGATTAATTGTCCCGACGACGCCAACTTTTTTAACACTCTTTTGGCAGTTTGCTCATCTGCCTGGATAAAGAAATCAGGCATCTCTTTAATGGTGTTGTGAAGAACCCGAGCAAAGTTAGGATGTGTCTCTTTCGCTCTAAAAAGTCTACGAGTGACTTCGAAGATTGACTCAATTTCATCGGTCGTCGAAGTTTGTGCAAAGGCCCATGAAATCCATTCGTGCCACATCTCACCCATAGCCTGGATGAAGAGTTGATCTTTATTTTCAAAATACTTATAGATAGTTGTCGGTGAAACTTCGGCGTGGGCAGCGATCTGCTCGATGGTCGCTGATGGCCCGATCTCAGCTAAGACTTCCTGTGCATCTTTAACCAGGCGGGCGCGATTGCGGGCGCTATACGCAGCCTGGCGACTGCCGCTTTCCTCCGCCGAATTCTTTTTTGCTGCCATAGCCGAATTCTAGAGTCGAAGGACAGGTATGGCATAGGTCATGTCAGTCAGATGGCGCCCTTAAATATAGACAGACTCTGTATTTATGGCATTATTGCCCAAGTCTGAAAAGACATTCCATTCTTCAAGCCCAGGGGTAAACGTGCATAACGGATGTCAACCAAAGAAATGAAACCTACAAGAGTCCAGGAAGCAATAAAAATATTGAATTCCAGTGCAGAGGAATTTTATATTGATGAAAAACCAAAAGCCAGAAAAGCCGCTGCGAAGAAGAAAGCCAAAAAAGTAGTTAAGAAACTAGTTAAGTAAATCTAGTAAGTCTCAATCGTGTTATGAAAGCAGAGCGCTGCGCATTGGCGCAAACTTTGCATTGCTCTCGGTCAATTCTTTTTCAGGGTTAGAACCAGCAACAATTCCGCAGCCGGCATAAATTTGAATCTCATTCTTTGTAATCTGACCACAACGCAGGGCAATTCCAAGTTCGCCATCACCGCGCGCATCTAGCCAGCCAACCGGACCTGCATAGCGTCCACGCGACATACCCTCGATTCGTTTAATCAAATCTGCTGCAACGTTAGTCGGAGTGCCACAGACTGCGGCAGAGGGATGGAGTTTTTCTAAAATTGTAAAGGCATCAACGCTCTTCTTACTTTCAATCAACGCCCCCGTCACATCGGTTGCTAGGTGCATCACATTTGATAAGTGAAGAACAAATGGTGATTCAGGAACGTTGGTGGATGTACAGAAAGGATCGAGGGCATCTGCCACCGATCTAACAGCGTATTCATGCTCTTCTAGATCCTTTGATGACCGCGCAAGAGATGCCGCAAGTGCCAAATCTTTCTCATCATCACCCGTCTTGCTGATAGTGCCGGCAAGGACGCGTGATGTAACCATGCCGCGCGATAGACGGAGTAGCAGCTCTGGTGTTGCACCGACAAGTCCATCGACAGCAAAGATCCACGTTGATGGATATTCAGCACTTAAATTACGTAAGATTTTTCTTGGATCAATTGCGCGGTGAGAATTAATTTTTAAGTCGCGCGCAAGAACAACTTTCTCTAACTTGCGATCTTCAATTTCCTTGATTGCTTGCGCAACACGAATCTGCCATTCGGCTGGGCTAAGTGAGCCATCGCCCCAGTTAAATTCGGCATCCTCTAAATATTGAACGTTTTCAGCGAGCTTCGGTTGGGCTTGGTCTCCTATCCAAGTGATCCATGAATTTCCGTTGCGCATGCCGACGACGATTTCAGGAATTACTAGTACGGATTCTTCAGTCTCATCGAAAGAGAAAGATGTGAAAAGTATTGGACCAGTACCGCTGGCATGTACCGAATCGGAAATGGATAACTTTTCTAGCTGCTTATGCCACCAGATACGTGCATCGCTAAAACGATTTGGGCCACTAACTTTCGTCGTCGCATAGCTTCCCCATCCAACTAAACCATCGCCGCCACGAACCCAAGACACGGGTGCGCTATCTGGAAGTAACTCCAGCAGGGGCAAGTGCTCACCCAGGCGTGTAGTAGTTACGGGGATTAACTGCGGCATAAGAATTAATCTATCGGTTTTACGCGACCCATTAAATTTTTAATTTGTGGAAGTACCTACTATTGAGAGAGACTTGGACCATGTCGCGCGCAAATATGGATAAAAACCCAGATGAAGTCGCCGCAATGTTCGATGGGGTGGCCAAGCGCTATGACCTCGTCAATGATCTTTTGAGTTTGGGCCAGACCAAGGCGTGGCGTCGGGCAACAACTGCGATCATCGCCCCAGCACCTGGGATGAAGATCTTGGATTTGGCCGCTGGCACGGGCTCAAGCTCTGAACCACTGGCTGCCGCCGGCGCCGATGTGATCCCAGCTGATTTCTCAGAAGGCATGTTGGCTGCGGGGCGCAAAGCCCGCCCGCATCTGAGATTCACCTTTGCCGATGCCCTAAATCTGCCTTTCGGCGATGGCGAATTCGACGTTGTCACAATCTCTTTCGGCCTGCGCAATACATCAGATACCGATAAAGCCCTACGGGAAGCCCTACGTGTGACGAAGAAGGGCGGGCGGTTAGTCATAGCCGAGTTTTCCAGCCCGACCTGGCGCCCATTCCGCACGATTTACACCAATTACTTAATGCGCGCCCTGCCCGCTATAGCCAAGAAGACCTCATCAAATCCAGATGCCTATATTTACTTAGCCGAATCCATCCGCGCCTGGCCAAACCAGAAGGCGCTCGCCGCCAAGATCGAGGCCGCCGGCTGGAGCCAAGTCGGCTGGACCAACCTGACTTTCGGAGTTGTTGCAGTTCACAGAGGCGTCAAGGCCTAACGGTCATGACCACCCCAATGCCCACCTTAGGATTTCACTCGTGAGCGCAAATCCGTATGTTCCGATTCTGGCAATAGCCGCAATTGGCTTTGGCTTCGCACTTATTTCTATCGTTGCCGCCGCAGTTACCGGGCCAGCCCGATACAACCGCGCCAAGTTAGAAGCCTATGAATGCGGAATCGAACCATCACCGCAGGCTGCGCAAGGTGGACGTTTTCCAGTTAAGTATTTCTTGACTGCAATGTTGTTCATCATTTTTGATATTGAAATTGTTTTCCTTTATCCATGGGCTGTTACTTTCGATCAACTTGGACTCTTTGGGTTAGTTGAAATGGCAATCTTCATCGCAACAGTGTTCGTCGCTTATGCATATGTATGGCGCCGTGGAGGTCTCGAATGGGATTAGAAGAAAAATTACCTAGCGGAATTGTTCTCACATCTGTTGAGAAACTTGCAGGTTACATGCGTAAGAACTCGCTTTGGCCAGCAACATTTGGCTTGGCATGTTGCGCAATCGAAATGATGGCAGCTGGTGCTGGCCGTTACGACTTAGCGCGATTTGGAATGGAAGTTTTCCGCGCCTCCCCACGTCAAGCAGATTTAATGATTGTTGCCGGCCGCGTTTCAAATAAAATGGCCCCAGTTCTTCGCCAGATTTATGATCAAATGGCCGCACCAAAGTGGGTTATAGCGATGGGTGCTTGCGCTTCTTCTGGTGGAATGTTTAACAACTACGCGATTGTGCAAGGCGTTGACCACGTTGTGCCAGTAGATATTTATTTGCCTGGCTGTCCACCACGCCCTGAAATGTTGATGGATGCAATTCTTAAATTGCACGATCAAATTTACGATGAAAAACTTGGACCAAATCGCGAGAAGGTTATTAAAGAAGTAGAACTAGCTGCGATGAACGCGGTCCCAACTCATCAGTTAAAGGGGTTGCTCGCTTAAATGTCTCAAGACCAACAAGGAATGTTCGGAGCTGCCGGAACTGGGGATACCTCAGGTTATGGCGGCTTGGTTCGTAGCGCCGCAAGCACGGGCTCAACTGAGCGTCCATTCGGTGGCTATTTTGATCAAGTAACCGATGATCTAGAACGCGCATATACAGATTTCGCTGATGCCATCGAACGCGTTGTTGTTGATCGTGGCGAACTTACTTTGCATATAAAGCGCGAGCGTTTAGTTGAAGTATCACTTATCTTGCGTGACAAACTTAAATTTGAAATGAATATGGGCGTATCTGGAGTTCATTATCCAGAAGATACAAATCGCGAACTACATGCCGTTTATCACTTGCTCTCAATCACCAACAATCAGCGCATTCGTTTAGAAGTATCTGTTGCAGATACCGATCCACACATTCCTTCATTGGTTGAAGTCTGGGCAGGATCAAACTGGAACGAACGCGAAACTTTTGACATGTTCGGAATTATCTTTGATGGCCATCCTGGTTTAACTCGCATCTTGATGCCAGATGATTGGCAGGGACATCCACAACGTAAGGATTACGCACTTGGCGGAATCGGTGTGGAATACAAAGGCGCAGTCACACCACCTCCATCAGATCGGAGGACATACAAGTGAGTACATACGCAGATCCATATGCATCATCGCGCGAAACCACTGAAGGTACTGTCTTCTCAGTAACCGGTGGCGATTGGGATTCACTCGTAACTGAAATTGGTCAAGCTAAAGAAGAACGCGTTGTTGTAAATATGGGGCCACAACACCCATCAACTCACGGAGTGCTTCGTTTGGTTCTAGAACTTGAAGGTGAAACTGTTACTGAGGTGCGCTGTGGAATTGGTTACCTGCACACCGGCATCGAAAAAAATATCGAATTCCGCAACTGGACTCAGGCCACAACATTTGTAACTCGCATGGATTATTTGGCGCCACTTTTTAACGAAGCGGCATATTGCCTCGGCGTTGAAAAACTTCTTGGAATCACAAATGATGTTCCAGAAAAAGCCAACGTCATTCGCGTAATGATGATGGAGTTCAACCGTATTTCTTCACACATGGTTGCTCTCGGTACTGGCGCCCTCGAACTTGGCGCACTTTCACCAATGATCTTCTGCTTCCGCGAACGCGAAAAAGTTCTGGATATCTTTGAATTTATCTCAGGTCTGCGCATGAATATGGCGTACATCCGCCCTGGCGGAGTCGCTCAAGATTTACCTGCCGGCACTGTTGATAAGGTTTTGGCAACCGTTAAAGATCTGCGCCATAGCTTTAAAGATAATGAAAAGTTGCTGGTTGGAAACAGCATCTGGATGAAGCGTACTGAAGGAATTGGTTACTTAGACCTTGCTGGCGCAACGACACTTGGTGTTACAGGGCCGGTAATTCGCGCAACTGGTCTGCCACTAGACCTTCGTAAGATCCAGCCATATTCTGGTTATGAAAACTATAAGTTTGATGTTGTAACAGCCGATACCTGCGATGTTTACGGACGCTTCTTAATCCGTATTAATGAACTTGAACAATCACTACGCATCATCGAACAATGTGCTGAAAAACTTAAATCACTTGAGGGCGGACCAGTAATGGTTGCCGATAAGAAAATTGCTTGGCCAGCCCAACTTTCAATTGGCGCGGACGGAATGGGCAATTCGCTTAACCACATCCGCGAAATTATGGGCACATCAATGGAATCTTTGATCCACCACTTTAAGTTAGTTACTGAAGGTTTCCGCGTTCCAGCGGGTCAGGTTTATTCAGCAATTGAATCACCACGTGGCGAACTTGGTGCGCACGTGGTCTCTGACGGTGGCACCCGCCCATACCGCGTGCATTTCCGCGAACCATCTTTTAATAACTTGCAATCAACTTCTGCAATGTGTGAAGGCTCAATGGTTGCTGACATCATCGGGGCGGTTGCATCGATTGATCCTGTGATGGGAGGTGTTGACCGCTAATGGCTTATACACCTGAACAATTACAAGTTATGGATTCAATGATTAAGCGCTACCCACGTAGCCGTTCTGCAATCATGCCGCTTTTGCATTACGTGCAATCAATCGCTGGATATGTAACGAATGAAGGCATCGAATTAATTGCCAAGCTTCTGACCCTTGAAACTGCTGAAGTATCTGCAGTTGCTACTTTCTATACGCAATATAAGCGCAAACCAGTTGGTGAGTATCACGTGGGTGTTTGCACCAACACGCTCTGCGCCGTTATGGGCGGAGATGCAATATTTGCAGCGCTAAAAGATCACCTAGGCGTTGAAAATGATGGCGTTACAGCAGATGGCAAAGTTTCACTCGAACATATCGAATGCAACGCGGCTTGCGATTACGCACCCGTTGTTATGGCGAACTGGGAGTTCTATGACAACCAAGATGTTTCATCTGCCAAAGAGTTAGTTGATTCAATGCGCAAGGGAACTCCAAAGCCTCCAACTCGTGGACCTAATTCACTTGTAACTTGGAAAGAAGCATCAGCAGTTCTTGCCGGAATAAATGATGGAAAAGCTGGCGAAGGCCTGCAAGCGGGCGGTCCAACTTTGCTTGGTTTAAATCTTTCGAAAGAGGGCAAGTAATGACAAAACTGGCTCCAGTACTTTCAGCGCATTGGGATGAGAAAGATTCATTTACCATCGAGGCTTACACACGTCACGGTGGATATAAAGCATCTGCGAAAGCACTTGCTATGGATCCGGATGCAGTAATTCAACTCGTTAAAGATTCTGGACTTCGCGGTCGCGGCGGCGCAGGCTTCCCAACCGGAATGAAGTGGGGATTTATTCCACAAGGCGATGAGAAGGATCATTACCTAGTTGTAAATGCTGACGAATCAGAACCAGGTACTTGCAAAGATACGCCGCTCTTGATGGCTAATCCACATGTTCTTATCGAAGGTTGCATAATCGCTTGTCATGCAATTCGTGCAAAGCACGCATTTATTTATATCCGCGGAGAAGTTACCCACGTTGTTCGTCGTGTTAACCAAGCAATTGAAGATGCTTACAAGGCTGGCCACCTTGGAAAAGGTATTGATGTTGTTCTGCACGTCGGCGCTGGCGCATATATCTGCGGTGAAGAAACTGCGTTGCTTGATTCACTTGAAGGCTTCCGTGGTCAACCACGTCTGCGTCCGCCATTTCCTGCAATCGCCGGACTTTATGCGCGACCAACTGTTGTAAATAACGTTGAATCAATTGCATCTGTTCCTGCAATTATTGCCAACGGTGCCGAGTGGTACCAGGGGATGGGTACTGAAAAATCAAAGGGAACTACGCTTTATTCACTTTCTGGCCACGTAAACAATCCTGGCCAGTTCGAAGCTCCACTTGGAATCACTCTCCGCGAAATATTGGAACTTGCCGGCGGAGTTCGAAGCGGTCACAAACTTAAATTCTGGACACCAGGTGGATCATCAACTCCGTTATTTACTGATGAACATCTAGATGTGCCACTTGATTACGAAGGTGTCTCTGCTGCAGGGTCCATGCTCGGAACAAAAGCACTTCAGATATTTGATGAAACAACTTGTGTTGTTCGCGCGGTATTGCGTTGGACTGAATTTTATAAGCACGAATCTTGCGGCAAGTGCACACCATGTCGTGAAGGCACATGGTGGTTGGTTCAGATTCTGCGCGATCTAGAAAACGGCGTTGGTACCGAAGCCGATCTAGCCAAGTTGCTCGATCTCTGCGACAACATCATGGGACGTTCGTTCTGCGCACTTGGCGATGGTGCAACTAGCCCAATCACATCTTCAATCAAATATTTCCGCGGCGAATACCTGGCACACCTAACAAATGGTGGATGCCCATTTGATCCGGTTAAATCAACGCTCTTCTCTGGAGTAAACGCATAATGACAACAACTCAAGAGAACCCAACTGCACAAGCAGTAGAACTCATCACCGTTGTAATCGACGGTTTTGAAGTTAGCGTTCCAAAGGGAACTCTGGTTATTCGCGCTGCTGAAAAACTTGGAATTCAAATCCCACGTTTTTGTGATCACCCTCTTCTTGATCCAGTTGGCGCATGTCGCCAATGTTTGGTTGATATCGAAATTAATGGTCGTGCATTTCCAAAGCCACAGGCTTCTTGCACAATCCCAGTAGAACCAAACATGATTGTTAAAACACAATTAACTTCACCAGTTGCTGAAAAAGCACAGCGCGGTGTCATGGAGCTTTTGCTCGTTAACCACCCACTTGATTGCCCAGTCTGTGACAAGGGCGGCGAATGTCCGTTGCAAAACCAAGCGATGAGCACTGGCAACGGAGAAACCCGTTTTGAAGGCGTAAAGCGCGTATTTGAAAAGCCAGTTGCGATTTCATCACAGGTGCTGCTCGATCGCGAACGTTGCGTACTTTGCGCACGTTGTACCCGATTTTCTGATCAAATCGCAGGTGATCCATTTATTACTCTTAACGAACGTGGCGCTCTGCAACAAGTTGGTATCTACGAGAACCAACCATTCGAGTCTTACTTCTCAGGCAATACTGTTCAGATTTGTCCGGTCGGTGCGCTAACTGGTGCTGCCTATCGCTTCCGCGCACGTCCCTTTGATTTAGTTTCAACTCCATCTGCTTGCGAACACTGCGCATCAGGTTGCGATATGCGCACTGATGTTCGTCGCGGAAAAACTTTACGTCGTTTGGCTGGGGATGATGCATCAGTTAACGAAGAATGGAACTGCGACAAGGGTCGCTGGGCATTTAAATATGTAACCGCAGTTGATCGCCTTACAACTCCAATGGTCCGCGGCGCAGACGGCGTACTTGCACCGACGTCTTGGCCAGAAGCACTTGCTGCAGCGGCAGCCGGAATAAAAGGCAAGCGTGCTGCTGTATTGGTTGGCGGACGCGCAACAACAGAGGATGCATACGGTTACAGCAAATTTGCTCGTATCGCACTTGGTACAAACGATATTGATTTCCGCACCCGCGTTACATCAGATGAAGAACGCGATTTCCTCGCAGCCAAGGTTGTCGGATCAACTACGACATACCGCGATATTGATATTGCAGATCATGTGGTGCTTGTCGGATTCGAACCTGAAGAAGAATCACCAATTGTTTTCTTACGTATTAACAAGCAGGTTCGCAAGCGCACGCTAAAAGTAAGCGCGGTTGCCACAAAGCTTTCCATCGGAGTCGAAAAGCTAAAAGCCAACTTCATTAAGGTTGCACCTGGTGCGGAAAGTGCAGCGGTTACTTCACTTGAATTAACTGGCAAGTCAATAATTCTTATCGGAGAACGAGCATCTGAAACCGCTGGCTTGCTTTCAACAGTTGCCAGTGTTGCTGATAAAACTGGCGCAAAGATTGCTTGGATTCCGCGTCGCGCTGGTGAACGTGGCGCACTTGAAGCTGGCGCAATTGGTGCACTTTTGCCAGGTGGTCGACCAGTATCTGATGCCGCAGCCCGCGTAGACATTGCAGCCGTTTGGGGCGTTCCAACACTTCCTGCAAATCCAGGTCGAACAACTTCTGAAATTATCAACGCGCTGACTTCTGGCGAACTCGATGCCGTCGTAATCGGTGGAGTAGATCCACTTGATATGCCAAATAGCGCAGCCGCACTTGCAGCGCTTAAGAAATCTTTCGTTGTGTCACTGGAAATCGCAGCATCTTCCGTCACTGATGTGGCAGATGTAGTTCTGCCGGTTGCAGCGGTTACCGAAAAATCCGGATCATTCCTTAACTGGGAAGGTCGCACGCGTGCCTTTGATGCCGCAGTATCTGATTCACTAAACCGTTCAGACCTGCGTATCTTGTCCGCACTTGCTGATGTGATGGGTGAATCCATAATGCTTGGAACGGTTACACAAGCAGCGCGTGAGATTGCATCCCTTGGTAAATGGGATGGTGTTCGAGTACAACTTTCAAACGTTGCACCAACGGGCGCAAAGAGTATTTCAAATAATGAAGCGCTACTTACTTCATGGCGCCGTTTATTAGATCTTGGAACTCTGCAAAAGGGTGAAGCGAATCTGGCGGGCACTGCACGTAAATCTGTTGCAGTAATTTCTCCAAAGCGCGCCGAATCTCTTGGCGTTAAAGATGGCGAAACACTGCGCGTATCCAATTCACATGGATCTATTTCATTACCAGCACTTGTTGAAGATATTCACGATGACGCGGTTTGGGTGCCTCGCAATTCATTTGGCACACAGACCTTGATTTCTCTAAATGCGGTGCACGGCGAAGTCGTATCGGTGGTGAAGGCATGAAAAACGCAACGCTTTTATTAGATGATCCAGGTTGGATTATTACTCTCAAGGCGCTAATTGTTTTCGTAGTCTGTGTCGTTCTAACGATCATGTCTGTTTGGGGAGAACGTCGCATTGTGGCTCGCATGCAGATGCGCGTTGGACCAAACCGAGTCGGTAAGTTTGGACTTATCCAAGCGTTGGCTGATGGTGTGAAGCTGGCGCTAAAGGAAGATTTGATTCCAGCAGCCGCAGATAAAATCGTCTTCATAATCGCGCCAATTATCAGCGCAACTGCCGCATTTATGGCCTTTGCGGTCATGCCACTGACGGGTCCAGTTAATTTCTTCGGTGAAGAAACCGTTATGCAGTTAACTGATCTGCCAGTAGGAGTTCTTTACGTCCTGGCAATCGCATCAGTTGGTGTTTACGGAATTGTTCTTGCCGGTTGGTCATCTGGTTCGACTTATCCATTACTTGGCGGACTTCGCTCAAGTGCTCAAGTAATTTCATATGAAATCGCTATGGGACTTTCACTCGTTGCAGTCTTTATTTACTCAGGTTCGATGTCTACATCTGCAATCGTGCAGGCTCAGCAAGAGACCTGGTGGTACGGACTTGTTCTATTCCCATCATTTGTTATCTATGCAATTTCTATGGTTGGCGAAACAAACCGCGCACCATTTGACTTGGCCGAAGCCGAAGGCGAACTCGTTGGTGGATTCCACACCGAGTACTCGTCGCTTAAATTCGCACTCTTCTTCTTGGCTGAATATGTAAACATCATTGCCGTCTCTGCACTGGCAACAACCTTGTTCCTTGGTGGCTACCATGCAATTCCAGGCCTTGGATTTACCGAGCAATGGCTGGGCGGTTGGTTCACCCTGATCTGGTTCTTTATAAAAGTCTTATTCTTCTTCTTTATCTTTGTTTGGTTGCGCGGCACACTTCCGCGTCTGCGCTATGACCAGTTCATGCAATTTGGTTGGAAAGTTTTGATTCCTGTCTCACTACTTTGGATCTTAGTAGTCGCAACTTTGCGAATTATCTCGACAACTAGCCAATCTCGCGTTGTAACTTTTGGTTTTGCTGGCGTAGTTGTTTTGATGGTTTTAGGAATTTCAACAGCCTTTGAAAATTCTAAGAATAAGCGTGCTTCCGTGGTTCACCCAGAACCTGCGGCGCCAGGCTTTGCTGTTCCATCCCTTCCATCTGAAATAACAACCATCAACGTTTCTCAACAAGGAGGCGATCGTGGCTGATCAGAACGAATCCAATTCATTGCAACCACAAGGTTCAAATGATGTCGACATCACATCGGTTGCATATGAAAAAGTGGATCAACCTGGACCGAAGAGCTTTTTCACGCAATTGCAGGGCTTTTGGCTCACCTTTGCGACCATGTTCAAGAAAGTAAACACGGTTCAATATCCAGAAGTTAAAGAGCCAACCGCCGAACGTTTCCACGGTCGCCATCAGTTAAACCGCCATCCAGATGGACTCGAAAAATGTATTGGTTGCGAACTCTGTGCTTGGGCATGCCCAGCGGACGCGATTTATGTTGAAGGCGCAGATAACACTCCTGATAACCAAATGTCACCGGGTGAGCGTTATGGCAAGGTGTATCAAATTAATTATTTGCGATGCGTTTTCTGCGGACTTTGTATCGAAGCTTGCCCAACCCGTGCGTTGACTATGACAAATGAATATGAACTTGCTGATTCAACACGCGGTAAGTTAATTTTCGAAAAAGATGACTTGCTTGGTCCGCTACGTGCTGGAATGTTGCCACCACCGCATCCAATGTATCCAGGATCTACAGATACAAATTATTACAACGGTGATGTAACGGAAGCACATCCTTCACAGGGGCAGAAATAATGCAACCACTACTAACCATTCAGGGTCCTGAAGCAGCGCTTTTTTGGTTCTTAGCACCACTTTCAGTTGCTGCGGCACTTGGAATGCTGCTCGTTAAGAAGGCTGTTCATTCGGCGCTGTTACTTGCTTGGGTAATGATTACTCTTGCAATTTTCTACATCGCACAAGAAGCAGTATTTCTCGGCGTCGTACAAGTAATCGTTTATACCGGCGCAGTGATGATGCTCTTCCTCTTTATTCTTATGTTGGTCGGTGTTGATTCATCGGATTCCCTAACCGAAACAATTGCTGGCCTTCGCCCAATAGCGATTACTGCAGCTGTTGGTCTAGGCGGATTGTTAGTTTCACTTCTAGGTCGTGCAACTTTAGGGCGCGAACCAATTGGTCTTGAGATCGCAAATAATGCAGGCAATGTTCAGGGCCTCGCCCAACTCCTATTTTCAAAGTATGTATTCCCATTCGAAGTTGTTTCAGCGCTATTGATCACTGCAGCACTTGGTGCGATGGTTCTGGCTCATCATCAACGCACAAACCCTCGTCCAAGTCAGCGCGAACAAGCAATTAATCGTTTCCGTAGCGGCTCTCTTGCTGGTGCAGCCGGTTTACCTGGCCCAGGAGTTTTCGCTCGACATAACGCAGTAGATGTTCCAGCGTTGTTGCCTGATGGAACTCCGGCGCCATCTTCAATTTCTGCAACGCTTAAAGCTCGCGGTGACGTACTAGATTCTGGCCAATTCCAACTCGATAACGTTGATACAACCGTTGTGGAGGAGAAGTAATGAGCCTCGATAATTACCTCTACTTATCAGCGATCTTATTTACGATCGGCGCCGTCGGCGTTGTCGTTCGCCGCAACGCAATTGTTGTCTTCATGTGCGTTGAGCTAATGCTTAACGCTGCAAATTTAACTTTGGTCACTTTCTCGCGAATCAACGGAACTTTAGATGCCCAAGTAATCGCCTTCTTTACGATGGTCGTGGCAGCTTGCGAAGTTGTTGTAGGACTAGCAATTATCGTGACGATTTATCGCTCACGCCGATCAGCATCAATCGACGACGCTAGTTTGTTGAAACGATGACCATGGTTACCAATAACGGTCTTGTTTACTTAATCGCCCTGCCACTTTTTGGTGCAATTGCACTTTTGTTGCTGGGCCGTCGTGCAGATAAATGGGGACATTTACTTGCTACGGCTATGTCTGCCGGATCATTTGCAGTTGGTCTTTTCCAACTTTCTGAAATGTTGGGTCGCGCAGCCGAATCACGCCCAGTAACCCAGAAACTATTCACTTGGATAAGCGTTGGTTCATTTAACGTAGATGCATCCCTACTGCTCGATCAACTTTCCATCTGTTTCGTTCTCTTGATTACCGGCGTCGGAACCTTGATTCATATTTATTCAATTTCTTATATGTCACACGATCCTGATCGCCGCCGCTTCTTTGCATACCTAAACCTCTTTATTGCCGCGATGCTGCTATTGGTTCTCGGAGATTCATATTTAAATCTTTATGTTGGCTGGGAAGGCGTTGGTCTTGCCTCATATCTATTGATCGGTTTCTGGAATCAAAAACCAGCGTACGCAACTGCTTCTAAGAAAGCATTTATCATGAACCGTATCGGCGATATGGGTCTCTCATTTGCAATCATGATTGCATTTGCATCCCTTGGCACCGTCTCATTTAGCGGTGTGAAAGAACATTCGCATCACGCATCTGAGGCGACGATGACAGCGATCGGAATCATGTTATTGGTTGCAGCTGTTGGTAAATCAGCGCAATTCCCATTGCAGGCATGGCTGGGCGATGCGATGGCTGGCCCAACTCCGGTTTCTGCATTGATTCACGCAGCAACAATGGTTACTGCAGGTGTTTACCTAATTGTTCGCTCTAATTTTGTATTCGATGCTGCGCCAAATGCGCAACTTTTAGTTGTTATCGTCGGTGCGATTACGCTGATGTTCGGTGCACTCGTTGGTACTGCAAAAGATGACATCAAGAAAGCACTTGCCGCATCCACAATGTCGCAGATCGGCTACATGATTTTGGCATCTGGCCTCGGACCTGCTGGTTATGCATTTGCAATCATGCATTTGCTTACACACGGTTTCTTCAAAGCCGGAATGTTCCTTGGCGCTGGTTCAGTTATGCACGGCATGAATGATGAAGTAAATATGCGCCGTTACGGCGGGCTTCGTAAATTTATGCCGATTACATTTATAACCTTTGGACTTGGTTACTTGGCAATCATTGGCGTTCCACCATTTGCTGGTTTCTACTCAAAAGATATGATCATTGAAACTGCGTTAAATGCCGGTGGTGCAAAGGGAATAATTCTGGGATCCGTTACATTGTTAGGTGCTGCAATTACCGCCTTCTATATGACGCGCGTAATGATCTTGACCTTTACAAGTCCAAAGCGTTGGGACGATAACCAGCACCCACACGAGTCACCCATTTTGATGTGGCTTCCAATGGTGATTCTCTCAATCGGCTCTGTTATCTCTGGCTTCTTGCTCTATCGCGGAGAGGCGTTAAAGCACTGGCTAGAACCGCTATTTGAAGAGCATGGAGAACACACAGAGTTGCTGCCTCCGATCGTAGTTTCTGGACTTGCTCTTTTGATGGTTGCAATTGGCGTTGCCTTTGCAGTCATTAAATATCAGCTCTCAGAAGTTGACGCGGTTGCACCTGAAAACGTTACTGAATTTACTCGCGTTGCACGTCGTGATTTGTTACAAGATGACATTAACGAAGCGCTCTTTATGCGTCCTGGCCAAGCGATCACAAGTGCACTAGTCAAAATTGATCAGAACGTTATCGATGGTGCAGTTCATGGAATCGGCAAAATGGCACTTGGTTCTGGTTCGTTTCTGCGCAAATCTCAAACTGGCTTTGTCCGCAGCTACGCAGTTCTCATTTTGATTGGTGCAGCCGCGTTGATCGCAGCAATTTGGGTGGTAACAACATGAATCTAGCCAATTTGAACTTACTAACTCTTTCCATGTTGCTGCCATTGCTCGGAACTGTCGCATTGGCCTTTGTTCCAAAGACCAATGCGCTTCTAACGAAGCAGATTGCGTTGGCAACCACGGTGCTCGTTGCAGTCGTTGGTATTGCAATGACCATATCTTTTGATTTCGGCGCAACCGGTTTTCAATTTGTTGAATCACGCGAATGGATTCCAGCTTTTGGCATCAAGTACGCGCTAGGTGTCGATGGAATCGCACTTGTTCTAATTTTGATGTCCGTCCTGCTTACGCCAATTGTGGTCATCGCTGGCTGGAATGAATCAGAAGGTGGACGTTGGAGTCCCAAGGTTTTCTACTCACTTCTATTGGTTCTAGAAACAATGATGATCGGTGTCTTTGCATCCACTGACGTCTTCTTGTTCTACGTCTTCTTTGAAGCGATGCTGGTTCCGGTTTACTTCCTTATTGGTGGATTTGGTTCGGGCGATCGTGCCGCTGCCGCTGTTAAGTTCTTGCTATACAGCCTCTTCGGTGGACTATTGATGCTGGCATCAATCGTTGGCATCTTTGTTATGTCTACTCGTTACGGTAATCGCACATTCGATATCACCACGCTATCTGGGCTAAACACAGTATTGACTCCGATGATGGAGAACGTCTTATTCCTTGGCTTCTTCATCGCCTTTGCAATTAAAGCCCCACTTTGGCCGCTGCACACTTGGTTGCCAGATGCTGCCAAGTCAGCAACACCAGGAACTTCGGTTTTGTTACTTGGCGTTCTAGATAAAGTCGGAACATTCGGAATGATTCGTTATTGCTTAACTTTGTTCCCAGAAGCAAGCAAGACATTTACACCGATGATCATTACATTGGCCGTTATCTCAATTCTTTACGGTGCATTTTTGGCGATCGGTGCTAAAGATATTAAACGTTTGATTGCCTACACATCTATTTCACACTTTGGTTTTATCACCATGGGAATTTTTGCAATGACATCACAAGGCATGTCTGGTGCCACGTTGTACATGTTCAATCACGGATTCTCTACAGCGGCTCTGTTCTTAGTTGCAGGGTTCATGATTTCTCGCCGCAAGTCATCAACGATCTCTGACTTTGGTGGCCTACAGCGCATTACGCCAATCATGGCTTGGTCTTTCTTTATCGCCGGAATGTCGAGCTTGGCGCTGCCGGGGCTATCAAGTTTCGTTAGCGAATTCTTGGTTCTGGTTGGAACCTTTACTCGTTATCCCGTTGCGGCCATTATCGCCACCTTCGGAATCGTCTTAGCTGCGCTATACATTTTGATTCCGGTACAACGCGCACTTCATGGCCCAACTACACCGGGCAATGAGAACTTAAAGGATCTAACTCTGCGCGAGAAGATTGCGATTGCACCAGTAATTTCCATAATCGTAATTCTTGGTTTCTATCCATCACCACTGTTAAATATCATAAATCCAGCGGCAGCAACCGTAGTTTCCCAACAAGGATTTAGCGATCCAGCGCCAACAATGAGTGAGGGCAAGAAATGATTACCTTTGTATCGCCAACCCTTGATTACGCACTTCTTGCACCGATTCTTATCGTGCTTGGTGGTGCACTAATTGGCGTTCTGATTGAAGCGTTTGCTCCACGCAGCGCACGCGCTGGCTCACAACTCTTCATAGCTCTTACTACTTTATTGCTTTCACTTGCCTCTCTTATCCGAGTTCGCAGCGGTGCATCGACAACTGCAGCAATGGAATCTGTCACCTTCGATGGCGCAGGCGTACTGCTGCAAGGATCAATTTTAATTATCGCAATAATTTCAGTCTTCTTGCTAGCCGATCAAGAGAATTTCACAGCACTTGCGGCGGCGCTTCCTGGATCTGATGAAGAACGAACTTCTTTACAGCAAGATCTAAAACTCACTGAGGTCTACCCGCTGGCACTCTTTGCAGTCGCTGGGATGTTGCTATTCCCAGTTTCCACAGACTTGATCACACTATTTGTGGCACTTGAAATGCTTTCACTCCCACTTTATTTGCTTGCCGGCCTTTCACGCCGCCGCCGTTTGATGTCGCAAGAATCTGCTCTTAAGTACTTCCTATTAGGAGCATTTTCATCCGCCTTCTTCCTTATGGGAATTGCATATCTTTATGGTTACTCAGCAGCAGTCTCATTCTCAGGAATACATGCTGCAGTAATCGGTGGATCCGGAAATGATATTTACCTGTTACTTGGTATCGCTTTTCTTTCTGTTGGCCTTCTATTTAAAGTTGGCGCAGTTCCGTTCCATGCCTGGTCACCAGATGTTTATCAAGGCGCACCAACTGCCGTAACCGCCTTTATGGCAGCAGCAACGAAAGTTGCAGCTTTCGGTGCAATGTTGCGCATTTTCTACGTTTCATTTGCTGAGGCATATTGGCAATGGCGTCCAGCACTGATTGTGATTGCCTTAATAACAATGGTATTTGGTTCACTCGTTGCAATCGCACAACGCGATGTAAAGCGCATGCTCGCTTACTCATCAATTGCCCATGCTGGTTTCTTGCTTTCAGGCGTAATCGCACTGAACAAGTCAGGCCTTGATGCATCAATTTTCTATCTCTTTGCCTACGGTGTAGCAACAGTTGGCGCATTCGCAATTGTGACTTTAGTTCGCGATTCAGCTGGAGAAGTTACGGACCTCAATCGCTGGAGTGGTTTAGGAAAGCGGTCACCTTGGGTGGCAACTGCTTTTGCAGGATTCTTATTAGCCTTTGCTGGCATTCCATTAACAAGTGGATTTATTGGAAAGTTTTCTATCTTCTCAGCAGCATATGAAAGTGGCTCTACTGCAATATTGATTACTGGTGTTCTTTCATCAGCAATTGCCGCGTTCTTCTATATCCGCGTCATTGTCTTGATTTTCTTCAAAGATCCAGTCGAAGATGGAACATCAGTTGTAATTCCTTCTGTGTACACGCAGATTACGATCGCGATTTCTGCAGTCGTTACGTTCGCACTTGGAATTTATCCAACGCCTTTGATTAACTTTATTCAAAGCACCGCACAGTTCCTTCGCTGATGGCATCCTTCGGCATTCCTGACCTAGATCCCTCTTTAGAGGCTGATTTAGCAATTGGAATGCAAGGCGTTGAAGAGCTGCTGCGCGAACATATAAAAGGTGATTACCCACTAGTTGAAGAGACCTCACGCCACTTAGTTGCAGCCGGCGGAAAGCGTTTACGTCCCCTACTCACCCTTATTTCATCGCACTATGGCGACAGCACACGTAAAGAAGTTATTCCGGCAGCAGTGGTTTGCGAATTAACTCACCTGGCAACTTTGTATCACGATGATGTTATGGATGAAGCGCCCATGCGTCGCGGGGTAGAAAGTGCTAACAATCGCTGGGGAAATACCATCGCAATTTTAACTGGCGACTATCTTTTTTCTAAAGCATCAGACTTATTGGCAGATCTTGGACCTGAAGCCGTTCGCCTGCAAGCGCGGACTTTTGAGCGATTGGTTATTGGTCAGATTATGGAAACGCAGGGACCACAAAACGGTGAAGACTCATTGGCGCATTACCTGCGCGTTGTGGGGGATAAGACCGGTTCGCTAATTGCCACTAGTGCTCGCTTTGGAGCTCTGCTTTCTGGTGCACCTCGAGAAATAACCGAAACGCTAACAAAATTTGGTGAAAAAATTGGAATTGCATTCCAATTGGCAGATGATGTCATTGATATCGCAAGTGAATCAAACCAATCTGGAAAGACTCCCGGCACTGATCTGCGTGAGGGTGTTCCAACTTTGGTAACGCTAAACGTAATGGCATCAGGTAAATCTGAAGATGCCGAGCTTCAGCGATTGCTGAGCGGTCCAATTCATGATGAAACCCAAGTACAACAAGTTTTGCGCGCACTTCGCTCACATGATGCGCTAAATCTCGCGCGCGAACAGCTTGGACAGATCGCCAAAGATGCACGAACTGCTTTAGGACCACTTCCCGTTGGACCGGCAACAGGTGCGCTCTTTTCTTTATGCGATGCTGTTATCGACCGTTCTGCTTGATTTCAGCAGATCACCAGCCAAAGTTATTAGCGCCAACCAAATGAATATAAATCCAACCCATCGCGCAGTTGGCATAGCTTCATGATTTACCCAAACACCGATTGAAAATTGAATTGTTGGAGTTATGTATTGCAGTAGCCCAATCGTGGAATATGGAAGTCTGGTCGTGGAACCATTAAAAAGTAGTAGCGGTATAGCAGTAACAGCGCCAGCGCTAATTAGCAGTGCGGTCAATCCAATTTCGTTACCAAATTGTCCTTCCCCTTTACTGCCAATGAACAATAGATAACCGCAGTATGGAATAAATGCGATCATGGTTTCGATCGCTAGCCCTTCAAGTGCGCCGAGTCCAAGTTGTTTCTTTACTAAACCGTATGTTCCCCAGGAAAGTGCCAAGCCGATTGCAACCCAAGGCAGGCGACCGTAGTCAACGGTCAGAATAATTACGCCAACTGTTGCTATAGAAACTGCTACCCATTGCAGTTGGCGCATCTTTTCCTTCAACAAAATAACACCGAAAGCGATAATGATTAGCGGGTTTATGTAATACCCAAGTGAAGCTTCGACGACATGTCCGTTATTGGTCGCCCAGATATAGACCAACCAGTTGATCGAGATAAGAATTGAAGCCAAGAAGAGTTTGATCGCAACCTTAGGTCGCTTAAATGTAGCCAGCGTTGACTTCAGCGCATGAGTTATTGCTAGAACGATTACGCAGAAAACCAAAGTCCAAACAGCGCGGTGCGAAACAATTTCAAGCGGGTTGGCTGGTTCCAAGAGTGGCCAATACAAGGGGAACATTCCCCATAAAACGTATGCGCTAACCCCGTAAACGAGGCCGGGCTTATGGTTTTTCAATTAACGAAAGTTCACAAATTGAACTGCAAATTCCCACTTGCCTTCTTTGATCATTGCCATTGTGGCTTGCAGATCATCGCGGCTCTTGCTGGTCACACGCAGTTCGTCACCTTGAATCTGAGACTTAACTGATTTAGGACCTTCATCGCGCAAGAATTTTGCAATCTTCTTGGCATTCTCAGTCGATATGCCTTCTTTTAGCGGACAAGAGATTTTGTAAATCTTTCCAGATAGTTGTGGTTCTGCTGGATCAATATGCTTTAGCGAGACGCCGCGTTTGATCATCTTATCTTTCACAACATCCAAAGTTGCCTTAGCGCGTTCTTCAGTATCGGCTTCAATGTTTATCTTCTCGCCGGCCATTTCAATCTTGGCGCCGGTGTTCTTAAAGTCGAATCGAGTGTCAATTTCACGGATCGCTTGGTTAATTGCGTTATCGAGTTCCATGCGATCAATCTTGGAGACTACGTCAAAACTGCTATCAGCCACGGTTGGCCCTCCTTAAAAAACGGGTATCAAACAACCCTGTATGTGACAAGGTTATCGCGCCTCGTGTAATTAATGAAGTTAACCGCGGATACACTCTAATAATGAGATACCGAAATCTATTCGGAGTTATAGGGCTGTTAGCTATGCCCTTGCTTTCGGTGCCTGCTTCTGCGCATACCGTCGTGGTTAGCGCGAGCCCTGCAGTAAATGCCATTTTAGAAGATTTACCTTCAACAATTTCTATCACGTTTGCGGAAGAATTAATCGACATCGGTGATTCTAATTCCATCTCAGTAGTAGATCTATCCGGGTCGGAGTACGCCCTTACAAATCCTCTAGTTTCAGGTGCAGTCTTAACATCAGAGCTATCGCCAACGCAATCGTCGGGACTGTTCAAGGTGAGCTACCGCGCTGTGGCTGCCGATGGACATGTAATTACTGGTAAATACGAGTTTACAGTTTCACCTAAAGCAGTGGCTGCTGAGGATGTTAAATCTTCAGAAGAAAATTCTCCATTAACTAGTTCGGAAAATAAATTATCAATTTACTTAATTATTAGCGCGACGTTGGTTGTTGGCGGAGGCCTATTGCTCTTTTTCATATGGAAAAGGCAGTGAAAATAGCCGATTACCTATGGCAAATAAATTAAGGTAATCTAGCGCCCGCCGTAAAAGAATGACCCTGGCGGGTTGCCCGAGCGGCCAATGGGAGGGGACTGTAAATCCCCCGGCTCTGCCTTCGAAGGTTCAAATCCTTCACCCGCCACCAGCAAGATTTAAATTCAAATCTTTTCTTTCTTGGGTGCGCTTGATTTGCGTGCAGCTCGGGATAAGAACAGCGCAAAGACAAGTGCCAAAACGATTCCGGTATTAACGCCCATTTCAATGAGTGCACGGTTGAAATACTCGGTTGTCTTTTCTTTCTCCATCGTAAGGGACGCGCCAACGGTAAGTATGTGACGTACCGCTGCGATAACTCCAATAATCAAGAAGTTATCCAATTGGAAAATACCATCGGTAAAGCGCACGATTACGGTGCGCATGATCTCCAAGATAATTACAACGAACAGAATGTCGTTAATGGCTTGGATCATTCCAACTGGGAAAAATGGTCGAGTTTCGATTAGGCGTTGCAGGCTGTAACCAGCGGCTAAGACGGAAATTACAAATAAAACTATTCCGAGAAAGCCATGCAAAATATCCTCTAACTTATCGATGAAAGTTACGGGAATGAGTGACTCATCTTTTGAGAGTAATCCTTTTACTGATTTGTACTTCATATCCACCACCCCTGTTAGTAATGCCTAAGGGTAAGTGGGGGGATAAATTCCCGCAATATTTAAGAGCAAACAGCCCCATGGGTTGCAGATCCAACCAGCTTTGCGTACTTAGCCAGTACGCCTTTTGTGTAACGCGGCGGAAGGCTCACGAACTCTTTTTTACGCTTTGCCAGTTCGGAATCAGAAACCAATAGCTCCAATTTTCCTGCTGGAATATCAATTCGAATCTGATCGCCATCTTTGATCAATCCGATAGGTCCGCCATCGGTAGCCTCTGGGCATACATGTCCAACACAAAGTCCAGTTGTGCCACCAGAGAATCTGCCATCAGTAATTAACAAAACATCTTTGCCTAAGCCGGCACCTTTTATTGCGCTAGTAATCATCAGCATCTCGCGCATTCCTGGTCCACCTTTCGGACCTTCGTAGGCGATCACAACTACATCACCTTTCTGAATCGTTCCATCAGAAAGTGCTTCCATCGCAGATTCTTCTCGATTAAATACTCGAGCAGCACCTTGGAAAATTTCAACGTCAACACCAGCATTTTTTACAACTGCACCTTCTGGCGCTAGCGAGCCTTCCAGGATTGTGATCCCACCATTTTTACCAAAAGGCTTGTTGGCGGGATGAATTACTTTTCCATCTGCAGCAGGTGGCGCAATATCTTTCAAATTCTCAGCAACTATTTTACCGGTAACGGTCATGCAATCTCCGTGAAGTAGACCCTCATCGAGCAAAATCTTCATAACAACTGGAACTCCGCCAACTTTATCCATATCAAACATTACATATTCACCAAATGGTTTCAAATCAGCGAGTAGTGGAACGCGCGCTGCAATACGTTTGAAATCTTCTAAGTTCAAATCAATTCCGAGCTCATGAGCGATTGCAGGTAAGTGCAGGACTGCATTTGTAGAGCCGCCGAGTGCCATTACAACAGTTATGGCATTTTCTAAAGATTTTTTGGTGATGATGTCGCTTGTTGTAATTCCTTGCTTCAGCATATTTATCACTGCCTCGCCCGCTAATTGGGCCAGAGGTGCACGTCGGTTGTCTACAGCCGAAGGCGATGATGATCCGGGAAGTGACATTCCCATGGCTTCAGATGCGCTAGCCATTGTGTTTGCTGTGTACATACCGCCGCAGGTTCCAGCACTTGGACATGCGGCCTTCTCGATTCGATCCAGATCTTCATCTGACATGAGCCCGCGAGCATTTGCACCAACTGCTTCGAAAGAAGTCACGATATTAACTTTTATCTCAGTTCCATCTTCGAGCTTGGTTTTGCCAGGAAGTAGCGAGCCCGCGTACATAAGAATGCTTGGAACATTAATTCGCGCTGCTGCCATCAACATCGCCGGAATGCTCTTGTCACACCCTGCGAGAGTAACCATCGCATCTAAGCGTTCGGCTTGCATAACCGTTTCAACTGAATCTGCAATCACTTCGCGACTAACAAGTGAGAAGTGCATACCTTCATGGCCCATGGAAATAACATCAGAAACGGTGATTGTTCCGAATTCCATCGGGAAACCGCCATTGGCTCTAACACCAACTGCGACATTTTCGGCGACATCACGAAGCGACATATTGCATGGAGTAATAGTGTTGTAAGAAGAAGCAATTCCAATTTGGGGTTTTTTAAAGTCATCGCCTTGCATTCCCAGTGCACGAAGCATTGCTCTGTTCGGGCTTCTATCTCTGCCCTGTGTTACTAGCGAACTTCGCGGCGTCATATTCACTGTAGTACTCTAACGACACCCTAAACGCTTGTGAAGAGTGAGCTGCAATGATCTATACGACACTTATCTCTACCGAAGATTTGGCGCAAAACTTAAGCAATCCTAATTTTGCGATCTTCGATGTGCGCTTTTCTTTGGATGACGAATCTTGGGGTGCCCAAGCATTTAAGGAAAACCATATTCCAGGTGCTGTACATGCTGACTTAGCAAAAGATCTTTCGGGTGAAATCATTCCAGGAGTTACTGGTCGAAGACCTTTCCCAACTGTTGAATCTTTTTCTAAAACTCTTTCAAATTGGGGAATTACTCCTGATACTCAAGTCGTTTGCTATGACGCAGAATCTGGGCTTATGGCGGCGTCGCGTCTTTGGTTAATGTTTCGCTGGCTGGGGCATGAAAAAGTTGCCGTTCTCGATGGTGGATTAAAGGTTTGGATGAATGAGAACCGCGAACTAAGCCAGTTAGTTCGCGAATTAGTACCTACCGTGTTTTCCCCGTCGGTACGTGAAGAATTATTCGCTAACGTTCAAGAAGTTGATGCTGTTCGAAAGAGCATTGACCATTGTGTATTTGATTCAAGAGGAGCAGAGGGTTATCACGGAGGCGGTAAGTATTACGATCCGGTCCGTGGGCATATTGCCGGTGCAGGTCTGGCTGACCGAGCAGAGATCACTGATCTAAATGGGTTATTCAAAAGTAAGGAAGAACTTAAGCAGCGGTTCAAGTCTCTGATCGGTGATGTAAAACCTGAAAATACGATCTTCTATTGTGGTTCCGGTGTCACTGCCGCTCAAAATGTATTGGCAATGAAACATGCGGGATTTACTGACACGAAGATGTATATAGGTTCGTGGAGTGAATGGATTACAGATCCAAATAGGGAGATTTCGCTATGACCCAGGGAAAATATCGCTATGCACTAATTGGTTGCGGATTCTTCGCACAGAACCATTTACATGCATGGAGCCAAAACCCTGACGTTGAACTCGTTGCAACATGTGATGTTGATTCTGAAAAAGCAAAGGCGGCGGCTGCCACCTTTGGTGGCACGGCTTATTCCAGCGCTGAAGAGTTGTTTGCAAATGAGAAATTGGATTTTGTAGACATTGCGACCACTCCACCAACTCATAAGATGATGGTTGAACTAGCTGCTAAAAATGGCGTAGCAGCAATCTGTCAGAAGCCACTGGCGTGGGAAATGGCGGATGCCAAGGCGATGGTTAAAGCAATGTCAGATAAGAACTTACCTTTCATGGTGCACGAGAACTTCCGTTTTCAAACTCCAATGCGCAAGATAAAAGAAATTATCGATAGTGGTGCAATTGGGCGACCATTCTTTGGTCGAATCTGCTTTCGCACCGCACACGATGTTTATTCAGCTCAATCCTGGCTTGTGGAGAGCGAGCGAATGATTATCGTGGATGTGGCTGTGCATCTATTTGATTTAGCAAGATATTTTATTGGCGAACCAAACACGATTTTTACTTCTGCTCACCGAGTAAATCCAATAATCAAGGGCGAGGATTCAGCGACAATTCTCATGCACATGGAAGATGCCACATGCATCGTTGACGCTAGTTATGAAACCAGGTCTGATCACAACACATACCCACAAACCTTTGTCATTATTGAAGGTACAAAAGGTGTAATCACACTATCTGCTGATTACCACTTACAGGTTGTTTCCGGCACTTCGGTTACCAATGAAGTAATTGAGATTCCAGATCATGGCTGGACATCAAAACCCTGGAACGGAATCCAGGACAGCGTAGTTAATGTAAATAAGCATTGGATTGATTGTCTAAAAAATGCCAAAACACCTGAAACAAGTGGCGAAGACACTCTAAAATTACTGGATATAACTTTAGGGGCATACGAATCAATTAAAAGCGGTCAAGTATTTACCGTTGGCTCCCTACTTAAATAGAAGTTATGAAGAAACTAAACGCTGGCCCATTAACTCTGGAATATTCTGAAGGTAGCCTCTGGAATATTCGACTAGGTGAAGAAGAGGCAATACGTAGGATCTATCTGGTCTTTCAAGATATTAATTGGACATCTCGACCATTTGAAATCTTGGAAGAAAAATGGAATATCTCAGATGATCACTTCTCCGCTGACCTTGAACTTCGTGGCAGCCATGATGCTGAAAACTTTCATGCAAACTTGCACATATTAGGAAGTTCGGCGGGAGAGATAAAATTTAGGTTCACCGGATCATCTACGACTGATTTTATGCGAAACCGACTTGGCCTTTGTTTGCTGCATCCGATCGCAAACTTGGCTGGTAAATCTTGTAAATTAATACTTTCAGGCGGAACGAAGGTAATTTCAGCGTTTCCAAACGATATCTCTCCTAGCCAGCCATTTAAGAATCTCGCAGGGATATCGCATGCTTTAAATAACGGACAAATTCTTGAAGTTAAATTTAAAGGTGAAGTTTTCGAAACTGAAGATCACCGTAACTGGAGTGATGCTTCCTACAAAACCTATTGCACACCCATTGAACTTCCATTTCCAATTGAAGTTTCTAAAGGCGACCAGATAGAGCAAGAGGTCACAATCTCTCTAAGCGGCAAGGCATCTCGGGCGCAAAAGCTGACACAGAGCAAAGTCACTATCAACGTTTCGGAGTTAGAAGTTAACCTGCCCGATATTGGGCTAAATATTGCTGAAGATTACTCTGATGGCGATCATGATGAGTTTAAAGAAGTTGGAATTGGTCACCTGAGGCTTAATTTAGATTTGGATGAAATATCAAAGGCAAATCTTTCTGGCGCAGTGAAGTTATCTAAAAAATTAGGGGTAAAACTTGATCTGGCTTTGAAGGCAACATCTGTAAATCAAGTTACAGAGTTTCTTCACAGTAATGATGAGCTAGCAACGGCAGTCAGAAATTTTTTGATATTTTCAAAGAATCACAAGGTTACACCTGTCGAATTTGTTACCACGGCTCGTGAATTTTTAGGTCCAGAGAAGATAATCTGCGCCGGGACCGATTTATATTTCACTGAGATAAATAGAGGTTCAGCGGTCATGCCAGGCATTGATCAAATTAACTTTTCGCTAAATCCCCAGGTCCATTCCTTTGATGATCGAACGTTGATTCAGAATTTGGCTACGCAAGAAGTAATCGCTTTAAATGCCGCTCGAATTGCTGGGTCTAAGGGAATTAGCGTTGGACCGATCACGCTTCGTCCCAGATTCAACCCAAATGCAACACAACCAGATAAGGATGTCAGCAACACTGCGCTACCGGCTTCGGTAGATAGCCGGCAGAGAACTTGGTTTAACGAAGCTTGGACTGCGATCTCAATTAAGTATTTAGCACAATCCAACTCCATTAATTCGGCCACCTACTTTGAGAGTGTTGGCTGGCGTGGGATAAGAGAATGTAAATCAGAAAGCAAAGATTCGATAAATTTCCCAAGCCAATCTGGTGAGGCATTCCCTGTATGGAATTTATTTGTAGCGCTCAAAGGTTTTTCAATGTGCAAGAAATCTTCTTCTAACGCTCCAGAAGTGGTTGACTCATTGATTATCAAGAATTCTGAAAAAACTCGGCTCATTTTGGCCAATTTTAGTAGCGAAACACAACAGGTTCATTTTGAAGGAATAGGATTAATGCCAGTAGTACTTCCACCCACAAGTACCACTTATTTGGATATGTAAGGAGTCGTAAATGTTTGATCCGATGTTTTCTTTGCAGGGCAAACGCACTCTTATCACGGGTGGTGCTGGATCACTCGGAAGGCTAATTGCTCAATCCTTTGTAGAGCGCGGTGCAATAGTTACGGTACAAGATTTAGATAAAGCTCGAGTAGATGAAGTGAAAGACTCAATCGTCAAAAATGGCGAAAATGTCTTCGCTATTGCAGCAGACTTATCATCTGCTTCGGAATGCAAAGTTGTGGTGGAAGAAGCTGCCAAGTTAATGGGCGGCATAGATATTTTGATTAACACTGCTGGAATTAATAGACGCAAGCCAATAGATGACGTAACTCCAGAAGATTTCGATGCAATTGTCTCTGTCAATATGAAGGCAATCTATTTCATTTCACAAGCAGTACATCCAATTATGACTGCCGCTGGCGGTGGAACGATCGTAAATATGAGTTCGCTCAGCGCCCGGTACAGTTTTAACACCATCTCCGTGTATGCAGCAACCAAAGCCGCCGTCAGTTCGATAACTCGCAGCTCTGCGCGCGAATGGGCTAAGGATAAAATTCGAGTTAACTGTATAGAACCATCGGTAATTAAAACTGATTTCACTAAGCCGCTTTGGGGCGAGCCACACCGCTCAAAATGGTTTGATGAAACAACGCCAATCGGGCGCCTCTCAAACCCTGATGAAATAATTGGTTCAGTTATTTTCTTGGCAACCGATGCATCTTCGTACATAACCGGGCAGTCCATTGTTATCGATGGCGGAATTTTGAGCGGCGCAGACTGGGACTCCTACGCTTAAACGCAAAAGATTCGCAAGTAGACACCTGGGTCTGCATTTATTAGCCTTGACGAGTAATGCCAACTCCACGAAAGGGAGACAACGTGCAGAAAAAGAAGTCACTTATATTCGCAGTATCACTTGCTCTTGCATTTGGATTAACTGCATGTTCAAATTCAGATTCAACTGAAGTTGCATCTGCCTCATGTGAGAAAGCAGATCTTGCAACAGTTACAGATGGCAAGCTAACAATCGCAACTGGCGAGCCTGCTTACTATCCATGGATTATCGATGACAAGCCAGAATCAGGCGAAGGCTTTGAAGGAGCAGTTGCTTACGCAGTTGCCAAGCAACTTGGATTCTCAAACGATGAAGTTGTCTGGGTTCGAACCACTTTTGATGGTGCCGTAACACCAGGAGAAAAGAACTTTGACTTCAACTTGCAGCAATTCTCAATCACAGAAGAGCGAAAGACTGCAGTTGATTTCTCATCACCTTATTACACCGCTCCACAAGCAATTGTTTCTTACAAAGGCAGCAAGATCGCCGGTAAGACATCTATTGCAGAACTTAAGAACGCAAAGCTCGGTGCCGCCGTTGGCACAACTTCACTAGATGCAATTGAAAACCAAATTGGTGTAAAGCCACAGGTATTCAATGACAACGCTGCTGGAGTCACTGCACTAAAGAATGGTCAGATTGATGGTCTAGTTGTAGATCTTCCTACAGCCTTCTATCTTTCAGGAGTTGAAGTAAAAGATGGCTTAATTGTTGGTCAGCTACCTTCAACTGGTGCGGGCGATCAATTTGGTCTCTTGCTTTCTAAGGGCAGCAAGATCACGACATGTGTTTCTGGTGCTGTTGATGCAATCACTGCAGATGGCACATTGGCTGGGATTACTGATAAGTGGCTCGCCACTGATGCAGGCGCTCCAGTTTTAAAGCCATAAGTAATTAGCGATAAAAGTTAGATAAACGCGGTAGTTTGGCGGCCATGTCAGAGATAAAAAGCTCTGCTTGGTCGCCAAGCTCACGCGAATTAGAACGTCGCGCACTTCGCCGTAAGTTAAGCCGTAAGCAAGCGATAATTGCCGCAGTCTCATCAGTGTTTGTTCTGGGCTCACTTACCATTGTTTTGATTACCTCCCCAGGCTGGGAAGTCGTAAAGGCCACATTCTTTGATATTGAATACGGGAAAGAAGTATTTCCTACAGTTGCAAAAGGACTTTGGATAAACCTGCAGCTAACTTTCTTTGGTGGAATCGCAATCGGTGTTATCGCAATGGGTTTGGCGCTACTGCGAACGACCAAATCTCCAGCGCTTACTCCATTTAGATTTTTAGCGACTGCATACGTAGACATCTTCCGTGGCGCACCACTTATCTTGATCATCTTGTTAGTTGGCTTTGGAGTTCCAGCCCTTCGACTTCAAGGTATTTCCAGCAATGTAATTGTGCTTGGCACAATTGCAGTGGTACTCACCTATTCAGCATATGTTGCCGAAGTTATTCGTTCAGGAATTCTTTCTATCCACCCCAGCCAGCGTGCCGCCGCCAGATCTCTCGGGTTAACTTCCGGCCAGACGATGCGATTCGTGGTTCTGCCACAGGCGCTCCGCCGCGTTGTCCCACCACTATTAAATGACTTTGTATCTCTTTTGAAAGATACAGGTTTGGTTTCAATTCTGGGTGTGACTGATGCCGTTCGCGCAGCGCAGATAAATGCCAGCCGCACCTTTAATTACACACCATATGTTGTTGCTGCAATATTGTTTTTGCTCATAACGATTCCAATGACGCGTTACACCGATCGAGCAATTAGACAGCGCACTCAAGCACAGAACTCGGAAGGGGCGATTTAATGGCAAACGTCCTAGAGTTACAGAACATTCGCAAAGCCTTTGGCGCAGAAGTTGTTTTGAATAATCTTTCCTTACAGGTTCCTGAGCACACCGCCACAGTATTAATTGGTGCTTCTGGATCTGGAAAGTCCACCCTGCTCCGCTGCATCAATTTGCTAGAAACGATCGATGATGGACAGATTTTCTTAGATGGTCAAGAGATCACTGACCCGGCAATAAAAGTAGATGAAGTGCGACGAAAATTAGGAATGGTATTTCAATCATTTAATCTCTTTCCACATAAGACCGTTTTAGAGAACATCACCCTTGCTCCGATAAAAGTGCAGAATAAGAGCGCAGATGAGGCGCGAGAGATAGCCACAAAACTTCTGTCACGTTTTGATTTAGCAGATAAGTCAGATCAGTATCCAGATCGCTTAAGTGGTGGACAGCAGCAACGCGTTGCCATCATTCGCTCACTTGCCATAAACCCACGCCTGCTTCTTTTAGATGAGATTACTTCTGCGTTAGATCCAGTACTAGTGAACGAAGTCCTCAGCATCGTTCGTGATTTAAAACAAGATGGTATGACTATGGTGCTTGCAACTCATGAGATGGGATTCGCAACTCAAGTAGCAGATGAAGTCTGTTTCCTAGAATCAGGAAATATCCTTGAACGCGGAAGCGCAGAGCAGGTACTGAAAAATCCAACTAATCAAATAACTCAAGATTTTCTAAAGCGAGTGCATCAGGCAGGCCGACTGTAAATAGCAGATTGAAAGTGCTAGGTTTAAGGAATTACATAAGGAGATCAGCTAAATGTCCAGCGCCATTGAGGCTATTACTTGGCAGAACGAGAAGATCGTTTTACTAGATCAGACTCAAATTCCTATCTCCGAGAACTACATTTCCTATGATGAGATATCTAAATTAGTTCTTGCTATTCAACAACTTGTCGTTCGGGGAGCACCGGCGCTAGGCGTTGCCGGTGCTTACGGAGTAGTCCTGGCAATTGATGAAGCCAAACGCAAAGGGTTAAGTGCTCAAGAGCTAGAACACAATATTGATTTGCTACGCGATGCCAGACCTACTGCAGTTAACCTGGCATGGGCTGTTGAACAAATTCGCAAACACTTGCCAGCTGGCAGAGATGCCGTCCTTACCGCTGCTCATCAATTGGCTCGCGAAGATAAAGAATCAAGTACTAGCATGGGAAATATCGGTGCTGATTGGCTCCTTAAGAAACTTGGCAATAAACCTTTAACCTTGTTAACACATTGCAATACTGGTTCACTTGCAACAACCGGAACAGGTACGGCTCTGGGCGTCATAAAAGAATTGCACAAGCGAGGAAACGTTAAAGAAGTTTATGCAGATGAAACGCGCCCGCTGCTGCAGGGTTCTCGGTTGACTGCCTGGGAGCTAATGAAATCCGAGATTCCTTATCGCATCGAACCTGATGGCGCTGCTGCGATGGCGATCTTAAGTGGACGAATTGATGCAGCCCTTATCGGAGCCGACCGTATTGCAAAAAACGGCGATTCAGCGAACAAAATAGGATCACTTAGCGTTGCACTGGCCTGTCACGCAGCTGGTATTCCATTTTTGGTTGTCGCTCCAGAATCAACAGTGGATCGCACAATCTTAAGCGGATCCGATATTCATATTGAGATCAGAGCGGATGAAGAGCTAACTTATTTCAAAGGCTTTCAAGTAGCCCCACTTGGTGCTAAAACTTTCAATCCTGCCTTTGATGTAACCCCAGCAAAATATATAAGCGCCGTTATAACCGAGAAACAATCCTACGAAATAGCAGAAGGTCAAACACTATGAGTGAGCTAAAGCCGTTACATGATCTAGTCGCACGTTCTCAGAAGATAGGCGCCGATCAATCAATGGTGGTTTACGGTGGAGGAAACACCTCAAGTAAAGGTGAAATTAAGGATCACTTAGGTCGACTTAAGAAAGTATTGTGGGTCAAAGGCTCTGGTGCGGATATGCAGTACGCAATTGATCGCGATTACCCGGCTTTGTATCTCGAGGAGTTGTTAGCCTTGCGAGATTTTGACGCTTTAGACGATGACACGATGGTTGATTACGTTACCCGCGCACTTGTGGATCCAACTTCACGCAGACCATCAATTGAAACTCTCTTACACGGATTTTTGCCTGCAAAACATATAGATCACGTGCATGCGGATGCTATTTGTGCACTAACAAATCATCCGCAAGGTGAAAAGGCTGTTCGCGAGGCGCTCGGCGAACAATTCGCTTATGTGGATTGGATTCGTCCCGGCTTTGAGTTATCAAAACTAGTTGGCGGACTTTCAGAATATTCCGGCGTAGTTCTTGCTCATCACGGCTTAGTTGTCTGGGATGAGAATTCAGATCTTTGTTACCAAAAGACCTTGGATGCTGTTGCCCTTGCTGATAAATACTTAGATTCACTTAATAAGCGACCAAAAGCTAATTTTCAGCACCAAGATTTGCCGGATGAAGAACTTAAAGACCTGCTCTTAAAGCTGCGCGGAAACCTTGGCAAGAAGCAGTTATTGCGCACTGATTCACGATTGGCCGAAATTGCAGCGCGCCCAGACCTAAAGAAAGTCCTGGCACTTGGTTCATCTAGCGCAGATCACATGCTGCGTATACGTCCCAAGTCAGCGACCGTTACTTTGGAAGATACTGAAACCGGTATCAATGAATTTCGCAAGAATTACGCGGCGTACTTTGAGGCAAATAAATCATTACTTCCTGCCGGATACACCAGCCATGGAAATGATCCACGAGTAATTATTGTCCCTGGAGTTGGTGCGGTAACGGCTGCGACCACAATAAAAGAGAACACAATGCTGGCTGACATTGCATCTCATACCCATAAGGTTGCAGCAAGAGTTATTGATGTATTCGGCGACGGTGACACTATTTCAGATGCGGAAATCTTTGGTTTTGATTACTGGCCAATGGAGCTATTTAAGTTAAAAAATAAGCCAGCTCCAGCTCAACTCGATGGCCACATAATCATTGTGACCGGAGCCGGAAGTGGCATTGGTCGCGGAGTCGCCCTTGAACTTGCCAAACGTGGTGCACATTTAGTGCTCGCAGATATTGAGGAAGCTGGGCTAATAAAAGTCGAGAAAGAATTTGCAGAAAACAAATGTAACCCTCCTTTGCTTGTTCTGGGTGATCAATCAAAGGAAGCCGATGTTCAGGCAACTGTCACAAAAACAATTAAACATTTTGGTGGCCTTGATGGCGTTGTGATTAATGCTGGAATCGGTATCAGTGACAAACTTGAGGATTTGGATGTTGAAAAATGGCGACGCGGATTGGATATCAACTTAACTAGCGCGTTTATGCTTACAAAAGAATCAATGAAGGTTATGCGCAAACAGAAAATGGGCGGATCAATCGTTTATATCGCCAGCAAAAATGCCTTCGCACCCGGTGCAGGTTTTGGTGGATATTCAGTTAGTAAAGCCGGAATGTTGCAGCTAATGCGTATTGCAGCTCTTGAAGGTGGTTCTGCCGGAATTCGTTTCAATGGGATTAATCCTGATGCCATCTTTGATAACAGCAAGTTGTGGGAAGGTGGTATTCGCGAACAACGTGCGGCTGCACATGGTGTGAAACCAGAAGAGCTTGAAGATTTCTACGCATCTCGTAATCTGCTAAATGCGCGTGTAAGAAGCCTCGATGTGGCTCGCGCCGCAGCATTCTTCTTAAGTGATGAATCCTCACGCACAACCGGAAGCGTAATAGCCGTTGATGGTGGCGTAGCGGCAGCTTTCCCAAGGTAAAGATTATGGAGAGAATCTATATAACTTATGCATACGTTGGCGAGGATCCAAAATCAATCGCTGACGTGATTCGTGTGGAGCAGACGATCGAATTTCCTTATGAGTTAGCGCCAACTTGGATTCAGGATAAAGTTGTTGGGAAAATCGAAGAGATATCTTCGACTGATAAAACTAATCACTTAATTACTATTTCTTATAACCCTAATGTTACTGGGGGAGAGCTAACACAATTATTAAATGTTCTGTGGGGCAACGTATCGTTATTTCCGGGAGTGAAAATAGTTGACCTCAAACTTCCTTCACTTATTTTAGAAAAGTTCAAAGGTCCCCGCTTTGGAATCAGTGGATTGCGAAAGATCTTTAGCGCTCAGTCACGCCCGCTAATTGCAACGGCGCTTAAACCAATGGGCTCAGATGCAAAAACTTTGGCTGAGATGGCCCGCACTTTAGCTTTGGCAGGATTTGATTTGATAAAAGATGATCACAGTCTGGCTAACCAACCATGGGCGACTTGGAAAGAACGAGTCACTTCGGTCTCGCGCGCTGTGGCAGAAGCCAATTCAATTTCAGGTGCAAACACCGCATATGTTCCAAGCCTAAACATGCCTTTTGATCAGATGATTGATTGCGCCCATACCGCCAAAGAACTCGGAGCCGCTGGGTTACTTGTTCTTCCAGGTATTACGGGATTTGATTCATTGCGAGTGATCGCGGCAGATGACACGTTGTCGCTACCTATCTTGGGTCATCCGGCGATGTTAGGTTCACTTGTCACTTCAAAGAATGAAGGAATTGCGCATGGCATTGTTTTTGGAACCTTGATGCGCTTAGCTGGAGCCGATATTTCGATTTTCCCGAATATTGGTGGACGGTTCTCATTTAGCCAAGTGCAATGTTTAGATATTGCCGATAGATCTCGCGAAAAACTTAAACCTTAATCCAATCCTGATTGCACCCGCCGGTGGAATGACGCTCGAACGAATTCCAGAGATGATTCAAATGTATGGAAAGGACAGCGCTTTACTGATTGGCGGCGCTCTCGCGCGCGGAAGCCTTGCAGGTAACGCGGCTCGCATGTGCGAAATAGTGCGCACCTACTAAACTTAGCCACATCATGTGGAAGAAGATAAAGAAGTTATTTGCCGATCGCCGCGTTTGGGTGCGCCAAATTCTGGTGGCAGGCCTGGCCGGCGCAGTTGCCTGGCAGGTAGGTGACCTTGTTATCGAAAATGGTGGCGTGGTCGCCGCAATTGTTTGTACCTTATCTATCCGCATATCTCTACATAAATCAGTTCGCGAAGGATTTGGTCAGATAGTCGGAACCGCAATCGGCGCATCTGTCGCTCTGTTAAATGTTTCTATATTTGATTTTGGATTTATCGCTGTTGGCCTTACCGTTATTTTCTGTGCTGTTGTGGCACGCGCGCTTCATCTCGGTGAAGTCGCATCGGTAAATGTTCCGGTCACCGCCTTAATTGTTATTGGCCCAGGAATCAGTGGAACAACTGCTACGCACCGATTGGGATCGACTTTAATTGGCGCCGCAATTGCAATCATCTTTTCCTATTTCTCTCATGCAAATACTCCAGTTGGGCGCGCGATTGATCAAATTACTGATGTGAGCGCTAAGGCCGCCGAATTATTAGCAAAGATGTCAGAAGGTGTGGCCGCTGGATATACCCAGAAAGAAGCGGGTAATTGGCTAGCCAGAGCGCGGTTGTTAATGGAATCAGTTCCTTCAATCCGTGCCCAATCTGTTGAAGCCCGTGGCCATGCTAGATGGTTTCCGACTGCAGAAAAAGATGAAGCAGAAGAAGTTTATATTCAGGGAATCGCTATCGAACATACGCTCGTTCAGGTGCGCACAATTGCACGTACACTCTTTGACTCTGCAGTAAGTGGTGGTATCGCAGATTCAACAAAGAAACAGATCGCTGTTGCACTATCTGCTGCAAGTTATGCGATCACCTCAAAATTCGATGATGATGAAGATTTTGAAACTACAACAACGGCCACAGACGACGCCCGCGAAGCAGGAGCAGCGCTAGCAGAATCACTTATTGAAGATGCAAAGGATGCTGATCAAGAACAGATCATTCGCGGACTTTCCATGGTTGCCAACATTGATCGCATTGCAGATTCTCTTGATCAAAATTCACCAGCACTTAAGGATGTAATTACTCCAGATGAACCGTCCCATGCGAAAGTGATGGCAGTCTCCCCAATCGATCAGACCTTAAAGCTCAATAAGCGCATAACTAAGCGCTTTAGGAAGATATTCCGTAAGTATTTCTAGTATTAGAATAAATTTAAGATAAATAGGGAGCTCTCATGTGTTCAAAAGTAGTCTGTAAGAACTGTCAGAAATTTACTTGGTCAGGTTGTGGCGAGCATATAGAAGAAGCCCTACATGGCGTCTCTGAAGCCGATCGTTGCGCTTGCGACAATATATGAAAGCAATACAGATAACTAAATTTGGTGGTCCAGAAGTTTTAAAGCTGGTCGATCTTGCAGATCCAGCGCCAAATGGCTCTGAAGAGCTAATAGATGTCTCTTGTATCGGAATCAACTATGCCGACACCCACCAAACCGAAAACTCGTATCTCTCCAAACAAGAACTGCCGCTAATTCCTGGGTTGGAAGTTGTTGGCACGACTCAAAGCGGCCGCCGTGTATTGGCTAGCGCTATAACTGGAGGATACGCGCAGAAAGTGATAGCAAATAAAGCGATGTGTGTTGATATTCCTGATGGATTAAGTGATGAGCAAGCAGTTGCCATGTTGGTGCAAGGCACAACTGCCTGGCATATCTTAAAAACTATGGCGCACGTTAAACCAGGTGAATCTGTTGTGGTTCAAGCAGGTGCCGGTGGTGTTGGAACAATTGCGATTCAATTAGCAAAGATGTGGGGCGCAAAAGTAATTGCGGTGACTTCATCTGCAGAAAAAAGCGCACTTGCAAAGTCATTGGGTGCAGATGAAACCGTAGACGCTAAATCGGATGATTTAGCAGGTGCGATGATCGCCGCAAATGGCGGAAAGAAAGTAGATATTGTTCTAGAAATGGTTGGTGGGAAAACATTTGATGCCAGCCTTGAAGTCCTTGCACCATTTGGCCGTTTAATAACTTACGGAATGGCATCACGAACTGCGCCAACACCAATTCATCCGGGTGCACTTATGGGTGGAACAAAAACAGTTGCAGGATTTTGGTTGTCGCATTGCTTTGGAAAGAAAGAGTTGATGGGCGATGTTTTGACAGAATTATTCAATCTAATTTCATCAGGAGCGCTTAAACCAGTAATAGGTGCAACATATGGATTATCCGAGGCAAGGATCGCCCATGAAGCGATGCTAGCCAGAGCCACAACAGGCAAAGTCACGCTTGATCCAACCCGCTAATTTTTAACTTTCTGCGCAACTGTCGTACACTCACACCTCTACCTATTGCCCCCCTAGCTCAGTCGGTAGAGCGTTTCCATGGTAAGGAAAAGGTCACCAGTTCGATTCTGGTGGGGGGCTCGAAAGTGCACAACCCTTGGCGGGGTAGCTCAGCTTGGTAGAGCAAGCGGCTCATAATCGCTGTGTCGTGGGTTCAAATCCCGCCTCCGCTACTAGTTCAACCAGCGCGAATTTCGCGCTACGAGATCGCTCAGGTAACCTAAGCGCCTCGTACTAAACAGGTAACAAACCAGATAAAAGGAGCACGACCATGGCAAGCAAGAGCGCGGACGTTCGTCCAAAGATCACCATGGCATGCGTTGACTGCAAAGAGCGTAACTACATCACCAAGAAGAACCGCCGCAACGATCCAGACCGTATGGAACTCAAGAAGTTCTGTCCACGTTGCAAGTCTTCAACTCTTCACCGCGAAACTCGCTAATGCTCGCACCCGATTCTGTCGGGCGCACCTTCGCTGGTGCTGATGCAATCTCTATTTCTCAATCTGAAATCGATGCCTTTACTGCTGTAATCGGCGAAACTGATACAACTATTGCGCCCCCAACTTTCACAATTCGTATTTCACTTGATCAATTCCAAAACATTCTTACCAAACCTGAAATCGGTTTGGACTGGTCTCGCCTTGTGCACGGAGATCAGAAATTCGAAATCTTTAGCGCTGTTAAAGCAGGGGATTCACTTCGCTGTTCGGCAACCATCGAGAGCTACCGCGTTGCTGCCGGCAATGAAATAGTCAGCGTTCGCTCAGATCTACATCGCGCCGATGAACTAGTTATCTCTTCCTGGTCGACCTTGGTGGTGCGCGCATGATTGAAGTAGGCACCGCACTTGCAGAAAAGATTGTCTATATCGATCGCGCAATGCTTAAGGCTTATGCCGATGCCAGCGGCGATCAAAATCCTATTCATCAGAACGAAGAGTTTGCCGTCTCTGTTGGCCTGCCCAATGTCATCGCACATGGCATGTTAACTATGGCCTTGGTTGGAAAGTACGTCACTGAATGGTCGGGCGGATCAAACACCGTTAAAGAATTTGGCGCTCGCTTTATTAAGCCAGTAATTGTGCCCGCAGGTGAAAAAGTGGATTTAACCATCAATGGCACAGTGACCGAAGTAGATGACAATCAAATCAAAATTGATTTAGTTGCAACTTCTGCTGGCGTAAAAGTTCTCGGGATGGCAAAAGCGGTCGTAATTAAAAAATGACCGAGTCAAAAAGTAAGGAAGAGTTAGCGCAAGCACGCCTTGATGCGCGGGCGGTCAAGGACTTCGCTAAAGCCGACCAATTGCGCGACGAGATTGCAGCCCTAGGTTTTGAAGTAATTGACATTGCAGGTGGCTTTGAATTCCGTGCTAAAGAACGCTTTCCAAGTTATGCCTCAACCCGCGATATAAAAGCGATTAAAATTGAGGGTGATATTGCAATCACAATCATCGTTGATGGATTTATCGCCGACGCCCTTGATGCTGTTCGCACTGTAAAAGCAAATACCAAAACCCCGATAGTCGCTTTGGTGATTGGCGATCCGGCAGAGTTAGTTAATGAGATTGATATGCAATTTCAAATAGTTGCGATAACTGAAAATTTTGGCTGGGGCGAAAACACGAATGCTTTGTTAAAGAATTTATCCACCAAATACATGCTCATCATGGATCCATCCACCAGGTTCCTTGGGGATGCAATTGCTCCAGTCTTGGTTGAGCTCAATAAAGGCGAATTCAGCGCAGTCGGCTGGCGGGGTGGTTTAGTCAATACTGATGATGAATGGCGCAGTGTGGACGATAAAGGTGCCGGCGAAGTCGATGTTCTCTTTGGCTATTTCATGGCATTTAATTGCGCTGATGCGACAAATGCTGGTGGCTTTAATAATCGCGCGATTTATTATAGAAATGCAGATATGGAATTTTCTTTACGCTTACGCAATGTAAATGGGCGACTATTACAAATGGATTTGCCATTAGAACAAGCACGTCATCATGGTTATTACGATACAGATCCCGAATTTCGAGAAGTTCAATCAAAGAAAAATTATGACCGTATCCTCGAGCGCTTTAGAGGCAAGAGCGCAATCTTGAGCCCGCGCAGGTAACCTGTACCCATGGCCGAACTTCGTCACTACACCAGCTTGCGCGTGGGCGGGCCTGCCAAAAAATTCGTGGATGCCCACAATGAAACAGAGATCGTTGCGGCAATTGAAGCAGCGGGAGATTCACCAATTTTAATTATTGGTGGCGGAACAAATATTTTGGTGGCAGACGGTGGTTTTGACGGCACCGTAATCCGCATAACAAATAAATCACTCGAGGCTGAAATTGATGCTTGCAGCGGCGCCACTCTCTCTATCGGTGCCGGTGAAAACTGGGATGATTTTGTTAAGTCAACGGTGGCTCGAGGCTTTGCAGGACTTGAAACACTCAGCGGAATTCCCGGCACAGTTGGTGCATCACCTATTCAAAATATCGGTGCATATGGCCATGAAGTCAGTGAATTTATTACGCGCGTTCGCACTTACGATCGCCAGACGAAAGAGATTAAGACTTTTACAAATGAGCAATGTGAATTCTCTTATCGCAATTCATATTTCAAAGCTCATCCCGGCCGATACGTTGTTATTGAAGTGCAGTTCCAATTGCGTATGGGAATCGAATCAACCCCAATTACATATGCAGAACTTGCAAATAAATTAGAGATTGCTGTCGGAGAAAGAGCGCCCGTTGTCGCAACGCGCAAAGCAGTTCTCGAACTCCGCGGCGCTAAAGGTATGTTGTTAAATCCAAGTGATCGCGACTCTTGGTCAGCTGGTTCCTTCTTCACCAATCCGATAATTGACGCAGCAACTGCTGCCAAGCTTCCAGCAGGCGCACCTCGTTGGCCTCAACCAGATGGACGCATTAAGACAAGCGCCGCTTGGTTAATTGAAAATTCGGGAATCAAAAAAGGCGATGCATTTGGGGGAGCGCGGATATCGACTAAACACGTGCTGGCGCTAACTAATGCTGCAAACGCAACTGCTCAAGACATCGCCTCTTTAGCAAAGAGCGCGCAGCAACATGTGCAGGATCAGTTTGGAATTACTTTAGAACCAGAAGTAAATCTGATCGGTCTTAACCTTCAGTAAGCAACTTCTTGATACGGCCGATACCTTCGACGATATCTTCATCGCTAGTTGCGTATGAAAAACGCAAATAACCAGAAGGACCGAAAGCTTCACCCGGAACCGCTGCCACTTCAACTTCTTCCAAGATAAGTGTTGCAAGTTCCGCAGAAGTCTTAGGAGTTTTGCCGCGGATTGTTTTACCAAGAACACCTTTAACCGATGGGTAAACGTAGAAAGCACCAGTCGGAGTTGGGCAAACAAAACCTGGAATCTCATTGAGCAGGTCAACAATTAATTTACGACGACGATTAAAGGCCTCACCCATCTTGTGAACTGCAGATAGGTCACCAGTTAACGCAGCAATTGCCGCACGCTGTGAAACGTTAGAGACGTTTGAAGATAGATGTGATTGCAAGTTAGTTGCAGCCTTTATTGCATCCTTAGGACCAATCAACCAACCCACGCGCCAACCAGTCATGGCGTAAGTCTTGGCAACCCCGTTAATAATGAGGCAAGTATCTGCAAGTCCTGGAACAAGCACTGGCATAGATGGCGCGGTGGCACCGTCGTATAACAAATGCTCATAAATTTCATCGGAGATTACCCAAATATTATTCTTGAGCGCCCATTCGCCAATTGCCTTGACTTGTTCTGGAGAATAAACAGAGCCGGTTGGGTTCGAGGGAGAACAGAAAAGTAGCGCCTTTGTCTTTGGGGTGCGTGCTGCTTCTAGTTGCGCAACGGTTACCAAATAATTTTGCGACTCATCGGCAAATACTTCAACTGATTTTCCGCCTGCTAATTTCACACACTCTGGATAAGTCGTCCAATAAGGAGAAGGAAGAATTACTTCATCACCTGGGTTAATAATTGTGGCGAACGCTTGATAAACCGCTTGCTTTCCACCATTAGTGACCAAAACTTGATCTGCAGTAATTACATAATTTGAATCACGCTTTGTCTTGGCAACGATTGCCTCGCGCATTTCTGGCAAACCTGCAGCAGGTGTGTAGCGATGGTTTGCAACAACTTTGGTTGCAGCAGCAGCGGCTTCGACAATGTAATCAGGAGTTGGAAAATCTGGTTCTCCAGCGCCAAAACCAATTACTGGACGCCCAGCAGCCTTTAACGCTTTCGCCTTTGCATCTACTGCCAATGTGGCTGATTCGGCGATTGCTGAAATTCGTGCGGAAATTCTGCTCATAGGTTAAGTCTGCCCTATGCGCGGGCAGAATTGAGCGCGAGTTTTACCTACCCCCCTTTGACCCTCTACACTTTGGCGCTCACGAGGATTTGCAATTCCCTAGGGTTTTGTCATGCCCTCGCGAAGGGCAGTAGCTCAATTGGCTAGAGTTGCCGTCTCCAAAGCGGCCGGTTGGGGGTTCGAGTCCCTCCTGCCCTGCAAGTTGTTTTATGAAGTTGTTGCACGAAGTAGTAAATGAAGTACTTAACTGATTGGAAGGAACGACGATGACAGAGTCAACAGAACAAGTTGCCGAGAAGCTCGGTCTGTTCGCACGCGTTGGCCTTTTCTATCGCCAAATTGTTTCTGAACTTTCCAAAGTTGTTTGGCCAACCCGTAAGCAGCTCAGCACTTACACCGCAGTTGTCATGGTCTTCGTAACTTTTATCATCACAGTCGTTTCACTCTTTGACTTGGTAATCACCAAGCTCGTCTTCTGGGTTTTTGGGTAAGGGATAACAAGGATAAATATGACCGAGAATTCAACTCCAGACGCTTTCGAAGCAGCGCTCGCCGCCAACGCGGACGAGTTAATCGCTGACGTCGCAGCCCCTGCCGTGGAAGAAGTTATTTCAGATGTTGTCTCAACTGATCCCATCGACGATCTTGCGCTCGCAAGCGACGAAGATGGCGATATCGAATCAGATGAGAATGATCCAAATGCAGAATTCCGTCGCACCCTTCGCGCAGCAATCGGCGACTGGTATGTAATCCACTCTTACGCAGGCTACGAGAAGAAGGTTCGCGATAACCTGAACAACCGTAAAATTTCACTTCACATGGAAGATTACATTTTCCAGATCGAAGTACCTGAAGAAGAAGTAATGGAAATTAAGAACGGCCAGCGCAAGCAGGTTAAGCGCAATATCTACCCAGGCTACGTTCTTGTACGCATGGAACTAACCGACGAATCTTGGTCAGCGGTTCGCAATACGCCAGGTGTTACAGGCTTCGTAGGAAACGCGCATCACCCAAGCCCACTAAGCATGGATGATGTTGAAAAAATTCTTGCTCCACGCCCTGTCAAGAAATCTGACAAGGCCGAAATCCGCGTCATTGATTTCGAAGTTGGCGAATCAGTCACCGTTATGGATGGCCCTTTTGCAACGCTTCCGGCATCAATTTCCGAGATCATGCCTGAGCAAGCAAAACTCAAAGTTCTCGTTTCAATCTTCGGACGCGAAACACCAGTAGAACTTTCATTTGCACAAGTACAGAAGCTTTAATAACTAAGAATTACTTCGAGAAAAACTTTAAGCAAACCTAGAAAAGGAATAAAAAAATGGCACCAAAGAAGAAGGCAACCGGATTCATCAAGTTGCAGATCCAAGCTGGCGCAGCAACACCTGCTCCACCAGTAGGTCCTGCCCTTGGTCAGCATGGTGTCAACATCATGGAGTTCGTGAAGGCTTACAACGCTGCCACTGAATCTCAAAAGGGTCAGATCATTCCAGTAGAAATTACTGTCTACGAAGATCGCTCATTCACATTTATCACCAAGACTCCACCAGCATCACGTCTTATCTTGAAGGCTGCTGGCGTCGATAAGGGATCACCAGTTCCACACAAGACCAAGGTTGCAAACATCACCATGGCTCAGGTTCAGGAGATCGCTAAGGTAAAGATGGCTGACCTCAATGCAAATGACATTGATGCAGCAAGCAAGATCATCGCCGGTACTGCTCGCTCAATGGGTATCACTGTCGGTTAATTAAATTTCTGCGTCTCACCGTGAGACGCAGATGTGGGAGAACCTCGCTGGTTCGCTAACCACAACCACTAGCTCGATTGAAAGATTGAGAATTGAGGAAGATATGAAGCGCTCAAAGAAATACACAGAAGCAGCAGCAAAGGTCAAGAAAGACCACCTTTACACACCGCTTGAGGCAGTAACACTTGCCAAAGAAACATCAACAACAAAGTACGACTCAACTATTGAAGTTGCACTCGTACTTGGCGTTGACCCAAAGAAAGCCGATCAAGCAATTCGCTCAACTGTTAACTTGCCACACGGCACAGGAAAGACAGCTCGCGTACTTGTATTCGCAAACGGAGAACGTGCTGACGAAGCGCGCGCAGCCGGTGCTGACATTGTCGGTGGCGACGAACTAATCGACGAAGTTTCAAAGGGTCGACTTGACTTCGATGCAGTCGTTGCAACACCAGATCTAATGGGTAAGGTCGGCCGTCTCGGTAAAGTTCTTGGAACTCGCGGACTTATGCCAAACCCAAAGACCGGAACAGTTACAAATGATGTGACCAAGGCAGTTAACGACATCAAGGGCGGAAAGATTGAATTCCGCATTGATAAGAACTCAAACCTTCACTTCATTATTGGTAAGGCATCTTTTACTGCAACACAGCTTGCAGAAAACTACGCAGCAGCTCTAGATGAAGTTCACCGCGCAAAGCCAAACTCATCAAAGGGTCGTTACATTTCAAAGGCAGTTGTTTCAACAACGATGGGACCTGGAATCCAAGTAGATCCAAACCTCGTTCGCGAGCCTTCAGCTAACTAAAACTCTTATCTAAACTGGCTCTCGGCGGGCTAGGGACTTGGTTCGTTAAAGTCCCTGCGCTCCACTGAGAGCCAGTTTTTTATGCTCGGATTTGACCATACTTTGCATAAACCCTTAAAATTCACTCATAACCAAAGACCGCAGGTCTTGAAGCCGCAAGGTTTCAAGATAATTGAGAAATCAGCCCGCGTAGGTGTTCACATTAATCCGTGCGCATTTACGTGTCACGGATTTTTTTATTTCCTGAGGTCACAAAGCAAGTGGCTATAGAGCGAAAGCGTCCATAGCCAATCAAACTAGCGGAAGGTGAACCGAATGGCTCGCCCAGTAAAAGAAGCAGCAGTTGCTGAACTGACTGAAGATTTCAAGTCAGCTAATGCAACGTACCTAACCGAATATCGCGGTCTAACCGTGACTTCGATGAAGGAATTACGTCGCAGCCTTGGTGCAGATACCAAGTACAGCGTCGTTAAGAACACCCTTACAAAGATTGCAGCAAAGAACGCCGGCGTAGACATCTCAGATGATCTACTTGTTGGTCCTTCAGCACTTGCATTCATCAAGGGCGATCCAATTGATGCAGCACGTAACTTGAAGAACTTCCAGAAAGAAAATCCACTACTTGTTGTTAAGGGTGGAATTTACGAAGGCAAGTTCGTTACAACTGCAGAAATCATGCAGCTTGCTGATCTTGAGTCCCGTGAGGTTCTCTTGGCAAAGCTTGCTGGTGCAATGAAGGGATCGCTTGCTAAGGCAGCGCGTATCTTCGATGCACTTCGTATCAAACTTGAGGCTGGTGCACCCGTTGCAGCAGCACCAGCTGCTGTGGTTGAAACCCCAGCTCCAGCAGTTGCAGAAGTAACAGAAGAAGTTGTCGCTGTGACCGAGCCAGTAGCAGACGCTGCAGTGGCAGAGGTTCCAGCCCAAGAAGTGACCGCGGACGTTGCGGTTGAAACAGCAGCAGAAACTCCAGCGGAATAAAGAAAAGGAAAATATAAAATGGCAAAGCTCTCATCAGCAGATCTAATGACTCAGTTCAAGGAAATGACACTTGTCGAACTTTCAGAGTTCGTTAAGGCATTCGAAACTGAATTCGATGTAACAGCAGCAGCTCCAGTAGCAGCGGCCGCAGCAGGTGGCGCAGCAGCAGGTGGCGCAGCAGATGCTGGACAAGATGAATTCACAGTTATCCTCGAAGAAGCCGGTTCACAGAAGATTGCAGTGATCAAGGAAGTTCGTAACCTCAATTCAAGCCTTGGCTTGAAGGAGGCAAAGGACCTGGTTGATGCAACTCCAGCAACTCTTCTTGAGAAGGTAAACAAGGAGACAGCAGAGAAGGCAAAGGCAGCTCTAGAAGCAGCTGGCGCAAAGGTCACACTTAAGTAAGTTTTCACTTACAAAATCGACCCCGCGAGGCGGCGATCCGGTTCTTTAGGATCACCTTTCCTCACGGGGTCGATTTTTTGCGCTATAGATAAGTAGTCCCCTCACCCAACCGAGGGGGATTTTTTTGCGCTCAGGCTTGAAGGATTTTTTCCCCAAGTGGCTGACAAAGGGGGAGGTTTGGGGGTATAACCCACGGGTTGGACAGGTTAAGGGGTGAGCGTTACTCTTACCCTTCGCATAAATTTTCTATGGTCAGGGCATATAGCGGCTGAGACCTATTACTTGTGCGTGCTCACATTGTGCAAGTGAACATTGTCTGGAAGGACACCTCTTGGCCGCGAAAAAGAATTCTGTAGCTCCGCAACGTATTTCATTCGCCAAGATCCGCGAACCTCTTGAAGTTCCTAACCTACTCGCGCTGCAAGTTGAAAGCGTTGACTGGTTGTTGGGTAATGACTTGTGGCGCGCGCGTCTGGCTCAATCAACAAACACCAACCGTGGAGAACTTCCATCGAAATCAGGACTCGAAGAAATTTTCGAAGAGATTTCGCCGATCGAAGATTTCCAAGGAACTATGTCGCTGTCATTCCGCGATCACCGTTTCGAGCCACCTAAGAATTCAATCGAGTATTGCAAAGAACGCGATACAACTTATTCACAACCATTATTCGTAACTGCAGAATTCACCAATAACGAAACCGGTGAAATTAAGTCTCAGACTGTTTTCATGGGTGATTTCCCAGTTATGACAACTCGCGGAACATTTGTAATCAACGGCACCGAGCGCGTAGTTGTTTCACAGCTCGTACGTTCTCCTGGTGTGTACTTCGAGCGCCATATTGAAAAGACTTCAGATAAAGATGTATTTACTTCAAAGATCATCCCAAGCCGCGGCGCTTGGTTGGAATTCGAAGTTGATAAGAAAGACCTCGTTGGTGTTCGCATCGACCGTAAGCGCAAGCAATCAGTAACTGTTTTCTTGAAGGCACTTGGTTGGACTGAAGAACAAATTCTTGAAGAGTTTGGTGACTTCGAATCAATGCGTGCAACTCTTGAAAAAGATACAGTTAAAACTCAAGACGAAGCGTTGCTCGATATCTATCGCAAGCTACGTCCAGGTGAGCCTCCAACTAAGGAAGCTGCACAGAACTTGCTCGAAAATCTTTATTTCAATGTGAAGCGTTATGACTTGGCTAAGGTCGGTCGCTTCAAGGTAAATAAGAAGCTCGGTCTTGACCTAGAACTTTCACAGAGCATCCTTACGATCTCTGACATCGTTGCAACACTTCGCTACCTAGTAGCCCTTCACCGCGGTGATCTCACAATGGATTACGGCCGTGAAGTTCGTGTTGAAAAGGACGATATCGATCACTTCGGTAACCGTCGTCTTCGCACAGTTGGTGAGCTAATTCAGAACCAAGTTCGTATTGGTCTCTCACGTATGGAACGCGTTGTTCGCGAACGTATGACAACTCAAGATGTAGAAGCAATTACTCCACAGACTTTGATTAACATCCGTCCGGTTGTTGCATCAATCAAGGAGTTCTTCGGAACATCTCAATTGTCACAGTTCATGGATCAGACAAATCCTCTTTCAGGTCTTACACACAAGCGTCGTCTTTCAGCGCTCGGACCTGGTGGTCTTTCACGTGATCGCGCGGGCTTC
>Ga0209298_10000101_pt1 | contig 49162 bp, 69 predicted proteins | sample S_140806_EF_Meta_FD_187325 | JGI IMG/M metagenome (GOLD analysis project Ga0209298, IMG submission 187325) | Freshwater microbial communities from Lake Simoncouche, Canada to study carbon cycling - S_140806_EF_MetaG (SPAdes) (version 2) | ecosystem: Environmental > Aquatic > Freshwater > Lake ... | reverse complement strand
AATGCCAGAAGCATTCCACCCTTCAAATGCTACAACGGCATCAGCCATGATGCTCCTTTAAGCGATACGAATAATCGCGTTGCTTGCGTCGGCAGTCGGGAAAATAATCGTAAACGTACCCGAGGTCGAAGTCTTTGCGCCACCAAAGTCCAGCACTATAACAGACGGGTTACCTGCGGCACTGCTGTTGTAGATTAGTGCGCCAAACGCCGTGATTGTTGCCGAAGTAAACGACAGGTTGCTAAACGAGGTCAACGCCGTAGTACCCGAGCTTGTAGGGGTAACATTCGTCAACGCACCACCACCCGCACTATAAGAACCCGACGCCGCTACTTCATTGGTTGATGTATACGCAGTTGTAGCCGCTGTAAATGACGCCGAGTTATCGTACAGAGCCAGCTTAAACGTATTGCCGCCCGCGCTGTTAAAGTTGTGTACTGCTTGCATCAACTCTTTCTTAAAAGAGGTGCACATATAATTGCCAGAAAATGCCATGTTAAATCTCCAAAAGGGTTACTAATTCCGGGTGTCCTAGCGCCCGTAGTTTTTCAGCTAATGTAGCGCGGTCTTGACGAACAGCCTCATGCATATAGTGCAACACTATATGGCCTACATGCATTTTAAATACATTTGCTTGATCACGGATAATTGGGTGCGCGTTGTCCCCTACGTAAATAATCTTGTCCATCGCTTGTGGTAACAACTCTTCAGGAGTGAACCCACGATGTTGCGTAGTTTCCACAATGACGCTACCAACTTCAGGAATAACAGGAGTAGTAAACATAAATTTCCTTAGGTAACTGGGACACGTACCTGACCAGAACGATACGCATCTTGACGCAGTTTGCCGTCGCCCATTGTTTTGTACAGTGTAAGTGCTTGCAAGTACAGCTTTTGATACAAGTCCACCATATCCGCTTCGCCCTTCATAAACCGGATTGCTTCAACTAACGCACCGTTTAGAAGAATAGTATCGAACTCGTTACCTAACCATGTAGTGCCCGCAGTAACAATAGACTCGGGGTAGTACCCATAGTGCAATTCCACCGAATACGCTAGATTCGGCGTAGGGCCAAGAATGAGTGTATTTTGATCAAAGTTGGCGTAGCACTTTGGTATCCCAGATGATGTAGGGATTGGGTAAGCTTCGCGGATAAAGTTAACGTCTTTATTTAACAGATAGTTATACTTACCTACGGAGTCAATAACCGCCAGCGAGTACGTGTACAAATAGTCTTCAGGGATACTAAGGTACTTGTTATTAACGGTCAGGGTTCCAGTAACATTTTTACGTAGCGCCGGAATCTGTACAGAGTTATAAATCTTTTGCTCGGCCTGTTCAGTAAACATGGCGAGTTCTGCCGTTGTGAAATTGTTTTCACAGATACTTTCTATGTTTGTGCACAGATCAGCGTAGTTCATACATTACCTTTAAGCCATAGGGCCACGAGCCATCGTACCTTTAGTTGCTGCACCCCCACCACGAATCTTAATGCCGGTTGTTTTGACATCATTTGCACCGGGGTCACCCGCGCTTACACGCTGTACACCTGTACGAGGGCCAAGCTGTTTAGCACTCTTGTTTTGTGGATCAGACTTATCGGTTGCGGGGACTTCGGTATGAGGAGCAGCGTACACGGCGGCGTCACCAACTTCTTTACCCATCATCTTTTTAGAAAACTTAGCCATTATCGACCCCTGCCAGTAGATTTTTGGTTCATAGCACGAGCCATATTGCGACCAACTTTACGCATAGCTTCACCTGTTACGCCGCCTTTAGCCATCTTGTGCATTTTCTTCTCATGCACTTTAACTTCTTTGTCGGCTATCGCCTTAACTTGTTTCTTGTCCATGTCTACTCCTAAGTTAATTTATCCAACCACCACGGTTACAGTTCCGGTTTGTGTTACAGCGACCAAGTTGTTAATCGCTAATTGGTTATCTCCACCATTACCAAATCCTACCGGATTCCAGCCCCACTGAATATCCCTTGAACCAATATTCAACTCGTTTAAACTCAAATCCCGACGCGGTTCCCGTACTGCTTGAGGGTCGTCCACCGGGTACATACCCAGTTTTAATTGTGGGTGGTCAGGGTCCCAACACCGCGGGCATACCTTGGTGTTCTGAACGATGTTTTTAACGACTAACTTTCGCAGTTCCCGCAGCTTATAACGGAACCCACATCTATCGCATTCCGCGATACTTTTATAGCCTGACGCAAACCTATTACCCATTACCGCGCTCTAAGCATACGAGGTACAAACCGAACTGTAGCCTTTTCTCGGTCTTCCCCTGCGGATAAATTAAACTGTTCTTCGTAGGCCGCTTTCAACATATCCAAACGCTCCAACCCCTCTGGGATTTTCATTGCAATATGGTACGCCAGCCCCGCCGTGACACAAGGCAGAAAACGGAAGTTCATATCTGGAGTTTCAATACCGTCCCCAGCGTCTTTAATGCGGCGCATACGCCAGTAAATAAACTGATACGGAGTCGAATTATCAGGTACAGGCCACAATGTTATACATGGTGGGTTAGGAATATATACCGTGGTACCTATCGTATGGGTCGCCGCAGTAGTGTTTGCTTGTCCGCGTTGGCAAGCCTGTAAAGTATTAGTAGCAACGTCTAAATTATTATAATAAATAATCTCGTTATCTAGCTGGATAAAGCCAGAAGATGCAAGGTTTACTACAGAAGTAACCGGAATAGATGTAACCGAAGCATTTATCGCCGCGGTGGTAGCAATATTAGCGGGAGTTTGTTGCCCCGACATACGCTGTACCCATACTTGAATAGGACGCGCAGTATTTAGTTTGTTAGGTATCGTAGCGTATGTAGACACCGAGATGCGCGAAATGGTCAAATCGGCTTGGGTAGAAATGTTATTTTGTCCAGTGCGAATCACATGGTCAAGCAAATCTACTGTATCGAGTGGGAGGGCATAGGTAACAACCCCCGGTATCAAATTAATAGTACCTTGCTCAATCGTCCACATGTTAATGCCACGATTTTGCCATTCGATAGTCATCAAGTTCATACTACGACGGGCAGTACGTAAGTCGTACCCAGAGCGCATCTCGCGCCCAGCACGTTCAAATGCTTCTTCAGCTATCTCAGTAAATTCGAGATTAAATGCTGTTGCGCCCGTAGTTGTCATTTTCTAAATCCCGCCGTTTTCTTTGCGATGCCTTTGGGTTGTGCTACAAACTGCTTACCTGCTGCTTTTCCTGCGCGTTTTGCCTTTGTTGTAGCGGCATACTCGGCGGAGCTTAATGCCTTAATTGCTTTTTCCGGAAGGTAACGCTCCCCCGTTTTTGACGAGGGCTTCCCACTTTTGGTTCGCCATTTCTGGTCTCCCCAATTTTTAAGCGACTGTTGTGGGGCTTTCAATTTTTATACCCACCGCCCTTGGCCTTATAGTTCTTTGCAAGCAACTGAGCTTTACGCGCTGACCACTGACCTGCACCTGTACCCTGAACTGCGCGGGCTTTAATGCTTTCAAACATAGCTTTACGCATCCCGGGTTTGGTGTAGTTACCAGCGGCATTAACCCCGCCGCCCTTTTTGTACAGCTTAACGGGTTCGTTGCCATCACGTTTTACCGTGGTCTTAGGCATTTTCTTGGGGTTTATATCCCCCATCCCGCGTGAGGCTCGCATTAGCAATACCCGCCTTTTGTCATCTTAACGTCTTTACCTTTAGTCTTACCTTTACGAGCGATACCATCGGCAGACTTATGTCCCGCGGCTAGACCACCAGAACGCATCTTTTTTGTCTTACCCATACCGCTTTTTTTCATGCCAGCTTCCGCCATCTCATGCTTGATCATGGACTTTGGTGCGCCTTTTTTCTGCATGAATGCAACTTCTTTCTTAACCATCTTCTTTGACTCAGCCATACCGCCTCCAGATTTAGTGAACTCTTTACCCACGGATTGTGGAACTCCTGCTGCTTTGGCAAACTTCGGGTTGTGAGCAACCGCTTGCATAAACTTTTCTTGCTTTTTACTAACGGCTGGCATTAGTACATCCTACCTTTTGTTTTACCGCGTTGAGCACAACCATCACCACGGCTAGAAGCGGAAGAAACTTTACCACCTTTTTTCATGCCCTGCGGTTTTGCAAGCACCCCCATAAGACGATTTTGTTCTTCTAACCCAATTGCTGGCGTTTTGCGTGTTGTTGGGGGGTTAAATCCCGGCCCCTCGTAAACCGGTTCAGGTGGCGGTTTGGGCGTCACTGGAGGTGTGGGTGGCTGCACAGGGGGTGTGGGTGGTATAGGCACAGGTTTGGGTGGTACTGGAGGTTTTGGCTGCACAGGAGGTTTAGGTGGTACTGGAGGTTTTTTTGCCGCCGCTGCCTTTGCCGCTGCCGCCGCCATTGCCGCTTGCTTTTTTGCTTCCAACGCACGTGCTGCTGCCGCTTGTTTTGCAGCTACTTCCTGCGCTTTTTTCAACGCCGCAGCTTCTTTTCTGGCTGCCATTTCTTTAGGGGTTACCATAAACCTTGTCCTTTTAAAACATTAGCACATTTTGCCTTTTGTTTTACCCTTTTGGGCAATGCCATCTGCGCGTTTAGAAGCGGAAGAAACCGAACCGCCTTTTTTCATTCCGTACACAGATTCATTGGTTTTCTGGAATTTACCTGCTGCACGGCGACGAGTATCTGCTAATTTTTCTTCATCTTGCTTAATTGTTTTTTCATCTCTACCAAGCATACGCGCCCGCTCTTCAATTGACTTGGTTTTTTCATAAGGAATTAGACCACGTCCTTCTTTCGGTGTTACAAAACTTTGATTACCTATATTAGCGGGCTTCTCTTCTTCTTTTTTCTTGTTGCCAATACCTAGATCACCACGCTCAAACAAGCCCATGCTAAAACCTTTACCCATCGACTTTTGCGCGGCATCAGAACGCTCTTTAGTTAGGAACGTATTCTTTGGCCCCATCCCAGAAGATTGTGTTGGCGCTACTTTAGTTTCGGTTTTGGTTTCAGTTTTGGTTTCGGTTTTAGGTTTAGGTGCTTCGCCACCACGACGAGTAAGGCCGCGCTGTTTGTTTAAATAGTCGCGTAGGCTAAGACCAGATTTCTCAAGCTGTTCTTTAGTAACATTTGCTTTTTTTGGCGCTGGTGAGGATTCTGATTTTGACTCAGACTCTGACTCGTCGCGTTTAACTTCGCGGTCGCGCTCAAATGTATCTTCACCGCCCGGGGTTTTACCGAACCTAGTAACAATTTCTTTTTTTCCTTCTTCATCCGTCATACCGCCTACGGCGTAACGTTTAGCTTTACGGTTCATGACTCGTCCTTTACTTTTTTAAATCTTCCTAAAAACTTTTGGAAGGTACTAGATTCATAAATATTTATACACGTCCAAACAATAGTCAGCAAAGCCGCTACTGGCGGCAATATGTCCATCAAAGTGCCAATAACTGTAAAGACCGATATGGTATCAATCGTATATTTCACAGCTTGTGTATTCTCATTCATGTTAGCACTTCCATCGTTTTAAAGATGCCGCTTTGCGTGTAGGTTTACCGTTCTCGTCTTTCATGGGGCCGGGCATACCAGACATACGAGCACAAAATGATTTCTTACGTGGGCCACCTTCGGGCTGTGGAGCCTTTAGGTTAGACCCAGTTGCTTTATTGTACTTGGCACGACCTTTGGCAGTAAGCCCCGCCCCTTTAGAAACCGGAAGCTTTTCGCCACGACCAACTGCGAGGGAGGGGTTTTTCTTAGCCATGTTAGCTCGTTATAAAGTTTTTGATTAGAACAATCTCAAAAAACCCCGCTGCCTCGTTATTTGCCGCACCACCAATTGCTTCACCTTGAACGCGAGTCTTTTCGGCAATTGCAATAGGGTAAGGAAACGGTTGGGTTGAAATGTTGTTGTTGGTAACAATCAACGGCCCGGTGAGAGCAATTCCGTTGGTTCCAACAAAACGAGTCCTTGCGGTAATTAAACTAGTTCCAGTATCTTGCGCTAAACCAATTCGTGCAGTAACCAAATACCCAGTATAGCCAGCAGGGATGGTGTATTGACTTGATGTTGCGTTGTTGTAGCCGACAGAAATCACATTATAAATAGTTGCCGGAACACCAGAAGTCACGGTACCACTTCCAATATAAATGATGCCCGCATTTGCCAATCCAGTACCTGCGGTTGTCACCAACATATTGTTAATGCGTAAAAATGAATTTGTGGTGGTTACTGCGGTTTGACCGTTGAGAGTTACACTCTCGCTAATCACATTGTAGTCTGCATCCAGACCAGTAATTAACACCGTTCTTGCGCCAGTACCTGCCGACGTATCGTTTGCGCTAGATGAACTCACAGTCATCTGCAACGCAGCAGCAGGATAAGACAAGTCCCCCACAGGGGTAATCATCTCCCATGCAGTATCAACATCCGAGTTATACCCAGAAACCGTAACGATTGAATGCCCTTGTATCTGCCCACGAGATACTTGCAAGTCAAACGGCTCGTATGTACCCACTTGGGTTATAGAACGCCAAGTTCCAATATTTGCCATAACAGACTCCTCAATTAGTCGTTCTGCTGGCCTAGCAACGGGTCGGTAACGTAGTATATGATTTCACCGCTAATATTACCGCCAGTAGCTGCCGAAGCCCCTGCACGACCAGTGATATACACTAGCTCAGTTGCCGACATAACAGCGTTAAGCGAAGTGCCCGCAGTAGCCGAAGCCCAATCTAGGACTTGCTTACCAGCATCAGCATCCGACTCATTCAGTAGGGCTTGTGGCGAAGCAGTACCGGTGGTGTAAAGCGTAAAACCCATATCGAACGTTGGAGTAGTGCCGCCAGTACCTGCGGCGTTAACGTTGATTTGCAAAATAACTGCGTTAGCGGGGAGAATAACGTTTGCTGCGTTAGCAGCGGAAGAGACTTTAGCGTTGCCTGAAGCTTGAGTTGCCAAAAAGTAAAACTCAGCAACCATAACGCCGGTGCCACAATACGCGGTGCGGGTGTTATCGCCGCCGCCCGAACGCCAAATACTTTGGGTGGTAGATAGTGCCATAATAAATTTTTCCTCATGCGGTTAGGTGTTGGCAGTCTGCATGAAGTCAGCCGGGACTGTCTGCCACACCGGGTGCTCCCGGAATGTTCCCTTTATAACACATTTATTTTAGAAAGCAAGTACAATCTGCGTACTATGCCCTACAAAAACAAAAAAGAACAAAACGCCTCCAACCGTGCAGGGTATGCGCGTAATAAAGAGGAGCGGCAAAAGAAAGCGCGGGAAAGTAAATTAGCGGCAAAAGAAAGGTGGAAGGAGTTTAAAAGTACGCTATCGTGTGTACAGTGTGGACAAAACCACCCAGCTACCCTAGATTTCCACCATATTGAAAAGCACCCAGATAACCGCAAGGTTCATAAATTATTAACTAATAAAGCTTACAAACGGGCGGCGGAAGAAATAAAAAAGTGTTTAGTATTGTGTGCAAATTGTCACCGAATACACCACCATAATGAACACCTAGAAAAGAAAAAAGGGGCCGAAGCCCCTTCTAATTAATACTCTACTTCGTCGTCTTGGTACAAAACCCAGTCGTGCTCGATAAAGTCGTCGTACACATAGACGTTTTCTTCTGCATCAACGTACCAAACGATGCCGTCTTCGTCAACTTCAGCCCAATCTTCTAAGTCTTCGTCAAAGTAGAACGAAGCATCGATTTCTTCATCGTAGAACCAAACAGTACCGTCTTCGTCAACATCGAACTCAACGTCATACTCTTCGTCCAACTCTTCAACAACTTCCAAGTCCAGCGCGTCCAACAAATCTTCAACATTAACCAACAAAGTAATAGATGCAATCATGATAAGCTCCGTAGTCAAATTAGCAACCTCCACAGGCCGCAAAAACTATCCTACACCATGATTATGACAAAATCAAAAACGGCTGAATTTGGGCTATTAACGAATCACATGCGCTCTATTGACTCATAAGCGAGCAATTGGCGTTTTAGTTTACGTATTTCTTCGTCGCGTTCGTTTAGTTTTTTCTGCAAACTTGCGCTTAAATCATAAACTTCTGCAATTTTTTCAAACCTTGCTTTGTGGTCTGCCAGCATTATGTTGTACAAACGCTCTGACGCTTCAATTTGTTTTTGTATAAAGTTATCCATAAGTACCGACCTTTTGTAAAAATTTACCGAGCGGTAAAAAACGGGGCCGAAGCCCCGTTTAAATACCTGATTAAACCCGATTGGGAATTAAGCGCCTTGTGAAGCGAAAGCGCCTAGTGGATCAGATACACCGAACGAATAACGCTCACGTGCTTTATAGCGGCTGTTGCCAGTATCAAAGTCTGCGTCCATCGACTGAGACAAAGGAGTACGGACAAAGTGCTTCAAGCCGTTTGGAACGTCAGTGGTCAAGAACCAAGCGTTAGTATCTGTCAAGTAGTGGTTGACAGTGTAACCTTCTGGGATCGCACCGTTGTTCTTGATTGCGTTGATGTCGTTGTCGTTTGTACCAACACGCAGTTCAGTTTCGAGCAGACGTGTAGCAACGAACATCAGAGCAGGTGGAACAATCAATTTACGAGGTTTAGCAGCAATCAACAGACCACGTTCGTCTGTCCAACCAGCGATCTGAATAACAGCAGCTTCCAAAGAAGTTTCATTCAAATCGGCTTGAACAGTGAAAGTGTTGCTGTTAGTACCGCCAGACACCAGAGGGTGAGCAGTCGAGAACAAAACTTGACCGTCGCCGTAAGTTGGGCCACCAGAAAAACCGTTGTTCAAAATTGCAGCGGCTTTAACTTGCTTGGTGTACGCCATAGCGCGAGCGAGAGCTTTGGTGTAACGCTGTGACAGTGAGTCGTACAGGTTATCTTCCATTGCCTCTTCGGTCAACGAAAAGCCCATAGCGATTGTTTCGTGGTTGTAACGAGCAGTCCAAGCTTCTTGACCGTTGTCATAACGAATTGCACTACCTTCGTTCTTGACAGGTGCGGCGCTGAAACCTGAAAGTTTCGTTTCTTCTTCGAAAGAACGCTCGGAGGTTTCAGTTTCGTAAATCTCCTTGTGTTCTTCGCCGTAGCGTTTGTACTCCATACCAAACAGGGCGTTAAGACCCGGCAGGAGTTCTTTTAGTAGTTGTGCGCGTGAAATAGCCATTTGTTAAACTCCTTATACACCGGTGGTGTTGTTATACGAATGCGTGTTGATTTTAACGACAAATTCAACATACGTATCCGAACCAGTTGCCGTTTCAGAGATTACATCAATGATACGAATCGGCAATGTGTTAGTCGTATTGGTGGTGCTGGAAATAGCTTGTTTTGAATCGCCGGTGTTAGCATTACCAGAGTTCAAGATTACCGAGCTATTTTGACCAACCGCGGTACGACCAAGGCCAGCAATTGTAGTACCCGAAGATACCATTGCGACTTTAAACAACATGGTTGGATCGTCAACAACATAAGCAAACACGTTAGTTACACCCGATGATGGAGCGTATTGTGCTTGTACAGTTTGACCCAGTGAATTAGTGTACTGAACACCAACGCATACGCCGACTGCTTGGGAAGCTGCGGAACCACTTGCAACTACTTGGCACAGACCAGCAGAGGTCAACTCCAACAGATCGCCGTCATAAACAGCGCTTGAAGCAACAACTGGGATTAGACGGGTAGAACCCGCGTACGGAACACCACCGATACGATTGATCGGCTGGAAACCGTAAGGACTACTTACAGTAGGGTAAGCCATAAAAAACTCCTAATAATTAAGAACTAGAGCCGAAAGATACCCGGGTTTTGCGCTCCGTAAATAGAGGCATACGTGGGTCGTTTTCGCGCATAAGGTTGTTGTCTACCGAGTTCATCTGCGCGTCCGCTTGTTGGCGGAAATACGCATTACGCTCTTCAACAAATTCTTCTGGGGATTTACAAAGCATCAGTCCGCCAATCACAATATTGTCCTTAAACCGATCATTCTCGGCGTGGAACACGTGGATTTCTGGGTGATCTGAGGCTTTAACAGGTTCCCATCCTTCTCTAAATTTCGAAGTAACGTTTGTGGCATCCATCTCACCACGCGTACTTATACGTACCCAGTGAAATTTAAAACCCGGTTCAGGATTTGGTACCGGCAATGTTTCTGGACGTTTCCATGAACGGGTGCGAACTTGGGTTTCACGGGTTTGTGCTTCGCGGGGTAATTTATTTTCAGCCATTTTGTTTCCTCATTTCTTCTGCAACCTGTTTGGCGTAGAGTTCCAAAGGAACTCCGAGTCGTTTAGCAATAGCTACCTGTGTTTGTGTCAGCGTGATTTTTTTCGGAGCGACGCTGCGGGTAGCAGGAGCTACTACATTTGATTTAGTCCGGGTTCGTACCGGCTCTGGGTCTTCCTCAAATCGCTCTGGAAAGACTTGGCGCATACGAGAATTAATTTTCTCGTAGTAATCGTTACTTTTTGGGTCGATTCCCTGTTTTACCAGTTTTTGGTGCAGACCCAGTGCAAAACTTGTCATTTCGTCGTCGGGTCCAAACCACGGGTTTTGTTTCTGCCAATCCCGTGCTTTGTAATCTACAACTTGTTCTACGTTATTAACCGCACCTTTTACCAAGTTTTCGTCGTCTTGTAAAGGAGTAAATTTAAAATTGTTTACTCTTTCGGACTTCATCTTGGCGGAAGTCAGCATTTCTTGGGCATTTACGATAGCGTCTGGGTCTCCAGACTCGTATGCTTGCTTAAAATTTAACTTATAGCTTTCCAGTTCAGCTTGCGCTTCCTTCTTAGCTTGTTCCAGCAAAATTTCTTGGTTTTTGTGGACAGTTTCTTTTAGCCGGTTGTTTTCTTCGGCAATGGCTTGCGCCACTCGCAGAGCTTCTTCGCGTTCCCGTTCAGCTTTTTCTTTCCCACGACGTTCATCGTGGTACCCTTTACTGAAGTGCTGGATACGCTTACGTACCTTTTCCGAGTAGTCTTGCAACTCTTCATCGGTTACATCGGCAGGGGGGTCAGCGGGTTTACGGTTACGGTCTTCAGGAGGTGTATCGTCTACTACCTCGACGTTAACTTCAATTTCCCCACCATCATCATCCAACTTCACCTTCATTGGTTTTTCGTCACCGCTTGGTTCCGGTTCTGGTTCGGGGAACTCAAATACTACTTTTTCCATCGCCATTTATATCTCCTTATGCACGTGAAATGCCACGGGGGTCTTCAACTACACCGTCAACGCTATCTTCGTTGATCATGCGGAACTCTTTCCCATGAATCTTTATCCGTGTACCCGTATGTGGGCGTACCAAAATAAAATCTCCAGCTTTACACCACGGGCCGGTAGGGTAGCGTTCTTTATCGGTATAGCAATCAGGGCCAAGAGATACGACGAAATACACCGTCGCCAATATTTCCTCGTGTTTCTTGGTTGTATCTGCTTTAATCAGCCCACTGTCGTACTTTTCTTCAATGTCCGGTAGGGCGCATAGAATTTTGTATCCAACAGGGTTTGGCAGTTGTTTCGCTTTCTCTTCCGCCGTTTCTGGCAAAATTGAAGTCTCTCCATCCGCAGTAACAATACGTAGTTCAGTCATCGTGGTCTTCCATATTTTTAGCAAGGTCTTGTACTTCTCTACGTGCGGTCGCTAGACCATGAATTACGCCGCACAATTCTTTGTATTGAGCAAAATCACACGACCCAGATATGACGTGCTGCTGTGTCATATTTATATACTCGTCAATTTTTATGGTTAATACATCAAATACTGTCTTCATTATTAGCTCCCAAGAGGGGTAAAAGTAATTGGGTCATAGTTGGCAGATTTTGCCCATACTCGTATATAGTTACATATGGGCCGCGCTGGACACTCACTACATTGTTTGTTTTTACTGCTTGTATTGTTTCCGTGGGCACGATATTGATACAGCACTTTAGGTAGTTTATAAATTTCAAAATGTTCTGCGATCTGCATAAACAAATCTCCATCTTCGCAACTGGGTAGCTTATCGTTATACCCAGCGATCTTATCCATCACTGTTCGTCGGTACATACCAAACGGCCTCCAACCATGTTCGTACAACCTATTGGGGTCAAATGGAGGATGGTTTCTGTACCCGACTAACTGCCCATTAATATCAATGTCTGCTAGGTCGCTATAAATTAAAGACACCGTTGGGCGCATAGCAAACGCACGTAATGTTTCTTCTATCGCGTAGCGTTCTAAAATATCGTCGCTGTCAAAGTGTGCAATAAACTCCCCCGTACTACGCATGAACGCAGCTTTACGGTTTCCTGCTGTGCCTAAGTTTTGTTCGTTACGAAACACTTTAACGCGGTGATCAAACTTAGCAACGTTAGCCGCCAGCTTATATGTATCATCTGTAGAACAATCATCTACAATAATAAGTTCCCAATACGGGTAACTCTGGGCGCGTACACTTTCAATTGCTTCTTGTATAAACGCCGCAGAGTTATACGCGGGCACTATTAACGATACTAAAGGTGGGGTAACTGTTGTATTCACTTATTTACCCGTAGGTTTGTTTGTTTTAGCATGGTGATCCATAAATGTTTTCACCATATCGGCTTGGGTTTTTTGTTGCGATTGCGCGGCTTGCTGTTGTACCAACGCTTGATTACGCATAACTTCAGCATCGGCACGTTCTTTTGCAATTACAAGTGACTGCTGTTTGTACTGCGCGTCAGCTTGGTCTTTAGCAGCTTTACGCTGAATCTCCTGCTGCTTTAACTGCAACTCAGCTTGCTGCATCTGCACTATTGGGTCTTGCTGTTGCTGTTGTGCTTGCTGCTGTGCAGCTTCCTGCATATGCTGTTGAGTCAGTTGTTTAGCTGCTTGTGCGACCAACTGAGATACTTGGATTTCAATTTCTTCCGACATTTCTTCGTCTACTGCGGGGAGTGAAACGCCCAACTGCTCTTCGATTTTCTTACGGTACGAGAACGCTAAATGCTCTGAAATATGCGCTTGCGCCGCAGCTATTAGCCCCTGTGCCTGTGGGTTTTGCCCCATAAGCTGCATCAACGCCGGGTCTTGCATCATCGATACGTGGGTAGCAATATGTGCTTCGTGGTCTTGGTACAAGAACGCTTTAACCGGTTTACCCACAAGAATCGACATGTTCTCGCTAATCGGGTCACGTGGCTTCTGATCTTCCGCAGTCGGTATAATCTTGTCGATATTCTTTAGCCCCAAGACTTCCAACATCTCTTTGTGTAGGTACGGCAAGTCATAAATCTGTGGGGCAGACTGTGACATTTGGAACGCTGCTTGGTACGTAACAATACGCTGCGCCATAGTGCTGGCATTAGGATCAGACACTGGAATTACTTCTACCATGTCATAGTCAGCTTGCTTAACGCGGCGTGTCTCGTCTACATCTGGCTCGTATGAATACTCTGACGGTGTGTAATCACGGATGATTTCTTTTAGTAGCTTGAACTCCATCTTCATTGCAAAGTGGACTCGCGCCTGAACCGCTGCCATCGGCTTTAATGTACGCTCCAAAAGCGCCAACGTTGTACCTACTGGAGCTTGCGCTGACATGTCGCTAATATTCATATCACTGATTGCGCCTAACCTACGACCTTCTTCAGTAATAGTTTGTAGCAACGCTGCCAGAACCTGTGACGGTTCTTTGTACGGCAACAGCATGATGTTGTCTTTAATCGCACCACTCGGTACGTCTACGTCTTTAAACTCGCCGGGGCCAATCGGGGTGTCGTCCCCTTTAATACGTAACCCTCTACTCTTTAGTCCACCGGGGAGGTTAGCCAACGTACCTGCATCCACAAGCTGCCTAATAATACTTGTACCCGCACGAGCATACCCGCCGATGATATGTATCAGGCCAAGTCCATAAAATCCAAAACCCGGAATATAGACATAGTGGACAAAGTGGTTACGCTTTAAATGTAGCTCGTCGTTTTCTTCCCAGTTACGACGAATAGCCAAAATTTTCGACGTGCCACGCTCAATAGTTACAACGTACGGACGCGCAATCTCATCTTCTTCATCTTCTGCGCCATCAATAATTAAATCGGCATGAACCTCGTAGACTGTGTACCTGTCGTCGTCAGTTATAGAGTACCCAGCGTCTTCTGCTTTTTTCTTCTCGATGTCTGTAGGAAACGACTCAGGCTCGCCCAAATCAACATCACAATAAAAGCCCGCTACTTGTAGCTTCTTTAACTCATTCTTAGTCTTACGCATGACATGCGTTACACGCTCGGCAAACTCAATATGCGATGCGCCGTAGGGTACAATCACGTCTTCAGCGGAAATATAAATAGATACTTGACGCCCAATATTAGGGTCGTAGTAGACTTTCTTAAACGCCGAACCTGCCAAACCTAGCGAGTACAACATGCGCTCGTGCTCTGAACGGTACTCCACCATCTGTTCAGTCAGCTTGTAGTTCATATCATTCTGAACTCGTTTGGCTGCGTCTTCTTTTATCTTGTCGATTGCTCCGACAATCTTTGTCTTAACAGGGCCACCAGCAGGGAACGTCTCCGACATTGTTTCGGCTTGGAAACGAATTGCCGCTTCTGCTAAAACTGTAGAGTACACACCGCAAGCATCATCCCACGGCTCCGTACGCTCTTCGTACCTAAACCCAAGTACTTCTAAGCCTTTAACATACGTATCCGCCCAATCTTTACGGGAGCTAATATCTGCATCTATATACTCAATCAACTCACTAGCAAGTTCAGTTAACGTACCTTCGTCCAGCACTTCTGCCAGATTTTCGTCAAAATTATCGCGGGAGCTTGTTTTTGACTTTGTTTCTTTTTCTAACACCACATCGACTGTACCGTCATCGTTAAATGTTAGTTCGGGTGACCCGCCTTCGATCATAATATCAATGCTTGCTCCACCTTCTTGCGCTATACCTTGTGGGGCTGCATATATAGACTTGCTTATACTGTTAGACGCCATACCGGCTCCTTAATCCTTAGTAGTATCCACCGCGTCGGCGGCCTTTAAAATATTTAACATCCTCAGGTTCATCAGAAGGCAAGCGGATAAACCCGCCGTTTCTAAATCTCATTAAGGCCATGACGGTCGAGTCAACTAAGTCATCGTTAGATACAAACGGAAACCCGGCAATCTCTTCAACCACCTCTTCTGCCCAACGTGTCTCGGGTACCCAGCACAATCCCGACTTCACAATATCTGCAACGGAGTTCAGTCGCGCCATCTTGTCGCCCGTACCGCGGTGTGGAGTAAACTCTTGCACCGGAACTCCCATCCTTCGCATCTCTTGGTATAGTTGTGTCCCGGCACTTTTCTTCTCGACAATAAATGCATCTGGCTCCCACTCTTCGTACTCCGCTAATGCTAACGTTTTAAGTTCAGGAAACTCTAGGCGTTTTTTGATCGAGTTTAAGAGGATAATGTGGTATGCCTTGGCCTCATCGTTCATGAACACACCCCACGTTGTTAACGCTGTAAAGTCTGCTCTATTATGTGACTCGGCAGCAGCATCTAATGACATGATAATATATTCACACACCGGCGGGGTATCATTTTCCCAAACCTGCCACCATTCCCGTTTTACTAACGCCGCTTCCTCGGCTGTCGGATTCTGCTGGTACTGAGCGTTCCACTGGAACACCGGCATAGACGCTTTAGTTCGGAGCAGTGCGGGGATGTCAAAAAACTCAGGCCATAACGCCTTTTCAGTAATCTCACCTGTCTCTTTATCTTGTACATCTAGTATTGCTGGGAACTCGACCACGTTGTACTGGTCAGCGTTCTCGTTGTTCATGTCCTTTAGTACGCGCCCCGTTAGATCATCAAGATGCCATCGGGTTTGTATAATCGCCACCCGGCCTCCGGGCATGAGACGAGTTCTAGCGCCGTAGGTAAACCATTCGTACGCTTTATCAAAGACATCAAAGTTTCCGTTGATAATGTCTTGTTCATTGTGTGGATCATCGACGAGTAGTAAATCCGCGCCTCTGCCAGCAAGTGCCGACCCAACACCGCAAGCAAAATACTCTCCTCCGGCGTTAGTGTTCCATCGTCCCGCACTTTTTGAGTCAGCCGCAAGATAGACGGTTGGGAAAATTTTTCTGTACGGTTCAGAGTCAATTAAATTCCTCACTTTCCGACCAAAATCCACCGCCAAATCTGTGGTGTGTGACACCATAAGTACCTTCTTATTAGGGTACCTGCCGATAAACCACGCTGGGAAATAGATAGAAACAAGCTGGGATTTGCCATGTCTAGGGGGCATATTGACACAAATACGGTCTTTTTTACCCTCGGCAATGTCCATTAACAGGTTTGCTAGTATCTTGTGGTGTTTACCAACCTTATAATCAGGCTGCATAGCCTTACAAAACTCGATTAAATCATTCCTAGCGGCTTCAGATCGCCTTCTTTCAGCCAAAACTTCGGTTATTTCGAGTATTTCTTCCTGTTCTGAAGCGTCAAATGCGTCAATATTCTGCAAAAGCAGGTCAATATCATCATCTTCTAGGTGAATACTCACTGTTCTGACTCCGTATCTACCGTTTTTACGCCCAACTCTTGCATATCTGCGTCGGTAACATCAATCTCTTGCGCTTTTTTACGTAACAGAGCTAACTTTTCTTGCAGATTCGACTTGAGATCATCTGTGGATCGATGTGTAACCGTTACTTCTGAGCGGTCTGTAAACAAACCTACATCGGAAATCTTACCAAGTAGTTCCAACGCTTTGATACGTACCCGGGGATCAGGGTTATTTGTTTCTAATATGAGTTTGTTAGTTACAAGGTGTCGTATCTGGGTCGCTTGCTTAACTACGGCGTGGCTAAAATCTTTTAGGGTGTCATGTACGCCGATTAGAACGGCTGGAGGCAGATTAGAAAACCTTGCTGTGGTTAGTATCTCATTTGTTTTGGCTTCGTCTTCTGCAAACGAGTTAACGATTGTGGCTATCCGTGCCTTGTCTTCTGCATCGGGTTCCAGTACCTCTTCAGGTAGGCCGTGTTCTTTTAATACTTCTATAGTTCCACATGCAGCAGCCGCCCGCTCTTTAAGTTCCGCGTAAGGCAAGGTGTTAGGAGGCATCTCGATGCCGATGTCAGGAGTACAAATGATCATGTCGCAAACACAACAGGCTGTGTTGAAGGCCCGAATGTAACACAAAAAATAAAATTTGCAATGGGGGGTACTAAAAAAGGTAAGGGGGGTGTTTCTATATTGAGGGGGGTGGGGTGTTGTCAATTTGTATATATAAAGTTGGGGGGCCATATCGTTTGTGCGGAATAGCAACCTAGTACCATGCCGGAGTCCCTTAGCCTGTTAGGGGGGTATGGGTATAGGTAGGGTCAACCTAGTTAAAAAATAAACTTATACTCTAGTATAAGAAAAATAAACGCTATCATCCGCTATTAAACTTTATTTTCCCTTGACATCCTATGCCAAACCTGTACAATAGGAACTGTCGCAAGTAAACAAATTCGTTTACCCGACATTATCTTTCGAGGTGATTTATGAAAAAAGTAATTCTCTCTGCGGATTCGATCCGCGCCGGTCTGGATTATGTTTCAGCCGATGGTAAGGCTCAAAGTAAGCTTGAAAAGTTCGTCGATCTAATGTGGGCGGATGGTGTCCGGACTCTGACTCTTCGTGCTAAGGGCGATGACGGTAAAGCTTGCACAGAGAATGATGCGTTACGTGGTCAGATCAAGGAAGCTGTCATTATTCCGGCTTTTCCTAAGAATGAGCAAGCCTTACTGGAAAAAGAGACTAAGACACTTAGTGAGCAGGATAAGTTCTTTAAGTTCAAAGTACAGCAAAAGCTTGGCAAGTACATGAGCAGCTTTGAAAAGAAAATCGCAGAGCGCGAGCATGAAGAACTTGTCGAAGCCGGATTGATCGAGCCAAGAACACCTAAGACTGACGCACAAAAGCTGCAAAAACAGCTTGACGAAATAATTGGCAAGTACCAAAACTTAGACAAACCTGCTTTTGACGTAACTGAGTGCGTCAAGTTACTAAAACAGGTCAAGACGTTAACCCCCGCTGTTTAATCAACCTGCCCCCCGAAAGGGGGGCTTCTTTTGAGGTGATATATGTTTAACGATAATGACCCGATAAGTTTTCGTGAAATGCTACTCGCCATTGCAATCGGCTTAGTCGTCTGGGGTTTTCTCTTTTTGCTGTTATCTATTTAATTTAAAAACCCTGCGAAAGCGGGGTTTTTTTTCGCCCTCTTGATGCCAGTAACCAAAGCAGCGTGGCGTACAGCGTAATGCGTGGCTCAATATAACCTCTCTTTATTTTCTTATACCGCAGTATAAGTCCCGATACCAGTAACTCAAGCAGCGTGGCGCACAGCCCATGATATAACTGAAACGCATATCTCTTGATGCCAGTAACCAAAGCAGCGTGGCGTAGAACGTTATTTGTTCGTAAAGTTCTTTTTTTTATTTCAACAATGATATCTTTTTGTTTTCTTATACCACAGTATAAGTAGTTTAAAATTTAAATCAAAAAAAGAACTTTACGAACAAATAACAAAGGTTGTCGATATGGAATGTTGTTTGTTCGTAAAGTTCTTAAAAGTTCGGTTTTGCCTAAAAAAAACCGAACATTATCAATGCGTGGTAATGCGTTGTATCTGACGTTATCTATTGGTATCTAACGCTCTTTCTTGCCTATCAAAATGTATCAAACCTTCACAAAAATCATAATGTTCGAAAGTTCGGTCTTTTTTACATAGTTGTGTCCAGAATCTAAATTTCCCTGTCTTTTCTGACCTCCTCGCGGAGTTGTACCTCAACTTAGCTAAATCGGCTCGCCAACCCTTTTTTCGAACCGAACTTTAAGAACTTTACGATCTTACCTTTATATTCAAAGACTTACATCACTTTTACAAACCGAACACTAAATAACTTTAAGAACATTCAACACGTGACAAACACGTTGAAAATTTAAATCAAAAAAAGAACTTTACGAACATTATCATACGGTAACAAGCGATGCCAAATACTTGACTTTGACGTCATATTGTGTTATAATATATACTGTTACGTGGGAAAGCGTAGCAATAAAGCAACTGCATTATATTTCACTTATACTCTAGTATAAGTAAATCACATAACTAACGAGGTGACTTATGAACCAAGAAAGAATGCAGCAACTACACGAAACCATTGCCAACTTAGTAGCACAGCATGGTAGCGGGATTATCACAGACTTAGAGTTTGCCAATGCCGTAAGCGATGCAGCAAAACCCTTGCACAACACAGACTTAACTGGATTGATTGATGTGAATACTGGACTTCGTTACTAAGGAGCGGAAATTATGAACTACGCAGCATACTTAAAGCGCATTATCAACAACCCGAACACCACACGTGAAGAGTACATGTGGGCGTGGCAAGAACTTCAAAGCATCGAAGCCAAGCAAGCGGAAGTAAACGTAGCAGCAGCGAAGTACCGAGGTGAGTAATGGCTAAATATATATGTGTTGATTGCTTGTGGGAGCAAGTACCAGCAGCACGGGCGAAGTGGTGCGTCAAAGAACAACAACGTATCACGTGTTTGCAATGCGGCGAGGTACGGGCAAAGAAAGAGAGTAAGCGTAAAGCGTCAATGGTACAGATTCCGTACAGCAAAGGTGCGTATCAGTACATTTATAACCCCGCCGATTTAATCGGCACAAACCCAAAGAGGACAACATGAGCTTATTAACAGTAGAGAAGCATTGGACACACGATGGTGTGATCATAAACGTAGGTGACGATGGTGGTTACGTCATGATCGAGAACACAAAACAAGGGTGGATACAGATCACCGTATTCAATGACGAGGGCGACGTATTAATGGAGCGTGAATTCAATACTGTCACGCACCCCGAAGTTAAATTGAAGGAGGCATGAAATGAATAACAAACTACCAAATACTTGACTTTGATAGCAGATCGTGTTATAATATGTCTTATAGTAGTAAAGCGTAGTGAGCAGGTGCAGTAACCAAACCTTATACCACGGTATAAGAAAATCCAACAGCAGTACAACTTATAGGTGAACAAAATGCAAAACACATTAATGCAAATGACTCTCGCAACACCAGAGGTGCAGTCCGTACCTTCAATCGCTAGTAGCGCAATGTTCGTGGAGCTATCAATCAGTACATGGACAGGTCGCAAGCTAGACAAGCGGGCAACGAAGGAAACAACACAAGCCAACGGCGCTGATGACAGAGCAGGGTCATTCCACAAGAAGCTATTGGGTGACTGCGCCGAATTGGATGCGCTTCACAAGTTTGCAGGCAACGTACGTACATTCCACTACCACAGCACTATGCCTTGGTCGGATATGGGGATGCGCTTGCTGCCAACGTCTGCATACATGGACTACCACAACGAGATAACACGTCTCGAACAAGAGTTCCACAAGCTAACGAACGACTTTCTGACAGCGTACCAATGGGCGCAGGGTGAGGCGCAGCTAAAGCTAGGTAACTTGTTTAGCACTGATGACTATCCGCTTGCAGATGTACTGGCAGGTAAGTTCAAGTTCAGGTATGCGTACCAGATCATCCCAGATGCGGGGGACTTTAGGTTGAATATCGGACAGGACGCAGCCCAGTACTTGCAGTCGCAGTACCAACAGCACTACACGCAACAGCTAACAAACGCGATGAATGACGTGTGGCAACGTACGTATGATTCATTACGTCACATGAGCGAGAAGCTAGACTACCCAGATAAGGAAGACAAGGCAACACGTAAGATATTCAGGGACAGCCTAGTTGATAACGTCAAGGACATGATGGGTCTGCTTATCAAGTTCAACATAACCAACGATGTAAAGATGGACAACATGCGGGTCGCGTTGGAGGATGCTATGTACGGCGTGTCTCCTGAGGCGTTGCGTGAGGACGATGATTTCCGCGCCGAGACTAAGCGTAAAGTCGATGCGGTATTGTCCAATATGAAGTGGTAGGTAGGTGTGTGGTAAAACGGGATTCGAACTCGCCGGACTTATACCACGGTATAAGATGTTTATAAACAACATGGGTTCGTGTCCTGTAGTACCACTATATGTAGACTCGTAGTAAATTTAATCTTAACAACTTTATAGGTGAATAAAATGTCAAACGGATCAAACGTATCAAAACTTTACGAAGTATCAATCAACCAATGCGTCAACCTGATGTTGGCTAATCGTGGTCGTACTACCCTAGTGCAGGGTCACATGGGGTCAGGTAAGTCATCGATCCTAAAGATGTTGGGCGAACGCCTACCTACACATACTACTGTGTACTTTGACTGCACAACTAAGGACTTGGGTGACATGGCGTTGCCTGTGTTACAGCACGTTGATCGTGATGGGTGTGTGCGCTTCATACCACATGAGGAGTTGGGTATTCACTTGGGTAAGCCTGTGATCGTAATGATCGACGAGTTCGGTAAGGCTAACAACTCAGTAAAGAATGCACTGTTGCGCTTCATGTTAGAGCGTGAGTTCGCAGGTTACAAGCTACATCCTGACAGCATAATCTTTGCCACTACTAATCTAGGTGCAGAGGGTGTGGGTGATCTGTTGCCACCACATGCGCGTAATCGTATGACTATATTCCGTATGCGTAACAGCACAACCGAAGAGTGGGTCGAGAACTTTGCTATACCGCAGGGTATTGATCCAGTAATGATTGCGTTCGTATTGGATGATCGTTACAAGAAGGACTTGGCTGCTAAGTTCGACGAGGTAGATGATCCTAAAACAAACGAGTACATCTATCACCCGAAAGACAAGGGTCGTGAGGCGTTCTTTACATGGCGTTCATGTCATGCAGCAAGTGATTGGTTGAAGGTACGTAGTGAGTTGTCTACGCATGAGTTGACATCTGCATTGATCGGTACTATCGGTAACAAGGCTGCTGCTGAATTGGCTGCGTTCGTTGCAGTTGGGGATCAGTTACCTAGCTTAGATTCTATTAAGAAGTCACCGCTTACTGCTGATGTGCCGACTGCACCGGTCGCTTGTAGTATGGTCGTCTATCGCACGTTGTCATGTATCGAGCGTAACTGGATGGACTCATGGATGGACTACCTTGCGCGTCTGCCACGTGAGTTACAGGTTATGTTCGCTATGCAGGTACGTAAGAACAACTACGCCAAGCGTGACGAGGTAATGAGTAACGCCAAGTTTACTAAGTGGTGCTTGGATAATAACTTCATCGCTGTGACGGACAAGAAGTAAGAAATAAACTTATACCGCAGTATAACTTTTTAATAGGTGACTTATGTTAATGATTGGTAAAGAGATCGCGCCACGTGATCGTGTACTGAAAGCTGTGGCTGCTGTTATGGGCAACACCGATTACGATGGTATCAATGGGTTGTTAATGATTGGTGATCATACGGTGGTCACTAAGGATAACCCGAAGCGTATACGTACTGCTGCGACTAACGGTAAACATACGTGGTATCTGGACGACTTTGTGGCTACGCTTAACGATGCAGAGCTACGCTTCCTTGTACTGCACGAGGTGTTTCATATCTTGTTGAAACATCTAACCACGTATGACTACTTGAACAAGCTGGACGCGGATAGGTGTAACCGAGCGTGTGACTATGTTATCAACGGTATGTTGATCGACTACGATGCAGGTAAGGGGTTCATCACTATGCCTAGTATGGGTTTGTACGATGCCAAGTACAAAGGTATGGATGCCGATGCTGTGTTTAAGTTGTTACCCAGTAGTGATGAGAATGGTCAGGGTCAAGGTCAAGGGTCTATGGATGATCATGATTGGGATGGTGCGGAGGAGATGGACGAGGCCGAGAAGAAAGAACTCGAACAAGCTATCGACCAAGCACTACGTCAAGGTGCGTTACTTGCAGGTAAGAATGGGTCAGGTGGTGCGCGTCTGATCGAGGACATACTTGCTAGTAAGGTGGACTACAAAGCTGCCTTGCGTGAGTGGGTATGTGATACGTGTGCAGGTAGTGATTACTCTACGTGGTCTAAGCCTAACCGTAGGTACTTGGGATACAACATGGTCATGCCTAGTGGTATATCGGATGTAGTAGGTGAACTTGTTATTGCTAACGATATGTCAGGGTCTATTGGCGCTAACGAGATCGCGCAGATACTAGGCGAGGTGGCAAACATTGCCGATTCCGTTAATCCGGCGGGGATTCGTCTGCTGTACTGGGACACCGAGGTGTGCGGGGATGAGTACTACGAGCAGGGTGATTACCAGAACATGTTGCAGTCTACTAAACCTAAAGGTGGTGGTGGGACATACGTTAATTGTGTGTCTGACTACCTGCGTGAGAAAGCTATAACACCGCAGGGTGTGATCATCATAACCGATGGCTACCTTGGTGGTGATTGGGGTGAGTGGTCTGTGCCTACCCTGTGGGTAATCGTTGGTAACCCGAACACGACTGCACCGTTCGGACATACCGTACACGTAGAGATTGACTAATCAAAACCTTATACCACGGTATAAGAACTTAGGAGAATGAGATGAATAAAGATGTGATGCAGGAAGCGGCGTTGGAAATTATGTTTAACTTACGTAAGACAGAGTTGAACCCGCACCAGATGATGTATGTACTAGCGCGGCTGTTTGTTACTGGATGCTACGCCGATGGTGTGAGTAAGGAAGAAGCTATTGGTAGGTTTATTGAGGTGGCGGATCAGATGTATGACATGTTAGCAAACAAGGAGAAATTACAATGATCCCCCGATACCGCAAGTACGATGTAGCGCATCGTAGTATATACGCAAAGCTGTTACGACAAATGAAGTTGATGAGGGAGGGGAAGGGGGTCAAGCATGGACATTGATGATTACGTAATGCTATTCTGTTTTGGTTGTATCGCGGTACTTTTTATTATTGGTGTTTAATTTAATTTTTATAGGTGATTATTATGGCAAGGTATTCTCACATATCAGTAGCAGCAATGGGTAAACTCGAAGTACCAAGTACGGTAGATGCAGGTACAGCTATCCTCGATGGCATACCAATGAAAACACAACTGTACGATTTGTGTACTAAGTTACGTGCTAAGTTTCCGAAGGTGAAGTTCCATTGCAACGCAAGCTACAACAATGTAAACAGGCAAGACTTGTTGGTGACGGATGTGTTGGTCTACGTTGATGATTGTGATTACGTGTTAGGACGTATAGGTCATGGCTACTATGGCATGAATTCTAATTCCAACAACGACGTACCAGAGTTCATGGTCGAGAGCCGCAAGATTATGAATGAAAAGTATGGTGAGTATCGTGATCAGTATCATCGTGTGTTCACGAGAGACATCGACAAAGCATTGAAGAATGCGCTGCGTTACTTGTTACCGTACTCACCTGCTGAGTTGGTGGTTGCTGCGTTCCCTACATTCAAGGAGGCGTTGGATAGTAAACGCTACGTTGCTAACCGGGATTTTGAGCGAGAGATAGACCCAATAAGAGGTTACCACGCATTAGCAAGCGAGTTAGAAAACCTTGTGAACAAAGGTGTGGAATTTAGTACGGTGCATTTCCAACTACATGCGAAGGATATTGTGACTAAGTTCCAACGCATGAAGGAGCTAACGCAAAAGCAAACACGTTCGTACTTCATCACTATACGTACGGTGGGTAACATGCAAATGGCAGACGTTGCTACGTGTAAAGACCCTAAAGGTAAGAACCCAATGCATGATGATTTCTTTGAAGATACATTCAAGGTAATGAATGTTGATGACTTGCCAGATGATATTAAGGCGAAGGTCGCTGCGTTGATGTTGGTTGATACGCACCAATACATCGAGGGTGTAGGTCAACGTGCGACTGAGCGTTCGTTCTGGGTGGAGCGATGAGTACAAGGTGGGATGACAACGTAAGACTGTACGCAATGCACAAACGCGAAGCCTATTTAGCAAACAGAAAGATTAACGCATCGAGGATATATATGAATGACCCAAAACTAGGTAAGCCAATAGAAGTACTCAGTTCAGCCGAGATCATTATAACTAATGATTTGTTTTTAGATGATCTTATAGTCATCCGCACACCGTTGGAGGAAATGGAAGAACAGATACATATGGCAATAGATACACCAACAGTAAGACTATCGATAAACCAAGATCGATCAATAAATACAATGATGTGGCCTGTTCAATCTGGTATGGTTATAACTATCAAAGACACATACGAAAACGCTGATGAGTTACCCGATTGGATGCAGTTAAAACTTGCGGCGTTGATGTTGCTTGATGCGGATGAGCCTAACAAGAAAGAAGTAGAAGGTATTGGTAGGCGTATCAGTGAATCTATCTTTTGGATATACCTAGACGATGGCAGCAACACCGGAAAAGAAAGTAAAGATCAAAGTACGTAAGTGCTTAGACGAGTTGGGCGCATACTATTCTATGCCTGTCACGAGCGGGTATGGGAACTCAGGTGCGCCTGACTTTCTCGTTTGTTTGGACGGTCGGTTTATTGGTATCGAGTGCAAAGCTAATGGCGGTAAGCCGACCCCACTACAAGAGAAGAACCTACGAGATATAGAGAGAGCAGGTGGACGTAGTCTAGTAATAGACGAAACCAACGTGGATGATTTATCAGAAACCTTATACCTCGGTATAAGAAATTAATTAAGAGAGAAGACAACATGGTTACCATGCATAAACGTAAGACGCACAAGAAATCTAAGGCAACACAGATTAAGAAGTTAACTAAGCAAAGCACACTTACACCAGCAGAGATCGCTCGAAAGTTAGGCGTGTCAATAAACTACGTGTATGTAGTTAGAGGGCAGATGAAGCAAGATGGTTTGTCTCCTCACCTCCGCACGTCGCCACCTTCCGACCCTTTAGCGAAACCAGTGCCTACGAGCAGCGAGAAGCGGCGCGGTCGCCCACCGAAATATACCGTCATGCAGCCACTACCTACGCCACTAATGTACATACCTTCCCGAGAGCAACCTGTACAAATACCACCGAAGCCGCAGAGACCATTCGGCATTGAAGAAACACCACCTATCGGTTTGTGGAATACATTAGTGGCGAGGGTACGTAGATGGTTAGCCAAGTGAAGATGCCTACTAAGTTACTTTCTAGCTCACAAATGATAACGGAAGCCTTGAGTATATTAAACGAGGAGTTTCAAAGATCATACGAGACACCTGCCGAGACAGCAAAGAGGAGGCGTGAAATGTTATTGGATAGGCTTAGAACGAGAAGGTTAACGGAGGAGTTGAGTGAGGAGGATAGATATGCTTGACGTACGTAGATTAATAATCAGAGACTTACCTACGATAATAGAAGGCGGTATGAATGATTCCATAATAGAACATCTTAGAGGTTACGCTAAACAAGAAGCCAATAGGGTACGCCAATACTTAGCCGAAACAGTTAAGGAGAAGCGGGATGCAAAAGCTAACACCCAAGGAACGACTTGAAGAGATATATGGTCGGCATAACCGTATGTACGATAAAGCACAAGCAGATCACAAACGACTACGCGCAATAGCAAAAGTTAGGATAGCAAGAAATGAGAAAGAACATAGTAAAAGTATCGGTAGGCAAGCGAGAGAGAAGTAGCAAGATGTACACCCAAGAGCAAGCGCAGCGCATACGCAGATACTTGACAGCAAAAGTTGTTGAGGCAAGACGCAGCGCGGAGGATATAAAACAAGCCAAAGAGGAAAGGAGCAAAGATGTTACGTGATGGTCAGTTCATTCGAGAAGAGCCGCCCAAGATAGGCGCACATTACCAACCTAATATACATAACAGAGATTTTACCGAGGAAGAGCAGTATACCCAGATGTTGTTGCTAGGTGATTATGAACGTACAGAAACTCATATTAGCGAAGTGATCCTTTGGGTAATGGTGTGCTTCATTATTGTTAATTCGTTTTTTATAGCGTTTAAAGGATTCTAATGGCATCGTACGATTTAGCAGAAAAAGAGAATTACACGGTGTACGAATTAGATGGGGTTACTTACCTACCACATTATAGTGATTCTTTTCATTACGTCGGCCCCGGGTACGGTCACTGGAATATCACCACTTATTATGCTACTACGTTGTTAGCCGCAGGTGCAGTGCCGAAACAAGCGCACTTATGGAAACGTGTAGGGCGTGACGCCACAGAGAAAAAGATGCGAGCGTACGAACGAAGGGGTAGGTGATGGAAACTTTTACTGCGTTTTGTTTTATTGGTGGGTTCCTATGTGGTGTGGGATTCTGTGTCGCGCTGGTGGGAGCGCTTATGTATTTCTTAGGATGACAACTTAATGGTAGAAACTTTTGATTACAAACAAATACTCACATGGATTAACAACGTGTGGGCGAAGTCGTTGGCGGCGGTGATTATGTTCTTTGTTGGTATATACATAGGACAGGTGCAGGTCGAAGGTAAGGTAGTTGGTGACTGTAAATACTCAGGAGCCTTTCGTGTAAATCACGAGGCGTTTGTTTGTCAACGGAGGATATGATGAGAGCATTTCCAAATTTTAGAAGTGAAGGTATGGAGTTACGTGATTACTTTGCGGCGAAGGCTATGCAAGGAATGCTTGCTGAGAGCGGTGGTGGTGCTTTACATAACCAAGACTTAGCTGAATTTGCATACGCACTTGCAGATTCCATGATGAAAGCTAGGAAAGTACCTGACACACAAACAACAAAAGAGTTCAAAGTAGATGAAGAGTTGCGGGGGCGGGGATGAATGAAGAAGACATTATCCGCATGTACGAAAAAGCTAACGGTTGGAGTCCAGAAGGTTGGGACAAAACTGTTAATGAGCTTAAACGCTTTGCCAACCTAGTCGCAGTTGGCTTTATTGGAGGGGTGCAAATGAGTGACACAGACATACATAGCTGCGGATACTACTGCGACCGACCCGCTTGCATTAAAGCGCAACGAGATGAGTTAAGAGATAAATTGTTTGAAGGTCAAGCGGTAAAGACGTATTCAGGTGGCAAGCCGAACTATACGCAGCCTGAAGAAATCCACACGTCCGAAAAGAATATACAAATATCGGACACAAAAGAAGCAGAATCCGCACGAGCGTGGGTTGATCTTACGGATGATGAAATGTTAATGATTTACGCGCAACCTCATGAAGGTTTTAAATACAGCCTAGGTCGTATGGTACAAGCTCTACTAAAGGAGAAGAACACATGACTGACTACACTAACTACGAAACACAACGTAAAATTTTAATTGCATACTTACAGGTAATGATAACTAGAGGTGATTGGCATGGTGTGTCTGATGTTGCTAATGATTTGCGTGTATTAGAAGCGGAAGAAAAGAATGCCGAAACAAAAGAAGATTGACTTTGATTGGGAGGCGGTGATTAATGGTAACCGGATTGGTGTGCATCAAGTAATAGAGAGCATACGCAAGGGTGAAGTGGACGAGCAAGAGTTAGAGAAGTTACAGAATTTTGTGCAATTCTCTTTAGCGTTGATGCAGTTATGTGGCCCGCAGAAATGGGCACAAGCAAAACTAAATGCAGAACTTATGAATTACTTGAAAGATACATCATGAAAACAATAATTCATGTCAACCAACATAAGATACGCTCGAACATAAACAGTGAGCAGAAAGAACCTGTGCTAACAGTGAAGACCTACAAGTCCAACGACTACGCGCATGAAGTATTTGTTAAAGGCGACAGCAAGATTGTGTACTCACCTGATAAGCCGTTGTCATGCGGGGCTAGGGTGTGGATTGAAACCGAAAGCGAAGTAGAAATAATACGATAGGAGAAGAACGCTTGAAACTAATAACTATTGACTTTGAAACTTACTTTAGTAAGGACGTAGGTTTTGCAAAGCAAACAACAGAAGAGTACATACGTGATCCAGAGTTTCACGTTATCGGTGTAGCGGTTAAGGATGGTACTGAACCTGCTGAGTGGGCATCGGGTACGCCACAACAACTAAAGAAGTGGCTAGACAAATTCGATTGGGAGAACTCTGTCGCATTAGCACATAACGCTATGTTTGATGGGGCGATACTTAACTGGCACTTTGACATCAAGCCTAAGTTCTGGATGGATACCTTGTGTATGGGTCGAGCCATTCATGGGGTCGAGGTTGGCGGGTCGCTTGGCGTGTTAGCTGAACGGTATGGTCTGGGTCAAAAGGGTGACGCTACTAAGTGGGCGATGGGTTTACGTCAGTGGGACTTTACTGATCAACAGCTATCGGACTACGGAGACTACTGTATCAATGACGTGGAGCTAACTTATAGCTTGTTCAACAAGATGCTACCCGGGTTTCCGAAGAAAGAGTTACACCTTATTAACCTAACACTTAGGATGTTCACCGAGCCAGTATTGCGTTTGGACATACCCCTATTGCATCAGCATAAAGCCGACATCTTTAATAAGAAAGAAGCCTTGTACGACAAGTTAAAGATTCCACGGCATGAGGCACAAGAAGTATTGCTATCTAATAACAAGTTCGCAGAAGCTCTATCTAAGTTAGGAATTGAGCCACCAGTAAAAATCAGCGCAACAACTGGAAAGGAAACACTCGCGTTGGCAAAGAATGACGAAGAATTTAAGGCGTTGGCAGAGCACCCGAACGACGAAGTACAAGCCCTAGTAGCGGCGAGGTTGGGGGTCAAGAGTACCCTAGAGGAAACACGTACAGATAGATTTATAGGTATTGCTTCACGTGGAACGTTGCCGGTTCCTGTTAAATACTATGCCGCACATACCGGACGGTGGGGCGGGGATGACAAGATCAACCTACAAAACTTGCCGAGCCGAGGGGACAACGCGGGTAGATTAAAGATGGCGATTAAAGCCCCTGCGGGGTACACGATGATCGATGCCGATTCCTCTCAAATTGAGGCGCGGGTGTTGGCGTGGTTGGCGGGTCAAGATGATTTGGTTGCGGCGTTTGCCAAAGGTGAAGATGTGTACCGGATAATGGCTAGTGCGATTTACGGCAAGAAGGTCGAGGATATTACTAAAGACGAGCGGTTTGTGGGTAAGACCACCATTCTCGGCGCGGGGTACGGCATGGGGGCGGTCAAGTTCCAAGCGCAGCTTAAAACGTTTGGGGTAACTATATCACTTGAGGAGGCCCGTAGGATCGTTGATGTTTACCGTAGAACATACCCAAAAATTACTATGCTGTGGAAGCAAGCCCAACAAGCAATCACCCACCTGTCTAGGGGCGAACCCGCAGTAATAGGTCGTGGTGGGGTACTTAAAGTAATTCCTAAAGAATGTGGAATTATGATGCCAAGTGGTTTGTTGTTAAGGTATGATGACCTTAAACCAGAAGCCGGGGAAAACGGCGTAGAGTTCACGTATAAAACGCGCAGGGGAAGAACACGTATTTACGGCGGAAAAACCATAGAGAATGTGTGTCAAGGCATTGCACGGTGCATCATTGGTGAGCAGATGCTACGTATCTCTAAGAAATATAAGGTTGTGTTGACGGTACATGATGCGATAGCATGTGTGGTGTTGGACAAGGAGTTAGACGAGGCGCGTCAGTATGTTGAAGACTGTATGCGTTGGACGCCCGATTGGGCTGCGGGGTTACCTGTTAACTGTGAAAGCGGAGCGGGTAAAAGCTACGGAGCTTGCTAATGAGCCGGATACAAGCGATAGAGACGGAGTACAAAGGGTATCACTTTCGTTCACGCCTAGAAGCTAGGTGGGCGGTGTTCTTTGATACGTTAGGTATTCAATGGAAGTACGAATCTGAAGGGTACGAGACATCCTATGGGGACAGATACTTACCCGACTTTGTGCTGACCGGATACGGAGGTCGGCGTTGGACTGCGGACGGTGGTGAGCAAGGGGATGTATACGTTGAGATCAAAGGTGATCCGGATGGTTTGGTAAAGGATTTTGATTGGCAAGTACGGTTACATGACTATGGTGGTGTGTTGCCAAACTTTGCGGATTCATTTGACTCGCATCCTGTCAGAGGGCTGTTGTTGCTAGGGGATATTCCTGAAGCCTCACAAAGTAAAGTGTACTTACACCCGCTGATCCAACACCGCAAAGGATTGGTTAGATCGTGGGCTATGTTTACCCCTGAGTATATAAATGTGGCGAAGCAAGATGTACTTGCGGAGTTACTAAGTATATATCCCGATTACTGTGCGGACACAGAGCCTAATCTTTGGCGCATAGAAGCACGGCAGGTACATACTCACAAGTACTATCAGAAAGTATATGATGCCTACGCAGCAGCCCGATCCGCTAGGTTTGAGCATGGGCAATCTGGAGCTAGGTCATTATTAGGGAGAGCGCGTTGACAATCAAGTGGTCGTACAGCGGCATCAAGTTGTTTGAGCAGTGCCCTCGTAAATACTTTCACCTTAGGGTATTAAAGGATATTGTTGAGCCTGAGACTGAAGCCATGCTGTACGGCACGAGATTCCATGAGTCTGCGGAAAATTACATAAAGAGCGATGTTCCGTTGATTCCCGCATTTGCTTTTGCGAAACCAGTGCTTGACAATCTGAAGCAGATTAACGGCGAGAAGCTATGTGAGTACGAGATGGGTATTACGGAAGACTTGCAGCCGTGCGCCTTTGATGCCGAGAACGTTTGGTTTAGGGGGATCGCTGACTTGTTGATACTAGACAGAGAGAAGGGCGAAGCGCGGGTTATAGATTATAAAACAGGTAAGTCTGCCAAGTACGCAGACCCTGACCAATTAGAACTTATGGCATTATGTGTGTTCAAACATTTCCCGGAAATTAAGAAAGTCAAGGGGGGATTGTTGTTTGTGGTGTGTAATGCCTTTATCAAGGGTAGCTACGACGCAACGAACCAAGACATGCTGTGGTCTAAATGGGTTAAGTCGCATAGTAGAATTAAGATTGCATACGATAACGACGTGTGGAACCCAAAGCCGAGCGGGCTGTGTAAGAAGCATTGTTCGGTGACAAGTTGTTCCCACAATGGGAGAGCATAATGCCTTATACAAAAAGTCCAAGACCGTACAAACATGAATACGAAATGCAGCAAAAGCGTGGTGAGACACCTGATCGCATGGAGCGCCAACGTGCGCGTAGAGCGTTAGACAAGAAGGGTGTAGACCGCACAGGCAAGGACGTGTCCCACGTCAAAGCACTAGCAAAGGGCGGCAGTAATAAAGATGGGTACTACTTAGAATCGCCGACAAAAAATCGTGCGCGTAACGGACACAAAAAAGCAAAATAGTTGTTGACGTAGGTTTGAATTAAGATTAAATTAGAAATTGCTTGGTAGTTTCGATGCTCCTTGCAAACTAATACGACTATCGTAAGGTACGAGTGGGTAGTCGGGGGCGTTTAGATATTTTGAAACCCTATAACCGTACCAGTTGACACGCGACACCTACGCGGGAATCAACACATGTTGGGACTTTACTGTTGTACTTGGGCAGAACTAGACACCTAGTTCTGCCTATTTCTCTTTCTTTAAATTTATGCAAATAATAGAAAACAAAGCCTTACTACTACAGCTACGTGACCCCGAAAAAGTCACAGCAATCATACCGAAGAGTAAGTCGCTTGGAGACAACAAAGTCTTAGTGCATTGGGGATTAGACGAAGCTCAGGTACTCAAGAATTTAAAGATTAGGAATGTACCAAGCCCTATACTTTCGCAATACAACTGGCCCGGCCTTTATAAACCATTCGATCACCAGAAAACAACCGCATCGTTCTTAACGCTACACAAGAGGGCGTTCTGTTTAAATGAGCAGGGTACAGGTAAGACAGGCAGCGTTATATGGGCTGCGGATTATTTGATGAAGCAAAAGAAAGTTAGACGTGTCTTAGTAATTTGTCCGTTGTCGATTATGGATTCGGCGTGGCGGGCTGACTTGTTTAAGTTTGCGATGCACCGCTCTGTAGATATTGCATACGGCGCGGCGGATAAACGCAGAGAAATAATACAAAGCACTGCCGAGTTTGTCATTATTAACTACGACGGTGTTGAGATTGTATCGGACGTGATTGAAAGCGGTGGGTTCGATCTTATTGTTGTAGACGAGGCTAACGCATACAAGAACGCGCAGACGGTACGGTGGAAGACTTTGAATCGTTTGATCAAGCCGGATACGTGGTTGTGGATGTTAACAGGTACACCTGCGGCGCAATCGCCAGTAGATGCGTATGGGTTGGCTAAGTTAGTAAATCCTACTGGTGTGCCACGTTTTGCTACGGCGTTTAAAGACATGGTGATGTACAAGGTGGGTCAGTTTAGATGGATTCCAAAGCCGACTGCGCTGCAAACTGTATTCGATGCACTACAACCCGCCATCAGGTTTACTAAAGAGGAGTGTCTTGACTTACCTGAGATGACCTACGTTAACCGGGAAGTACAGCTTACTAGTCAACAACAAAAATATTATACGATGATGAAGAACCGTATGGTCATGGAAGCAGCGGGGGAAGAAATAACTGCTGTGAATGCCGCGGTCAATCTTAATAAACTATTGCAAATATCTTGCGGTGCAGTATACGCAGACAACAAAGAAACTATTGAATTCGATATTAAAAATCGTTACGCTGTGTTGAAAGAAGTCATCGAAGAAGCGAACAACAAAGTCCTTGTATTCGTACCGTTCAAACATGCGATTGATTTAGTTACTGCCAAGCTAATCGAAGACGGTTTTAGCGCAGAGATAATTCGTGGTGATGTATCCGCAGCAAAACGTACCGACATCTTTAAACGATTTCAAGAAACACCTGAGCCGCGAGTCCTTGTAATACAACCACAGTCTGCTGCACATGGAGTTACGTTGACTGCTGCTGACACTGTTGTGTGGTGGGGGCCGACAAGTTCATTAGAGACATACGCACAAGCTAATGCACGTGTGCATAGGCCGGGTCAACGACACCCTTCAGTAGTTATTCACCTACAAGGTTCTAATGCAGAAAAACATGTTTATAAAATACTAGACAGCAAAATTGATATACACACAAAAATTGTAGACCTTTACAAAGAATTGCTTGACTAAGGCAATAAGTAGCATTAAATTACAAACCCCAACAAATAGGGAGAAGAGAAGATGGAAAACGAAAGCCCCGAAATTCCGGTGGATAAATTAGTTCGTGTATACATAAAGATGCGTAAAGCACGAGACGCAATTAACGCCGAATACAATGAAAAATTAAGTAGCATAGAGAATCAGATGGAGCAGGTTAAACGCGCTTTAGCTGATCACTGCAAGACTAAAAATGTAGAGAGTGTTCGTACTGAATCTGGTTTGTTTTATCGCACTATCAAACGCCGCTATTGGACAAACGATTGGGAGTCTATGGGTAGGTTTGTAGTTGAGAACAACATACCTGAAGTGTACGAGAAGCGACTACATCAAGGGAACATACAAGAATTTTTAGACCAGAATCCGGACAAGTTGCCCCCCGGACTAAACGTCGATAGTGAATACGTTATTACAGTAAGGAAAAACTAATGGAACCACATTACGTAACAATCATTGAGGTAGCAAAATATTTTAATGTGTCTGTATCGACCGTACGTGGTTGGATCAGAAGCGAGAGTATCCCGCCTAGCACATACCTAAAGTTGGGTAGCACGTACCGCTTCAGACTTCCTGAGGTTGAGGCTGTGTTGCGTAACGATACGCCGCAAGAAGTTGAACCAAAAGTAGTAACCCCCAACCCCAACCAATTAGAGTTGGATTTTAACCCCGATGAAGATATTTAGGAGAAGATAACATGAGTGATATGACTCTGTTTAAAGGCGGCGTTCCCGCCTATTTGAAAGAACTACAAGACGATGCAACTAACTCTATTGCAGGTGGTAGCGGTGATCTTGGGCAGTACCGTATTTCTATTAAAGGCGGCGCGTTCCGCGAGATGATGGGCAACAAAGAAGTACGTGTTAGTGAAGAACGTGCGATGAATGTCATCATTGTCAAAGCCGCACCGAATGTTTATCGTTCGTTTTACTCAGGCATGTATGTTGAAGGGCAAAATGCATCACCTACTTGTTGGTCGCTAGATAGCCAAACTCCTGCTGATACTGTACCTGCGGATCAAAAACAATCTGCACGTTGTATGGACTGCAAACAGAACATCAAAGGTTCTGGTCAAGGTGAAGGGCGAGCCTGTCGCTATCAACAACGTATTGCCGTGTTGGTAGAAGGTGAGACTGATCTGCATAAAGTTGCACAAGTTATTCTGCCCGCTACGTCGGTGTTTGGTGAAGGTGAGAAGGGTAAGTTGCCTCTGCAAGCCTATGGTCGCCACTTGAAAGCACACAACACCCCAGTAGTCGGCGTAGTTACTGAGATGCGTTTTGATATTAACAGCCCAACACCTAAGCTGTTCTTCAAGCCAGTACGTCCTATTACTGAAGACGAGTTTGAAGCAGTCAAGGCGGTGAAGGATTCTGCTGATGCCAAGAAAGCGGTAGAGTTTATTGTTACTCCACCGAAAGCTAAGGAAGAAGGTAGCGAGGAAGAGTTTGCCCCCGCGCCGAAAGCACCGAAAGCACCGAAAGTCGAAGCAGAGAAAGTAGAAGAGCCAAAGAAAGCCGCGTCAAAGAAGTCATCAGAGCCAGCACCTGAGTTGGCGAATCTGGTAGATAACTGGGACGATTAATCTTTCGGGGGAACTATGTTACCAACATAGTTCCTCACCTTTTCTTTCTCTGGACGGACATGCAAACAATAGAATTTTTAAAGTCAGTCCTGAGCGATGAAGGTTACTACTGCACTATCAGTATAGATATAGCTACTGAAGTAACAGTGCGGAAGTTACACTCCTCGATTGAGGAAGCGTATGAACGTGCAAAGAATATTCCGTTGGAAGGGTTCGATGCGTACTTTTCTACGGCTACGTTTGAAACTGATAAATCGAGTAAGGCTGCAAATGTAAAACACAAGAAAGCATTCTACTTAGATATTGATTGCGGCCCGACTAAGGCAGTGCCCAACGACAAAGGTGTTATTGAAGGGTACATAGATCAAGCAACCGGGCTTGCCGAGTTACGTAAGTTCTGTAAGTTAATGTCCTTACCTAAACCTACACTGGTTAATTCCGGTAGAGGTATTCATGCGTACTGGCCTTTGACTGAAGCTATATCGGTAGACGATTGGTATCCAGTAGCAGAAAAACTTAAAGAAGCATGTAAACAAAACGGTTTAATAATTGACCCCTCGGTTCCGGCGGATGCAGCACGTATCTTACGAGTACCTGAGACGCTTAACTTTAAAGATGCCCCACCGTCAAATGTAGGTATTGTAGGAGAGCTTGCGCCTTCAGTATTGCTAGAAAGATTTGCAGAATGCTTTGAAGACGTTACTGTTAGCAGCAGTAGGTTTGTGCCGAATGTAATGGATGACGTTACTAATGCGTTAGCAGGTAGCTATAGTAATTCGTTCAAGCTGATTATGCAGAAGACGGTAGCAGGTAAGGGATGTGCACAGCTAGGCTATGCGTTCACTAATAGAGCCAGTATTGGGTACTCGTTATGGATCGCCGCGTTGTCGGTGGCTAAGTTTTGTACGGATGGTGAGAAGGCAATACATAAGTTATCGTCGGGGCATCCTGACTACAACCCAACAACAACTGAGAAACGTGTAGCATCAATCAAAGGGCCGTACCGGTGCACAACGTTCGATGAGTATAACCCCGGAGTGTGTGGCGATTGTCCATTCAAAGGTAAGTTTGGTAGTCCGATTGTGCTTGGGCGTGAAGTTCAAGAGGCGAGTGGCGAGGATAATATTGTTCAAGACCGCCCAGAAATAGATATTGAGATACCACTACAGACGTACGTAATTCCGCAGTACCCAGCCCCATACTTTCGCGGTAAGGCAGGGGGAGTGTTTAAGAAAGCCAAAGACAAAGAAGGCGACCCTATTGAAGTAGCGGTGTACCACAATGATATGTACATCACACGGCGCTTGAACGACCCAGACGTAGGTGAGTCAGTTGTTATGCGTTTGCATCTACCGAAAGACGGGGTAAGAGAGTTTACTGTACCTCTGGTTAACTTGTTGTCTAAGGATGAGTTTAGAAAAAGTGTCGCCCCAAAAGGGGTTGCGGTGTTAGATATGGGAGAACTTATGTCGTATACAAATTCATGGGTGAACAAGCTGCAAGCTACAACTGCCGCCGATTTAGCCCATCGTCAATTTGGTTGGTCGGATGACCGTAAGATAGCGTTTATTGTTGGTGAGAAAGATATTCGTGGTGACCGTGTAGATATAAACCCGCCATCAAAATCTACTTCCACATTGTTTTCGGCGTTCCAAAGCAAAGGAACTATTGAAGGTTGGCGTACCATCATGGGGTTCTACAACCGACCTAAGATGGAGCTTCATCAATACGTCATTGGGTTGAGCTTTGGTTCTCCGCTTGTGGCGTTTACGCCGATCAATGCTAGTCTGTTTCATATGTATAGTAAAGATACAGGCGTGGGTAAAACTACAGCATCGAAAGCAGCGTTGGGTATTTGGGGTAATCCTGATCAGCTAATCATGCAGGAACAAGATACACCGAACTCAAAGATGAACCGGCTGGAGATGTTGAAGAACGTCTTTGCTGTGTTCGACGAGTTAACCAATATTGAACCTAAAGACGCAAGCGATATGATGTACCAGATTACTGGCGGTTTGCAGAAGAACCGTATGTCCGGTAAAGGCAACGAAGAAAGATTCCGTGGAGCACCGTGGCACACTAATGGAGTCAGTACAGGTAACACTAGTTTGTTAGAGCGGGTTAGCTTGTATAAAGCTGTACCAAAAGCGGAAGCGGGTCGCGTACTTGAATACCGAGTTGAGCCACATAAGTTTGATAACAAAGCCGAAACAGATGATTTGAGTGTTGCAATTACTCAGCACTATGGTCATGCGTGTATACCGTACATGCAGTATGTAATCCAAAACCTAGCAGAAGTTAATGAGCTATTTAAAGATACCCAAAGACGTATTGATTTAGCAGCGGGTTTGTCTCAGCCGCATCGGTTCTGGTCAGTTCAGGCAGCATCGAGCATTACAGGGTTGACCATAGCCAAACGAGTTGGCTTAATTGATTTTGATATTCAAGCGATTGTGGCGTGGATTATTGATGTACTGATCACGGCGAAAGCAGAGTTAGCCACTATGAGTGGTACAGTTGAAGACCTTTTAGCCAGCTATCTGTCCGAGAACTACAACAACGTATTGCGTATTCGTAGTACCGACGACGCCCGGGGTAACAATGATGCACTAGAACATCTTATTGTGCCAGATGCAACGCCGAGAATGTCGCTAGTCGCACGGTACGAGTACGACGTTAAGAAGATGTACTTATTGCCGAAACCGTTGAGACAGTGGTGTGTCCGTAATCAGCATAACTATTCGGCATTGATTAATGGTTTGAAGGAAGGTAAGACCCGAACCGTGTCTAAGAAGATACGTATGGGTAAAGGTACTAACATGAACCTACCTTCCGCAGATGTCTGGGTGCTTGATTGTACTGAGTTTAGTGATGACGAGTTACCAATCATTGTCTCCGATCCAACCTGACGGGATTCCTATTTTTGTGGCGTGGCATGATCTCGTCATAGGGGCATCCGTTTTTGTTCCCGCAGTAAACCTGACCAAGCTGCGTAAGCAAGTGACAAAAGAAGCCGAGCGGCGTGGTTTTATTGTTGTGGGTTGGGAACGAATTGAATCAGGTAAATTGGGGATGCGGTTCTGGCGGGTTTTGTGATACGATTAAACCGATGGGTAACTCCATCAATCTTCTCTTTCTCCTCTCTCCGAGGACTTTCCCCGGCTTAACGCCGGGGTTTTTTTACTCTTCGTCATCGTCATCGTCAAACGGATTGTCAATCCCACCATAGCCTTCATCAAACTCACGAACGTCCCGTAACAACTCGTTTCGCATACCTTTACTTAACGTAATACCGTGGTACATAGTTGCTGAAGTACGCATGTGTTGTTTCATTGAGGCGATAATAGTTTTCGCAGATATACCTAGTCCGGGGTGTTTCTGCTGTAGTTTTATTAACTCTTGCATGGTTTCTCGGGCTGCGTTGGTATCACTAAAACGTGTTTCCACATAAAACCGTCGTAGCAGTTTAGTTTTCTTTTCAATAGTTGCTTTATCTATGCCTTTTTTAATTGCGTTAATTTCAAGTTGCTGAGTGTATTCGGCAGGAGCAAAACCAAATGCCTGAGCAAATACGTTCCACGAGCTTATATCCCCAGTGATAGGGTCACCCCGCAATGTAGTAGTACCTTCGGTGGCATAGCGATAGGATTTAAGTAGGTTAGCCGCTGCTGAAGGTAATATTGCTTCTAGCCCACGCTCAGTATTACCTTCAGAAATAAGTTTTAACCCTCTTTCTACGCGACTCCATACGCCAAACACCGGGCCACCCATCGTCTCCACCAACGACGCCATAACTGAAGTAGAGTCCGAGTACTTATTATCACGGAAAATTAACCCACTAAGACCAATACGAGACGCAACATCTAGTCCAGTAGTAGCGTTGATTGCTCCGCTGTACAAACCTTCACCCAAGAACTTACGGGTAGCGGTTTCAAAATCATCTTCGTCATCATCTTTAAACAGGTTGTACAACATAGCCAGTACGCCAAACATAGGCAGTCCTCGTGCACCAGCTAACAACGCGGCGCTTCCGTATATACCTGCGACTTGGCTCATAGCGGCTACTCTGGTTTTATCATCCGCCCCGTGCAATGCTTCCCTAGTAGTTTTAAATAACAAGTAGTTCATAGAGACGCCGTAGCGTTTAAACATGAACATAACGGAACCCAAACCACTTTGTGCAATCCGAGGCGCACCTGCTGCTGCCGTACCGCCGTTAGTCATCTCGGTCAAATATATGGCAGTTTCCGCTGCTTCAGTCATAGCCGATTTGTCTATTCTGCGACCGTCGGCTTTCATTCTGTCCAACTCAAGGTTGTACGCGGCAATCATCGATACTTGACGGTTCATACGTTCGCAATGATGAAAAGCAAACCCAGCCGCAGCATTGATACGATCTAGTATTCCACTTTTAGGATCAGTAACGTCTAAGGTGTCGTAAATTTGTGAGCGGTTAAGTTGCCCTAAATCTCCGGCGACCTCGGATAAAATTTTTAATTGCTTAACATCATCAGGGGTACTTGCCGCATCAAAGTCGTAGTTGTCTAAAGAAAGCCCAGCATTAACTTTAGTTTTTTCTGTCCCACTAACAGGCACAATTGTTTTAACTTCACGGTTAAATCCGCTCTGGGTATAAATACGTGTAGCGTGAGCGATAGCTTGGGTTGTAGCTTTAGCACCGTACCTACCTCCAAGAAAAGGTACTACCACCATCGGCACTTGCGCCATGTTAACTAGTGCGGAAGACGGGTTAAAGCCGAGAGTCATGACAAAGCCGAATGACTTAGCAAGTTTTGCCCCCTTAGGTATCTGTGGGCTTTTAGCAAACTTTATGCGCTCGGCTAACTCTTCAACATAAGGGGCGGCATCTTCAGGTCTACCCGCAGCTTTGAAGTCTTCTTCTATCTCAGTGTTTAGTTGGGATAACTTCGCGCCGTATTCCATGTTGGCAATCTGACGTGAGATACTCATGGTCTTCATACGCAACGCACGAACCGCATCTTTCTTATATCCCGCTGTGCCTTTACGTGCTTGGAGGGACTGAGCAAACGATGTTTCTGGGAGCGTGGTCAAGAAGAACCGCATAATTTCTTCGGTTACTTCTGGGTTTACTTTGTTGGCTTCCAACGTTTTAAGTACGCCATTGACAAACGACGTAGGGGGTGCGTTGTTATAATTAATACTAGATGCGTTTGCAAATTTCTGCAAATTAGTAGCACCCGCGGCTTCATATTCTTTCATTGCCCGCTTACGTGCGCGTTCTGATTCAAACGCTTCAACATGTAATTCCCCGTTAGCATGGTACGACAACCACTTATCACCTTCACGAGTTAACGGGAAGTACGGGTCAAGCCCACCGCGAGCCATCAAGCGGCTATAAATTTCGGTCTTAATAACTTTTGCACGATCTTTGTCTTCTGCAACAGCGTCAATACGAGCGTTAATAATACGTAGAATTTCATCGTACAACTTCTTGTACGTGTCTCGCATTGTTTTATACAGCGCCGCACCTTCTGGGCCGACAGTTTTAAGGCTGTCCTGCATATTATCCCAAGCGTCATCTAGCTTGTTACCGTCTTTGTCTGTCTTGTTTTCGTACAGCTTTCTCGGCTTAGTCGGGTCAACCTGCGTTAGCGTACTTTCGTACACTAGGAAATTAAAGGCATCAAGTTTGCCGGGGTTTTTGCCCGCCCATGTTTCTACTTTAGCCAAAACAGGTTCAATAGATTGATTACGTAAGCTCTCACTACCCGAACGTTGGTTTACTAGCTTGTCTACTAGTTTAGCTTTTGGTACATACCTTTGCGCTTCTTCAACCAATATGTTTAATGGAAGTGTCGAACGCACAAGATTTTTTACTGTGTTTGGTAGTTTTCCAGTTAGTATTTCGTGAACGTTATCTAGACCTTCTTGGATGCTAGGTGCGTTTAAGAATGAAGTATCAATGTTTTTAAACACTTGGCTACTGTTACCTGTAGCCGACATCGAATACAGCACCCCTGCGTTACGCATATTAGGAGCAGGAGCTAAGATAGAAGTAACCAAAGCGTCTGTAGTATCTAATGCCGAGCCTAATGGCTTAGTATCCATGCCGACCATACGGCGCAAGAAGTTACCGATAGTATTTACAAACCGCTGCCATGCAGTGATCTTGTCGCCTTTAGGATTGATCGCTTGCAGTTTGGCTTGGAACTCAGGGTTCGACATGGCCTCGGCTACAAACTCATCCAAAGATGTTGCACCGTATGCAGTGTCTAACCAACCCTTAACATCATTATAGAGTTGAGTTAACTGCTTGGTAACAGGATGTGACTTGTTTGCAAGTATGTGCGATGTAGCTGCGTGGACTGCCTCATGTAGGAACGTGTGTACATTGAGTCCGGTATCTTCGTTCAAACGGATTGTGTTTGTCTTCGGGTCATACATACCCGCAACAGGCTGACCAGACTCGTTCTTCAAGTTCTTAACAAACTCGACTTTGGTATTACCCATTACCCCTGCCAACTTAGCGGCGACATCGGACGCACGACCTAGATTCTGGTTGGAAACTATCCGTAGGGCTTCGAGTACATTACCTTCTATCAACGCATCAACAGCAGCGGGGTGTAGCGGACGAGTTAGTTTTGCGCTAACAAGTAAATCAAACTCATCTGGTTCTTCAATAGCTTCTTTATTTGCGCGGGCTAATCTTTGTTGCGCGTTTATTTGTTCGAGCGTACTCTTAGCTTTAGATTCTGTAGTAACAAAGTAGTGCTCAAGACGTTTGATTAACGCCGCTTGGTCAGCTTCACTTAACGACTCATAGAATGCTTTACCAAACTTACCGCCTGTACCGGTGGCGTGGCTGTTCTCTTTACCAAACTTCATACCACTAGGCATTTTGCCAGCCAATAGATCACTTGATATGCGGCGTAGTTCTTTGTACTCGTTCTTCTCTGGGTACGAAGCGTTGTACATATCGGCAGCAAGATAGTCGATAGCTTTGGCTTTGTCGTTCTTAGCCGCTGTCATGTAGTTTTTAATGGCTTGTTCCTGTATAGGACTCTTAGCCGCCTTTGGCTTCTCTTCCTTCTTCTCTGTCGGCTTGGCTTCTTTAGGTTTGGAAGGTTTAGATTCTTTCTTCTGCGACTCTACAAGCTTGTAAATATTATCAATAGCGTTTTGCCGCAGACCGCCTTTAGTTAAAGCTTCTACTTGGTCAACAATTTGTTTGCTTGTTTTGTTAGCAGCCACTCCGTCTTTGACGATCTTAATAACCATCTTTCTGAGCATAGTTACATCGTCTACGGAAATATCTTCGTTAGCGGCGTTAGGCCGTGCAGGGCCTTGAATACTTCCGGTTAAAGAAGTCCAATCATCGTAGGTAAGCTCGTTAATCGGCTTATCGGTAAGTTTGGTTTCCTTCTTAACTTCTTTTTTCTCTGCTTTCAGTGCAGTTGGCTGTTCAGTTTTTCTTTCATCAGTCCTTCCAGCAACATCCCTATTGCTACCCACTCCTGTGTTTGTAGGTGCTGTAGTTCTTCCGGTACTTTGTATATCCCCTGCCCCTGCCCCTGTCCCAGTACTGCTAGGGCTAACTCCAGTTGTGGTAGGTCCAGATTCGGTAGCTGAAACATCAGTGGCTCCTTTAAATGTATCCAAGAAACTATTAACCCGTGCGCGGGTATCGGCTGCAACTTTAGTATTAGTAGCAAAAGTCGCTAATTGTTTCTGTACATAGGCAAGGTCTTCCGGTATCGAAAGGTCTTTATTTACTATACGGTTACGGATCGGCGCGGTTTTGGGAATGCCTATAGTATCCATCTGTTCGGGGGTTATACCTTGTTGCGTAGGTTGTTCAGGTGCTTGTTGTTCAGGTGCTTGTTGTTCAGGTGCAGGTTGTTCTGGTGCAGGTGCAGGTTGTGCAGGTGCTTGTTGTTCAGGTGCTTGTTGTTCAGGTGCTTGTTGTTCAGGTGCAGGTTGTGCAGGGGCTTGTTGTTCTGGCGCGGGTGCAGGTTGTGCAGGTTTCTTTTTAGCTTGTTTAGAACGGGAATCCTGTGCTTTAACGATTACTGACACTTCTTTCGGCGTAAACATAGGAGTAAGGTTGTTTTCCTTTAACGCCTTAGTAAATGCCGAAGTAATATTTTTAACTTCTGGGTTTTGTACAATCTGATCAAGTATTTCTTTACGCTGCTCGGCCTCTGGTTTTTGTGGTTGTGCAGGTGCTTGTTGTTCAGGCGCAGGTTGTTCAGGTGCAGGTTGTTCAGGCGCAGGTTGTTCAGGCGCAGGTTGTTCAGGCGCAGGTTGTTCAGGCGCAGGTTGTTCAGGCGCAGGTTGTGCAGGTTGTTCAGGTGCAGGTTGTGCAGGTTGCGCGGGGGTTTCTAGTGGTAGCTCTAACTGCGTTTGTGGAGCAGGTTCGGCTGCGGGTTGATTAAATAAATCTCCTTGACCCGGTTGTGCTTCTGCTTGTGCAGGTGCTTGTTGTTCAGGTACGGGTGCTTCTTCTTTTGTAAATAACTCACCTTGTGCAGGTGCGGGTTGTGCAGGTACGGGTGCTTCTTCTTGTGTAAACAACTCGCCTTGCGAAGCAGTTTCTGGTACTCCCGTAGTTTCTGGTGGAGTCTTATTAGTTTCTTCTTTTGTTGTACCACGACCCCGGAAGCGTTTAGGTAGTGCCATATCCAGTAACAAACTAGACAGTGCACCGACACCTGCACCATACGCGCCTTCTTCACCAGACCCGGCAAAGATAGGTTGATTCGGATCGTACACACCTTTGGCAATAAGGTTCTGTGCAACTTTTTGTGCCGCCTCAGTAGCACCTTCGATACCACCACGTTTAAGGGCAGTAAGAATAATACTTTCTAATGCTTTAGCTTCGGGGGCAAGCATATCCAACAAACCTACCGGAGTGCCGAGAATGGTGGCTAACCGACGTTCTGATCCCGTGGCTCCTTTAGCTTCCGCAGATTGTCTAGCTTCACCCGCACCGGCAGCGGCTCCAAGTCCTCCGGCAGCAACACGCCCCGCAAGACCCAATGGTCCAAGCGCAAAGAACGGTAAAGTAGAACCCAGACCTTCGCCCAGCTTTCGCCCAACAGAATCTTCGTACCCAGCAGCAGGAGCAAACGTATCCCTAACAGACTTGGATATTTCGGCGGCTTTACCGCGTACTGCTTTCTCCTGTTCTTCTGGTAAGAGCGCAGCCAAACCTGCGGCAGCAGTTTCTCCAAGCCCCACAGCGCCCGGGATAACACCTTTACCTAATTCAGCTACATTGCCGAGAAAGGTGGTTTTAACTGGTTCAGGAGGAATAGCCGCACGAGTACGAGCAGCAAAATCTTCGCGTTCTTGTTTGTACCTAGCTCGTTCCTGTTGCTGGATTTGTACTTGTACAGCTTGGATAACCTCGTCCTTGCTTGCACCAGCAGGGCCTTCTACCTCATAGGTTTTACCATTGGGGGCTTCTACGCGGTACCGTGCCATACCAATCCTTTAATTATTTTTTCGGGACTTCAGTTACTTTAAACTTTTTTGAATCTACTTTAAACCCACCACTATTTGCTGCCATAGTATCAAATCGCTTATCAATTTCTTCTATGTTTGAAGCTATAGTGTTTTGCAAAATTTTCATCTCAGTTAATTGGGCAGGTTTTAATTCAACCCCTGTAGCTTGTTGGGCAATATAGTTTTCAAGTTGTTTATAGTAAGGAGCGTTAGTATCTTTCTTGGTACGTTCCCGCATAGTTTCAACAAATTGGTCACGGCGGGCGGCATTTGCAATTCTGTTTGATTCTGCTTGTACAGCAATTTGTGCTTTTGCAATTCGTTCGGAAGACTCTCGGTCCATTTGGTGAATACGAGCTTGAGAATCGCGGTCTAACTGATGGATAAGAGCATTATTTTGGCGGTCAAGTGCACTTGTAGTCATAGATGCAGCGGAAGCTATACCTTGACGTTGCATTGCCATTGCCGATTCTAGCGGTTTTTCCCGCGCACCAAAAGCTTTACCACGAATATCACGGTCTGTTTTGAACGGTGACATTTGGCGTTCTTGCAGTTCTTTCATACGCTGTATGTCTTTAGCTTCTTCTTCCGCCATGTAGTTTAAGCCCGCATATCCTGCGCCTTGTGCCATTGAACCTAAACCAGACCTACCAGCCGCACCTAACAACATACGAGTTAATGCTTCGCTTTTGCGACGTTCTGGATTTCTTGCTGCTTGATCTGCTGCCATAAGAGCAGCTATTTGTTTTTTCTCAAGGTCAACTTCTTCTGGCGCACGAGCATATGCCGCATTTGCTAACGCTTGTTCACTAGTAGCTAATACAGTTGGGTCGGCAGTCATTGCTTTCTGGACAGCGGCTGTTGTTGCATCATTAAAGCTAGGAGGAAGTACCGAAGCAATACCTGTTTGAGGTGGCGCTTGCATTATTGGTTGTTGCGCTTGCATTGGTATTTGTTGCTGCGGTGGTGGCGGCGGTGGGGATACCGGTGTTTTAGGGGGAGGCATTTTACTAAGTACTTGGCGTAGCTGACTAGTAGACATACTACCCGCACGAGATATAAGGTCTTGCAGTTGTGGGTTGTCTTCGCCCGGAGTAGGTTGGTACCGTGTTCTAATTTCAGTTAGTAATTTTTGGCGTTCTTCTTCAGAAGTCGAACCACCTTTGCCAAACGCAACAATACCGCCCGAGGCCATAGCTTGTGGGGGCATCATATCTGGAGCCGGTAAAGAAGGAATCCCTGCATCAGTATTAGTTTCAGGAGCTGCTTGTTGTGCCGAGGCCGCTTGTGCTTGGGCTTGTTGCTGCGCCATTTGTTTCATCTTACCAACTTGCTGTTGCATCAAGTCATCTTTGGTCATGCCCATTACCTGTTGGGCAAGTTGGTTAGCGACTGTAGGCTGTTTGCCTTGTGCGGCTTGTTTCAACAACATTTCGCGTTTTTTGGCTTCCATTTCCGATTTAATTTCATTTAACGCAATCAAATCAAAAATGTCAGGCTGTCCTTGTTGTACGCTTTGTGCGTATTGGCTTTGCAACGCTTGAGGGTTTTGCTTATACGCATCGACCCGGTTTTCGATTTTATTAAAGATCGACATAATTAATCCTTTTAGTCGTTACCATATACAGGGGGACTATCAACCACCGGTGCTGGCGTAGGTGTAGGTGCTGGTGCGGTTGTAGTTCCGCCTGTAGTTCCGCCTGTAGTTCCGCCTGTAGTTCCACCTGTAGTTCCGCCACTTGGGTAGAAAATATCGTACAACTGATTAACTAACCCAGCGATACCAGCGACATTGGATAAAGTACTTGGCTGTTGATACGTATTAGTTTTAGCTTCTAGTGGCAAACCTTGCAACATTGACTGTTGGAACTGCAATGTCTTGAACGGATAGTCGCGCTCTTCTTGGAACTGCTTCATTCGTGCGGCTACATCATCCGCAGTAATACCTCGTTGTACCGCACCTAGGTCGGCTTGTTTTTGCAATGCACTTAGACCGTAATCGTTAATTTGATTTTGCTGCGCGACCGCGGCGTCATAGGCACTTTTGTACGCGTTACCGGTAATACCTGCAATATTTTGGTTTAAACTTCTATCGCGTTCTGCCTCTGCAACCGCTTGGCGTGACCCACCGTAGGCTCCTGCTTTAGTAAATTGCGACGCATCGTTTAATCTTTGAATTTGATTTTGCCGAGTAAGCTCTGCAATCTGTGGGTCAAGTACAGACTGAATATACGGGTTCATTAGCGTTGTTGCCCGCTCAGGAGTCAATGCCCCCATCTGCGAAGTCGGTACTGAAAGCCCTGCCAACCCAGTAAACGCGTTGCCTTGTAGGGTTGATTGCCCCGCCGACAAAGGGCCAAAATATGATTGATAGGGTTGTGTAGATAGAGCCTGTGCTTTACCCAATAGATCAGTTACATACGGGCCAGCCCAGTTCGATAAGGAAGATTCTGTACCAGTTTGTTTACCCACTAATGGGTCGGCTGGGGCAGTAATTGAGTTATTAGTAGTATCAGGCATAGTTATCTCACGCGAGGTATTTATCGGGGTTTATTTTACGGCCTTGCTTGGTACTACCTGTGCGGGCTTTACGTACTCGATCCATCATAGTGTATAAACGTTGTGCCCCAGCGTCAGAGTTACCGTTACCTAAATGACTAACAACATCCGCAGGAATAACAAATTCACCGTGACTTAACGCTGCGGGTTGGTGTTTGTCAATTGTTGCGGGTAGTTTATCTGCCATACCATCGGTAGCGCCTCGCAAATATTTACCGGTGTTTAGTTTAGCAATACCCCCAGTAGCATAAGCTGTGGTAGGCATCGCGTTAGCATCTTGTATGTCTTTATTTAACCTAGCTAACCCTGCGGCTTCTGTATCTGTTCGGGTTTTAGCTGCGGCTACTTTATCTGGTGACGCATAATAAGTATTGGTAAAGTACCGTTGCCCCGGCGTTCCCGGCCCCGCGCTGGTATGACTAGTTGGAACATATTGCCGAATGGCTTCGTAGGTAGGTATTTTACCTTGGTATCCAGTTTTTTCTGGAGTCCCGTTTATTAAACTATTAAGTCCCCCAGTACCTGCTTTCACGGCTCCATACAACCCTGCACCTGCGGCTAATACTTTACGATAATCTACATCACCATTGGGTTTAGTAAACGTCTTTGATAAGTAATCAACCGCCTTATCCCCAAGACGTGTAACTAAGTTTCCTTTTTTACCTACTGGGTCATACAACAGTTTGCCTTCTTTATAATACTGTCCATCGGGGGAAGTTGCCGTACCGTCTGAATAATACTTCCAACCATACCCCGGCTGTCCTACTGTTGCGGTGTTAGGGATTTCTGTTACATAGTCAGTAACCCCCGACCATAAATCTGCTTCGTCATAATTAAAATTATCTAGCGACGAAAAATCATAAGTCGGTGTATCTTGGAAATAATCGGACGGGAGTCCAAAATCATATTCGTAATCGTTGCTTCCTAAGTAGTCACCAAAATCAAATTCGTAATCAGATTCGTCGCCCATTATTTGTTCCCTTTCATAATATTTAACAGGTCGTCTACTGACCCCCCCGTTTGCGCTTCCGGATAACGTTCATAGTTATAAGGGCTAACGTACTTTTTTTCTTGTTCTTTGTTAGCAAATATACTTGGTCCCGCTATATCGTAATAATAGTCAATATTTCTTGGGTCGTCCGGCTTAGATTCTACATTAGGTTGTTGGTTATTTCCTAGTTGAAGCATCAATAAACTGAGCATTTGCTCAGATGATAGCGGTGGTCTTGTTGTCGGTCTTACAACCGTTGGCGTTGGTCTTACAACCGTTGGGTTAATAGTAGGCGTTGGTCTTACAATTGTTGGCGTAGGCGTAGGCGTAGGCGTTGGCGTAGGTGTAGGCGTAGGCGTTGGCGTAGGCGTAGGCGTAGGCGTAGGCGTTGGCGTTGGTGTTGGCGTAGGCGTAGGCGTAGGCGTTGGGTTAGTTGTTGGGGTATCCTCAACCCATACTACACCATCGCCTTCATACTCCCAGTGCCCCGTGCCTCCACCCCCAGTGCCTCCACCCCCAGTGCCTCCACCCGTACCGCCACCCCCAGTGCCTCCACCCCC
>Ga0209298_10000100_pt1 | contig 49178 bp, 52 predicted proteins | sample S_140806_EF_Meta_FD_187325 | JGI IMG/M metagenome (GOLD analysis project Ga0209298, IMG submission 187325) | Freshwater microbial communities from Lake Simoncouche, Canada to study carbon cycling - S_140806_EF_MetaG (SPAdes) (version 2) | ecosystem: Environmental > Aquatic > Freshwater > Lake ... | reverse complement strand
GACAGCCCCGCCTGATACTGGATTTTGCTCTGGGGCATTGCCCCACCTCTCTAGATAGTACTTCCGTACCATTCTAGGGTCGAGATGGGCGCTTGGCAGGGCTTGCGGAGCTTCCTTGCTGATCAGGACAGCTCAAGGAACTGAGCCGCCAGATCATTCCGCAACTCAAGCGGGCTGAGCCTGCATTCCTCCAGCAGCGAGGCACGGCCGTCGACGACGGCCATCAGGTCCTCCAGGTCGTGACTGAAAAGGAAATCACCCTGGCCGCGCCCGCGGAAGGCTTCCAGCTTGGTGGCCAGGAACACCGGTGCAGTGACGATCCGAATCGCCCAGCCACTCGGCAGTTCTTGAAGCTGGGCGGTCTCCAGGGCGAGGAGATACCAACGGTTGGAGAAGCCCAGGATCTCGCCCTGGGTTGGCATCAGATCGAGAATGAGATCGTCTGTGCACCAGCGACAGGAGGGGTGCCCCTGGCCGGCTGTCTTCCTGGAAGCCCCGCTGCCGCAACTGCCTCCCCAGCTGGTGGTAGTCGGCCCTGGCGATCACCCGGCAGATCACATCCACGTCCTGGGTGGGCCGGATCTCCGGCATCGCCGGATCCGTGATCAGCACACCGGCCACAGCCCCGCCGACGAAGACCAGTTGCTCAAGCAGCGCCTCTCCTAACTCTTCAGCCGCCCGCTCCAGCAGGGAGACGTTGGGGTCGTTCGGGTTCATGGCTGCAGCCGCTCCTCCAGCAGGGCAAGCGCCAAGGCCTGTTCACGGGCGCTGCCACCACGCACCGCATCGAACAGGGCCAGCAGCTGCCCCAGGGCCGGGTTGCGCTGCGCCGCCTCAGGGACAGTGGGGTAAAGCGGATGGAAGGCAATACCGCGGGCCGTTCCCTTCTTCCACGGCCACACCGGTGGTGGGTCGTTGCCCGGCCGGATCTGCTCATTCAGGGGGGAGGCGGCGTAGCCGGTGGGAACACCGCGGCTGAGTCCACCCTGCGTGGCCGGGAAGCAGTAGCGGGCCCCGTGCTGCACGAAGGCTCTCAGGGCAGCTCGAACCACTGAGGGCTTGCCAGCCTTATAAATACTTGCCAGCCTCGCGGCCACGGCACGCTTCACCGCCGCATGGGCCTCCGAGGCCGTCAGGCCAAGCTCGGAGCCGAGGGCCGCATAGGTGGGCGCCGGGCCCGGCTCCAGAGCAAGACGCAGCAGCACCACCAGATCCTGCGGGCGCAGGACGAGCTGGGGATTGGAGGGTGAGCGGGCCACGGCCACACCAGGCCATTCGGCATTCGCGAATAGCGAATAGCGAATATAGAGCCTCCAGCCTGTCTTTCCCTGCGCGGCTTCAGGTTGGCGGAGCAGCCGGCGGCAGCAACCGCTCGATCGCTTCACCTGCCCATCACCTGCTCATTGAGCAAGCGCTCACGATTCTTGGTGCATGTCGTTGGGTGCCAGATCGGATCATCCGGGCTCAGCCCGACGAACCAGCGGAACAGCAGGTTGTCGTTGAGCTGCACCAGCAGCAGACGCTCCGAGCGGATCCCGTAGAACGCCTGCAGCAGTGAGGCCAGCAGCAGCAACTGCTCTGGCGATACCGAGGGCCGTCTCTCTGAGTGGTGGGGGCGCTGATCCGGCTGGGCGGCCTGGGCTGAGCCGTGGTACCAGCCCAGCAGTGGAGATCCAGGCGTGGAGCAGCGCGTTATCTCGGTGGTCACTGATGGCCTCTGAATACACACGATTGCATGAAACGGGCCCTGGAGCGCCTGGAGAAGGCCAGCGTCGAGCAACAGCAAGCGATCCGTTCCTTACTGGAGCGCCACCGGCGTGGCGAGGAGGGCTTGCCGTTGCAGGAGTTACCGCAGGCGATGGGGGCAGTGCCCGAGACGGTGCGGCATAAGCGGGACCTGGTGGGAGTTTCGATCAACCTCTACAAGGCCCTAACACCGAACTCTTTACCCCTCTGAATGCGACGCCTGAGACGGCGGCTCACCTGATGGGCCCCAAAAGCACCAAGGATCGGCAATGGCCCAGGTACTGGACTGGGAGACGGTGAAGAAGCCGGACCTCCTAGCAAGTTGAACACTGGCGTGGATCCTGGCAGTGGGAAGCGAATCGAAACATAACAGGCACAGTCTATATATTTTTGTCCATCTTCGTTCCAAGAATAAATGCTATATCCGTCATCAATCTCAGCCCGTTGCTCCGTCAATTGCCAGTCAGGAGTAAATATAAGTCTTCTCCGATAGGAGAGCGTGTCCAAAACCCCAATCCAGAAAGAACGACCAATCTCTCCATCTCTCACATCAAAACCATTGCCTTGAGTGAGGGTGTAAGTGCCAACACTGAGGGGGTCTTGGTCTGCTCTTGTGATTTCAATGCTCGAAGGGATTTGACCACTTTGGTTGTTAACGAGATTCTTGATCAGTCCTTCAACTTCAAATTCACCATCTAGCCTTGTCCGCCCATCTGCCAAGTACCATGAATATGTGACATTGCCATCTGGATGCATGGTCCCAAGTCGATAGCCTGGAGTTTGATTAAAAAAGAATTTAAAGTCAAGTGCTGCTGCGGGGCCGGCAGAAGCTATGGAGGCAACGAGTGCAGCAGAACAGCCAGCAATCCTCGTCACCAAGGGTCTCGAAATAGAAGCAATGCCCATAAGACCGGCTACCTTAACCTAGAGTGATTAACACAATAACACAAAGCTGACGTAATCAATGCCGCCCAGCTCCCCTTCGGCACCAATCAGCAGCAGGATTGGCGCAGCGATGGCGCGCAGGCGGCACCAGGCCCTGATGCCCACCATCACGCCCTTTTTGGCCGCTTGGCCACGAATCAAGGCGCAAAGCTTGGATCGCCTTGTCACTGCGCATGATGTGCAGTGTCAAAACACTCTTTGGAACGAGAGCTCGGGCGGCCAACGTGGGGTGTGACGGTATAGTGAGCCCGGCCGGCGATTGCTGAACCCATACTGTCCGCGGCGGTGGCAGCAGGCGGATATGCCTAGTTCTTCCTGGCCGAGCGAATCGATCAGATCTCTTGGCCTGCAAGGGGTCTCGGAATGTCTTGGATCTCTTTGGACCCTGAAACGGAGAGGGTGGGATTCGAACCCACGGAAGGTTTCCCTTCAAACGATTTCGAGTCGTTCGCTTTCGACCACTCAGCCACCTCTCCCAGCGATCCACCCAGCCCGCCATGCGAGTGAGGAAAAGATCACCTGAACATCGTACGCAGCCATCACCCCCCGGCCCTGGCCAGGGAACCACTGGCACCGGTGGCGCGCCAGCCGGCGGGAAGCGGCGGGCCGGAAGCGGGGGGCGCTCCGCTGATCCAGACGGAGCGGATCCCATCGGAGCGCAGCAGGCGGCGCTCGGCATGCCGGGGGAGGAAACCGAGCCAGACCCCGGACCCTTGGGCCCAGATCGCCTGAGGTCCTGCGGGCCGGCTCATGGGATCCAGATGGGCATTCCGTGCTCTGGTCCCCTGGCTGGATCCTGAGGGGGATCCTTCCCCCGCCAGGGACTCCAGCGAGCGCAGGGCCTGGAGATCCGGCAGCAACAGCCAGCGCTGGCGCCCCACCACCAGCGCCAAGGCCTGGCTGTCCATGGCCAGGGCCCGGGCCTCCAGACCCTCACTGGCGAGCCGCTGGCCGGCAGCCAGCGGAGCCGTGGCATCGCCACCCAGCAGGCTCAGCCCCGCCTGCTCACTCCAACAGAGCGGTTCCGCCGGAGCCACCGGATCGAGCAGCAGCAGCCAGTCGAGGCGCCCCACCCCCAGCCCCTGGGCCAGGCGGCGAGCCTGCTGGCAGAGAAAGGGATCGGCGCGAGTGGCCACCAGGGCGGCACGACCCTGGTGGCGGGCCACCAGCAGATCGCCGCCTCCCTGATGCACCAGCAGCAAGGAATCGGCCCGCAGGGCCGCCGTGTGCAGCACTCCCACCAGCAGCAGCAGCGCCAGGGCTGGCCAGCGCCAGCGGCGGGCCAGGGGCGGCACCAGCAACACCAGCAGCGCCAGGGTGAAGAGGAGCACCAGCAAGGGCTGGGGTCGGCCGGTCTGCCACTGGGCCATTGGCAGGGCAGCGAAGCCGTGGGCCACCAGCAGCAGCAGCCGCGAGGGCCAGGCCAGCAGCCAGGCCAACGGCGCCAGCAGGGGCGGCAGCAGCAAGGCCACCAGAGCCATCGCCATCGCCCCCAGGGTGAGGGGGGTCAGAAAGGGTTCGGCCAGCAGGTTGGCGGGCACCGCATAGAGGGGCACCACGCCGAAGTGCAGCAGCTGCAGGGGCAGGGTCCAGAGCGAAGCGGCCAGGGGAACCGCCACCGACGCCGCCAGCACCCTTCGCCAACGGCCCGGATCCGGCCCGGCCAGCCACCCCTCCAGCGGAGCCGCACTCACCAGCAACCCGGCGGTGGCCGCCACCGAGAGCTGAAAGCCCAGGTCGGCCCACCAGAGGGGCTGGAGCAGCAGCATCAGCACCACCGTGAGGCCCAGCAGCCCGATCGGCCGACCCCGCCGCCCGCTCTCGAGGATCAGCAGGGCCAGCGAGCCGCTCACCACGGCCCGCACCACCGAGGCCTGGGGGCCCGCCAACAGGAGGAACAGCACAATCGCCCCCGCCGCCAGGAGCAGCCGCACGCTCCGGCCGAAGGGCCGGGCCAGGGCCAGCACGGCGCCCAGCAGCACCGTGAGATGGAAGCCCGAGGCGGCCAGGGCATGGGAAAGACCCGCCGCCCGGAAATCGGCGGACAGCGCCTCGGGCAGAGGCACCACGGCACTGCCCAGCACCAGGGCCGCGAGCAGCCCGCCCACCTCGGGCCCCGCCACCGCCAGGAAACGCTCAGCGATGCGGCGCCGCAGGTCGGCCACGGGGGTGGCGGGGCGATCCAAAACCTTCACCTGATCCACCCGCAGCTCGGTGTAGACACCCCGGTGGGCCAACCGCTCGGCCGCGCCGGCCAGCAGGGGATGGGGAGCCGGCCGGGGGCGCCGCAGCAGGCCCTCCACCTCCAGACGCCAGCCCTCCTGCAGAGCGGGGCAGCTGGAGAAGCGCAGGGCGGTGGCACCCTTGTGCTCACCCTCAAGCTGCAGCAAACCCCGGCAGGGGCCGGCTCCAGGGCGCAGATCGGCCTGGAGACGGCCGTGAAGGCGCACGCTCAGGCGGGCATCGGGTGGGGCCAACAGGCGCAGCGGGTCGCCCGGACCAGGGGCAGCCGCGCGGAAAGCAAGCAGGACCAGCAGGCCGGCCAGAGCCAACAGCACCGGCAGGGGGGCCCAATCCGGGATGGTTCGGAGCCGGGCCGGGGGTCTGCCCTGAGAGTCCAGTGGGTCAGCCGCTCCCGCCTTCGCGTGCGGGGGGAGGGGCTCCCGGGTCAGGGATGGCGCTTCATGGGATGGCGCTCCGTGGAGCAAGGGAGCCACCGGAGCTGGGCAACCCGGTGATGGTGTCCAGGGAAGGGAAGCCAGCGGGTAGCAAGCGGATGTCCCAGCGTTCCCGCGCGCCGTCTGGGGCCTGGCGTGCTGGCTGCCAGAGGAGCGTGAGGACGGAATTCAGCGAATCTGCATGAATCGTGTCCCTGGAGGCCCAGGGCGGGTGAGCGAGGGAAGCGCAGGTGCAATCAGCCTCTCCAGGCCACTGCTGTGCTGAGGAGCTGTCCTGATTCGCTGGACTGATCAGCCGCCAACCCCTGCAGCGGCTGCCTCGCTGATCGCCGGATCTTCCAGCCAGGCCTGACGCCCATCCCCCTCCAGCAACGGAAAGCCGAGGGCGCGCCGCTCCGCCAGCCAGGCCTCGGCCACCTGCCGGGCCAGGGCACGAATGCGGCCGATCGTGGCGGTGCGCTCCGTCACCGAGATCACGCCGCGGGCTTCCAGCAGGTTGAAGGTGTGGCTGCACTTGAGCACGAAATCGAGGGCCGGCGCCGGCAGGCCCGCCGCCACCAGGTCGGCGGCTTCGGCCTCGTAGATGGCGAAGAGCTGCTGCAGGCGCCCCGGATTGGAGGCCTCGAAGTTGTAGGTGCACTGGCCCTTCTCAAACGGCAGCCAGATGTCGCCGTAGCGGCGCTGGCCGTTCCAGCGGAGATCCCAGATGCTCTCCACATCCTGGAGATACATGGCCAGGCGCTCCAGCCCATAGGTGATCTCGATCGACACCGGCCGGCAGTCGATGCCGCCGCACTGCTGGAAATAGGTGAACTGGGTCACCTCCATGCCATCGAGCCACACCTCCCAGCCCACCCCCCAGGCCCCGAGGGTCGGGGATTCCCAGTTGTCCTCCACAAAGCGGATGTCGTGGTCGGCTTGGCGGATGCCGAGGGCCTCAAGGGAGGCGAGATAGGTCTCCTGGATGCCGACGGGTGAGGGCTTGATCAGCACCTGGTACTGGAAATAGTGCTGGGCCCGATTGGGGTTGTCGCCGTAGCGGCCGTCGGTGGGACGGCGGCAGGGCTCCGGATAGGCCACGGCCCAGGGCTCCGGCCCAATCGCCCGCAGCACCGTGTGGGGACTCATCGTGCCGGCCCCCTTCTCGGTGTCGTAGGGCTGGAGGATCAGGCAGCCCTGCTCAGCCCAGAAGCGGTTGAGGGTGGCGATGATGTCCTGGAAGTGCACGGGCGACGATCGGATTTGACAACTTTAGTGAGTGAACCGAATCAATCCCCCCACTTGGCCAGGTATTCCGCGTGGGAAGATCGCCACTCATCATCAAAGCTACCCCCGCTTTGATGGGTCAGGGCGATGGGCCAGGTGCCAAGGCGCAATCCCAGAGACCGAGCTGTTCTACAAAAGTCAACATCATAAAAGTGGAAGTCAAACCGCGGATCGAAGCGAAGACCCGTGTTAGCAATTGTATTGAGACGAACAGCAAGAAAAACACCATCCAGCAACTCGCACGACTGCCTCCATGGGCCAAAGTAACTGATCTCGCCGCAGGGATCATTGCCATGGCAGATCATGCCACTCATTGCATGATCGAGGATCTCAGAACCTGAATTGAAAGCGAACCAGGAGAGCTGACCAGCGACTCGTCCAACGCTTCCAGCCACGCCAATAACATCAAACTGATCCAGACCGGACAAGAGATGCTCACCAATTTGGGCATCATCCAGCCAGACATCGTCATGGACAAAAACAAGGATTTCATCACGAGTCTGCTCACCCCGCAACAAAGACCCAGCTGCAAGTCGAGCCTCAATCGCGGCATTAAAGACCTCGGGCAAGCCGCGAGAATTCTGGAACTCGACAACGCCTCGATAGACCACATTAAGCTCCGTCTCACTTGTTGGCCGGCAAACCTTGATCGACCTCAGCCGATCGAGAGAAAGCCCAAGGGGAGAACATGAGGTGAAGAGATTTTCCGGCGCGCGACTAGCGGAAATGAAAGTAATCAGAGCTGAACTGGTCATATGTGGGCGAGAGCATGCCGGGAGGTCAAAAGAAAAAGCCCGCCGAAGGCGGGCGAGCGACCACACGCAACTGATCAGCGAGGAATGCGAATCTTCTGACCGGGGTAGATCAGATCGGGGTTCTGGATCACCTCCCGGTTGGCCTCGAAGATCTCCTGGTAGCGAGCACCGTTGCCGTAGGCGCGCTCGGCGATGCCCCAGAGGGTGTCACCCGACTGGATCAGCACGAACTCGGCCTCCTTGCCACCGGCGCCGGCCAGGGCTGCGGCCTCCACCTTGCCCACGCCCTCCACGTTGCCGGCCAGGAGCACGGCCTTTTCATAGGCCGCCTGGTCCTTGGCGGTGCCGCTGATCACGGCGGTGTCGCCGTCGATCGCCACATCCAGGCCACTGATGCCGGGATTGTTGGCCTCGATGTGCTTCTTGAGTTTCTCGGCGGCTTTGTCCTCGCCCCGGTTGAACACCTTTTTGCCAATGTTGGCGGCGAAGTCGAAAAGTGGAACGCCCATGATCGATGGGAAACGACGCTTCAGGCTAGGTGGGCTGCCTGAAATGGCCAGCCGCCCTCAGGCCACCAGCTCCAGCAGCCCCATCAGACCCGCCGCCAGGGGCCGGTGCCGCACCCGCCGGAAGCCGGCGTGCCGGGCCAGGGCTTCCTGCTCCGGCCCGGTGGGGAACTGCCGCAGACTCGCCTCCAGGTAGGCGTAATGCTCCGGCAAGCCGAAGACCCTGGCAGCAGGCACCACCAGCTGGCGCAGGTAGAAGCGCTGAAAGGCGGCCACCTGGCTGGCCGCAGCCAGCCCGGGAGACCCCTCCGGCCGGTTGAAATCGAGCACGGCAGCCCGCCCGCCCGGGCGCAGCAGCCGGCGCAGTTCCCGCAGGCCCGCCGCCGGATCGGCCAGGTTGCGCAGGCCATAGGCCATGGCGGCCCCATCAGCCCAGCCATCGCTGAGGCCCGTAGCCAGGGCATCGGCGCTGCGGAAGCTGAGGGGCAACCAGGGGCGCTGGGCGGCACGGCGACGGGCCTCGGCGAGGGGCGCCTCGGCCACATCGAGCCCGAGCACCTCACCGGCGGGACGCACCCGCTCGGCCAGCAGCAGGGCTAAGTCACCGGTGCCGCAGCAGAGATCCAGAAGCCGATGGCCCGGGGAAGGGCGCATCCAGGCGATCGCCTGGCGCTTCCAAAAACGGTGCAGCCCGAAGCTGAGCAGGTCATTCAGCAGGTCATAGCGGGGGGCGATCGCCTCGAACAGATCGCGCACCGCAGCCGGATCGCCGGGCTTCATCCGGGAGAAACAGGCCGGGATTGAGAAGACCTCTCCCAGGGGAGCACGATGGCGTCAAGGCTTACGCCGCTCTCCAACTGGGGGATCGGTGGCAGCAGGCCGCGGGCCTCGAGCCGGTTCGCTCCGGTGAGGGTGAGCACCATCACAGTGGCCAGACCGACGGCGGCGGAGCACACCATGCAGCCTGCCAGCATCAGGGAGAACTCCCGACGATCACTGGCGAACTGCATGAGTTGCAGGGCCCAGGCCACGAGGGCCACAACTGCGACCACCATGACAAAGGCGAAGACCGTGAGGAGCGGAGCGGGAAGCACGACCAAGGAGGACAAAGCGAGATGGTCGAACGAGTCATCCACCTTTCCTAATGTAACGAGACCGCAGGGGAGAGAGGGGCCAGCAAGGGCCGCAGGGGCAATCCGCGCTGCAGCAGATCCGTCTTGATTGCCTCCACGGTGAGCAGCCCGTCATGGAGCAGGGAGGCGAGCAGAGCGGCGGAGGCCTTCCCTTCTCCGAGGGCCTGGGCGATGTGGTCGATGCAGCCAGCGCCTCCCGAAGCGATCACAGGCACCTCCACCGCCTCGGCTACCGCCCGGGTGAGCGGCAGGTCATAGCCGGCCTGGGTGCCATCGCCATCCATCGAGGTGAGCAGGATCTCGCCGGCGCCCAGCGCCACCACCCGCCGTGACCATGCCACCGCATCGAGGCCGGTGTTCTCGCGTCCCCCCTTCACATAAACGTCCCAGCCCTCTCCCCGGGAGGCCGCCACCTCCCCGCTGCGCCGACGGGCGTCGATGGCCACCACGATGCACTGGCAGCCGAAGCGTTCCGCGCCGCGGCTCACCAGATCAGGGTCTCGCACTGCCGAGGAATTGAAGCTCACCTTGTCGGCCCCGGCGCGCAGCAAGGCGGTGATCCCCTCCACACTCACGATGCCGCCGCCCACGGTGAAGGGAATCGTCACCGCCTCGGCGGTGCGACGCACCAGATCCACCAGGGTGGAGCGGCCCTGGTGGCTGGCGGCGATGTCCAGGAACACGAGTTCATCCGCACCGGAAGCGGAGTAGCGACAGGCGAGTTCCACCGGATCGCCGGCGTCGCGCAGGCCCACGAAGTTGATCCCCTTCACCACCCGGCCATCGGCCACGTCAAGACAGGGAATGATCCGCCTTGCAACCATCGCTCCGGCGACCCGAGCCTTAGGCCTCCAACAATGGCAGAACACCCTGCGGGAGCCCCTGTTAGGGTTACACCACTTTTGCAATGCCGGGCGCCATGGCCGAAGCCGCCATCTCCATCGGTACGAAAGTGCGGGTGACCCGAGTTCGGGACCGCATTCCAGCCGGGCTGGTCGCCTCCCTCAAGGCCGATCCCACCGGAACGGTGAAGGGCTACCGCATGACCGACGGCACCGGTGTGGGTGTGGTGGTGGAACTGGCTGATGGCACCACCAGTTGGTTCTTCGACGACGAGATCATTGCCCGCCTGAGCCGGCCCCCTCCCCCGGCCGCCCAGCCCCGCCACCGTGAGCGACAGCCCCTCTCCCGCCCCGCCGAACGCCTCCGAAGGCAGCGCCGCCCGCCAGATGCTCGGGATGAAGGGGGCGAGCAGCACGACCACCCTCTGGAAGATCCGGCTGCAGCTGATGAAGCCGGTCACCTGGATCCCGCTGATCTGGGGGGTGCTATGCGGAGCGGCCGCCTCGGGTCATTTTCACTGGCGTCTACCGGATGTGCTCGCCTCCCTGGCCTGCATGGTGATGAGCGGTCCCCTGCTGGCTGGCTACACCCAGACCCTCAACGATTATTACGACCGCGAGATCGACGCGATCAACGAGCCCTACCGGCCGATCCCCTCGGGCGCGATTCCCCTCAACCAGGTGAAGGCGCAGATCTGGGTTCTGCTGATCAGCGGTCTGGCCGTGGCCTGGGGCCTTGACCTGTGGGCCGGTCACACCACGCCGGTGCTGCTGCTGCTCGCCTTAGGGGGCTCCTTCGTGAGCTACATCTATTCGGCTCCACCCCTGAAGCTCAAGCAGAACGGCTGGCTCGGCAACTATGCCCTCGGTGCCAGCTACATCGCCCTGCCCTGGTGGGCCGGCCAGGCCCTCTTTGGCCAGCTCACCTGGACCACCGCCCTGCTCACCCTGGCCTACAGCCTGGCGGGCCTCGGTATTGCCGTGGTCAACGACTTCAAAAGCGTCGAAGGCGACAGGGCCCTCGGACTTCAATCCCTGCCGGTGGCCTTCGGCATCGAGAAGGCCAGCTGGATTAGTGCCGCCATGATCGACGTATTCCAGCTGGCGATGGTCGTGGTGCTCGTGGTGATCGGTCAGCACTTCGCCGCCGTGCTGCTGGTGCTGCTGATCGTTCCCCAGATCACCTTCCAGGACATCTGGCTGCTGCGCGATCCTGTGGCCTTCGACGTGAAGTATCAGGCGAGTGCCCAACCCTTCCTTGTGCTGGGAATGCTGGTCACCGCCCTGGCCATCGGCCACAGCGGCCTCAGCCAGCTGGCGGTGACGCCGCCCATCCCGCTTTGACCCAGCTGCGGGCGCCCAGGCAGTCCAGAAGTGCCACCCAGGCACGCTCCGGTCGCGATCGTCTGCCGATCGCCCACAGCCTTCTGCTGCCCGGTTTGCTGGCTGCCGGCCTTGGGGTAGGGGCGGCCTTCGGACAGAGTGCCCTTGTGGCCGGCATCGACTCCCTGCTGCCCGATGCCCGGCGGCTGAGTGGTTACAACCGCCCCGGCACCCTCACCGTGCTGGATGCCAACGGGGCCGTGCTGTTCAAGGACGGACCGGCGACGCGGGACCGGTTGCCGAGCGGCAAGATGCCGAAACTGATCGAGAAGGCCTTCGTGGCCGCCGAAGATCGGCGCTTTTACCAACACGGCGGCGTGGACACCGTGGGCATTGCCCGCGCCATGGTGCGCAATCTCAAGGAGCGTTCGGTGGAGGAGGGGGCCAGCACCATCACCCAGCAGCTGGCCCGCACCGTCTATCTCGACCAAGACCGCACCCTCTGGCGCAAGATCAAGGAGGCCGCCCTCGCCGGCAAGATCGAGCGCCAGCTCAGCAAGGAGCAGATCCTCGAGCAATACCTCAACTTCGTGTATCTCGGCTCCAGCGCCTACGGCGTGGCCGATGCCGCCTGGGTGTATTTCTCCAAGACCCCCGAGCAGCTCACCCTCCCGGAGGCCGCCCTGATCGCCGGCCTGCCACCGGCCCCCTCGGTGTACTCGCCGCTGATCAATCCCGACCTGGCCCTCAAGCGTCGCGCCATCGTGCTGCGGAGAATGCGGGAGGCGGGCTTCATCGATGATGCCCAGCTCGATCGGGCCCAGGCCACCCCCATGGCCCTCAAACCCGCCGAACCGAAGTACTACGCCGATCCTGCCCCCTGGTTCATCAGCTGGATGGAGCAACAACTGCCCAGGGTGCTGAGCAAGGAGCAGATGGAGGTGGGTGGCCTCACGATCCGCACCGGCCTCAATAAGGCCTGGCAGGAACGGGCCCAGAGCGTGGTGCGTCAGGTGAGCGGCGGCGGCGGGCTGCAGGGAGCGCTGGTGTCCATGGAGCCCGGCACCGGCCTGGTGCGGGCCATGGTGGGTGGCACTGACTGGCAGAAATCCCAGTTCAACCGGGCCACCCAGGCCCTGCGTTCGCCCGGTTCCACGTTCAAGCTGTTTGCCTACACCGCCGCCATCCAGTACGGCATGCGGCCGGAGGACTCCGTGACCTCCCGGGAGCGCTGTTATCGCGATGGCTACAAGCGGTTCTGTATCCCGGGATCGGGCACGAGCATGTCGATGCTCAGTGCCCTCACCAATTCGGTGAACCCGGCCGCCGTGGGGCTGGCCGAGAAAGTGGGCTATCCCAGGGTGATCGGTGTGGCCCGGCAGCTGGGCATCACCGGCGAGATCGGCGAATACCCCGCCATGGTGCTCGGCTCCAATGAGAAGACGATGCTGGAGATGGTGGCCGCCTACGCCGCCATCAACAACCGGGGGGTCTATGTAGAGCCCACCCCCTTCAATGAGATCTATGGGCCCGATGGCGAACTGCTCTGGAGCCGCCGGGTCGATGCCAAACCGCCGCGCCGGGCGGTGCCCAGCGATGTGGCCGACACGGTGATGTGGATGCTGCAGAACGTGGTGAATGCAGGCACCGGGCGCCCCGCCAGCCTCCCCGACCGCCCCGCCGCCGGCAAGACGGGCACCGCCGAGGGCGCCCGCGACCTCTGGTTCATCGGCTCGATACCCCAGCTCACCACGGCGATCTGGTTCGGCTACGACGAAAACTGGAAGACGGGCAGCAGCAGCGCCACCGCCGCGGCTACTTGGTATAGCTACATGATCGGACTGCTCAAGGACATCCCGGTCCAGAGCTTCCCACCCAGGCCGGTACTCACCGGTTCCTTCATCCCCTACGTGCCGCCCAAGACCCCGAAAAGTGGCAAGGCTCCCCCCAGCGAGGAGGGCCCCAGTGGTCGCAGCTGGGAGACCACGGTGGACGATCCGGATCGGGGCCGCTCCCGCTGGGCCGACAAATCCGCGGAGGACGATCGCACCCGCCAGGAGGGCGGCTGGACTCCTCCCGAGCCCGAGAAGGAGCGCCCCCGCTGGGAAGCGCCGGTCCAACCCCGCCAATGGGAAACCCCACGACGCAGCGCCGAACCCGCACCAGCACCGCCCCAGGCCGCTCCAGCTCCCGCAACCGCCCCATCACGTTTCGAAGCACCGGCAGCCGCGCCTCCTAGTCCGCCACCGGCCCCTCCACCGCCACCGGCGCCTCCGCCGTCAGCGGTCGGGCCTACCCAGAGCCTGCCGGTGGCCCCTCCCCCGCCGGTGCCTGCCTCGACGCCCCGTTGAGGGCCGGGGCTGCAAGACGGGCTACATAGAAGCCATCCCCCCCCCCTGCTCCAGGCCACCACTGGTGTTCCTGCTCCAGTTGCCAGGTGGGATGGCTCTCGAGGAAGGCGTCGATCCGCCCCCGGTTCTCCTGGGGATGCACCGTGCAGGTGGCATACACCACACGCCCCCCGGGACGCAGCAATGGGGCGATCGCCTCCAGCAGACGGCTCTGCACCGGCATGAGTTCGTCGATCAAGGCCGGCGTGACCCGCCAGCGGGCATCGGCATGGCGCGCCAGGGTGCCCAGGCCCGAACAGGGCGCATCCAGCAGGATGGCGTCGAAGTGGCCGACCCAGTCGGGCCGCAGGGCTTGCAGATCGCCGGCATCGGCCGCGAGAAGGTCGATGCCCTCGAGCTGCCCCAGCCGCTCGGCGTTGGTCCGCACCCGGCGCAACCGGGCCTCTGAGCGATCCACCGCCCAGAGCTCACCCCGGCCACCCAGGCATTCGGCGATCTGGGTGGTCTTGCCACCCGGTGCGGCGCAGGCATCGAGGATCCGCTCCCCGGGCCTGGGGGCCAGGAGGGGCACCACGGCCTGGGCATGGCGATCCTGCACGCACCAGTGGCCTTCCCGGAAGCCAGGCAGGGCGCGGAGATCCCCGGAACGGCCCGGCAGCGTCAACGCCAGGGGCTGATCCGGCAGCGGCTCGGCGGCCACCCCTGCAGCGGCGAAGGCCGCCTGCTGGGTGGCGAGGTCGGTGCGACAGGGGTTGATCCGCAGGTCGAGGGGGGGCGGCGTGGCGGCGGCCCGAGCGAAGGCCTCGGCCCCCTCCGCCGGCAGCCAGTCGAGCAGGGCCGTGGCCAACCAGGGGGGGAGCGAGTGGCACAGCCCCAGGCGTTCGGCGGGGTCGGCGGGGAGGATGAGGCCATCCCAGGGCGTCAGGGGGGCGGACAAGGCCTCCCGCCGGCGCACCACGGCCCGGAGGATGGCATTCACCGTGGGGGCCAGCCGGTCGAGTCCGATGCGGCGCGCAAGGGCGACGCTGGTGCTCACCGCCGCCGAAACCGGCACCCGTTCGCTGAACAGGATCTGGTACAGACCCACATGGAGCAGCCAGCGCAGGGGTGGGGGCTGGCGCTCGGCAACCATCCGGGCATGGGCATTGATCCAGGCATCCAGCAGGCGCCGTTGGCGAATGGCGCCGTAGGCCAGCTCGGTCACCAGCCCCCGGTCCAGGGGCGAGAGCGAAGCCTGGGCCAGCTCCCGCTCCAGCGCCGCATCGGCATAGGCACCAGCCGCCACCGCCTGAAGCACCCGCCAGGCACGATGGCGGGATTCGAGCCCCGGGGCATCGGGGCCCAGCCCATCCGCTTTCGCCATCAGAACACCAGGGGCAAGGGTGGATCCCAGCGGAAGCGGTCGAGGGGAAGCCGGCCGCGGGCATCCACGGGAATCCCCTCGGCGACCAGCAGGTCCCGCTGGATCCAATCGCTCCCCTCGCGGCTGGGGGTCATGGTGATCGAGCCGCGGGCATTCACCACCCGGTGCCAGGGGATGGCGGTAGGAAGCGGCAGCCGCCGGAGGGCCCAGCCCACCTGGCGGGCCCGCCCCCAGGCCCCCAGAAGTTCAGCCACCTGGCCGTAGGTGGCCAGGCGGGCCGTGGGAATCCTGGCCACCAGCCGCCAGACCCGCTGATCCCAGGGCCCAGCCGGCAATCCGCCAGCGTCCGGTCGCGCCATAGCCAGAGCAGCTTCTCCCCAGGCTTGCGCCGAGCCCCCGCCATCCAGCAGCCAAGATTCCAAACCGATCACTCCCAGGTGGACCAGGTCTCAGGCCGGGGAGTCGCCCCCTTCACACAATCCTGCATCCCCATGGCGCTGCGCCACCGCACTGGCGATAAATTGACGAGGTTGGCGAGGGTCGATCCCTGCCGAAGGAGGCGCCGCCCTGGACCGATCCCCTTCCACCTGCTGACCAACCTCCCCTCCTGGCCCAGATGAGCTCCGCCGAAGGTCCGGCACCTGCCGCTTTCGGCGCCGAACCGAAGCCAAAATCAGGCGCCACGGCCCCGGTCACTCCCGAGAAGGCCCGCTTCGCCCCCTCCCAGGCCGACCGCCTGGCCCATCTGGCCAGCGGAGGAGCCATCACCTTCCTGCTCGGTGGGGTGGCGGCCGTGGTGCTCTCCCTGTTTCCGCTGCGGCTTGCCGACAGCCAATGGCAGCTGGGGGTGCTCGCCAACCTGGTGGCCAATGGCAGCTGGATCCTGATCGGTCTGGTGCTGCTGCACCTGGCCAGCATGCTGCAGCCGAGGAATGGAGCGCTCAGCCAGCGGCTGATGCTGTGGCGGCGACTGGCGGCCCTGGCCGCTGTGGGCTATCTGCTGATCGTTCCCCTGCAGGTGGCGATTACCTGGATCGGGGTGGATGCCTCGCGCAACACGCGTGAACGGGTGATCAGCAAGAGCGAGAGCGAGCTGAAGGCCTACCGCGATGCCCTGATGGGCTCCGCCAATCTCACGGATCTGAAGGGGCGCCTGGGGGCGATCCCCGGTGCTCCCGCCCTTCCCGAACAGGCCTCCCTGGTTCCATACCCGGTGGTGAGGGAGCGGCTGCTGCTGCAAATTGAGCAGGCCGAAACCCGCCACCGCCAGCGGGCACAGACGATCCAGCAGAGCCCCAACGCGCTGGAGCTGGGGCATCAGACCGCCCGCGGCGCCCTGGGGAGCCTGATGCTCGCCCTGGGCTTCGCCAGCGGCGCCGAGGGACTGTCCGGCCAGGCCTCCCTGCTGGAGTCGCTCAAACTGCTGGCACGCAAGGCCAAGAGAAAGCCAGCCAAGGCCAGCCGCCTGAAGGGCCTCCGCAACCCGTGGCAGTGGCTGAAACAACGGCTCAGCCTTCCTAAACGCAGCGCCATCCGCCCGATCTCCCGACCGCGGAAGCAGGCCCGGCGCCGCCCCCTGGTGCTGAAGATCCCGCGCCAATGGCAGTTCTGGCGCCAGCCGTTCTGGCGCAATATCAAGAATTCATCCCGTCAGCGCAAGCGGGTACCGCGCTAAGACCACAGCTCCGATCCCCATGCCCCTGCTACCTCGCCGATACCAGCGCCTCCGAAGCGTGCTCGACCGGCGCATGGCGAACCTCACGGTGCTGCTGGAGCAGGTGGATAAACCCCATAACCTCTCGGCGATCCTGCGCACCTGTGATGCCGTGGGGGTGCTGGAAGCCCATGCCGTCTGCCTGAAGGGGCGGATGCCCACCTTCAACGACACCGCCCTGGGCAGCCAGAAATGGGTGCCGCTGCATGTGCATCCCGATTCGGCCACGGTCCTGGTCCAGCTCCGAGAGCAGGGCTTCCGGATCTACGGCACCCACCTGGCCCAGGAGGCCGTGGATTATCGCCAGTGCGACTTCAGCGGCCCCACGGCCTTCGTGCTGGGAGCCGAGAAATGGGGGCTCAGTGAGTCCACGGCCGCCCTGGTGGACCAGGCAATCTTCATCCCGATGCAGGGCATGGTGCAATCGCTGAATGTGTCGGTGGCCACGGCCACCCTGCTGTTCGAGGCGGTGCGGCAACGGCAGCTGGCCGGGCTGCTGCCCCAACACGGCGAAGGCCTGCCGCCCGAGCTCTACAACAAGCTGCTGTTCGAGTGGGCCTACCCCCAGGTGGCCGCCTGGTGCCGCCGTGAAGGGCGGCCCTATCCGGCCCTGGATGGTGAGGGGGCGATCAGCGAAGAGCTGCCGCGGAGCCTGCGGCTGCGGTGCTGAACGCTGATGGCTTACGCCATCAATCGGCAGAGAAGCATTCTCCGGCAGCCGGGCCTGGATCGGCGGGATAGGCAGCTCGGAGGGCCTCCGCCAGCAGCGACTGATAGCGCTGGCGATGGCTGCGCTCAATCTCCAGCCAACTCTCTGGTTGCTCGGAAATCACCGAACCGCAGAGATAGGGGTGTCCGACGATCGGATGAACCTCCAGCCGACAAGGGGTGGACAGGGAAGCGTAGTCCGGTCGTGGATCCGTATGAAAATAATGGCCCACAATCGGCGAATCCTGCATGGAAATACCAAAAAATGCTTGCCTCAGCATAAATTCCGTATCTTCGAAATGACGCAAACCCGCCTGATAGCCGCAGCGGGATAAGATATCCGTGCGAGCAAGAAAACTGCTCTGTCCAGTACAGAACAGACGATCATTGATCAGCACAATTTTGTTTTCGTCCATCGAAACCCTGCTCCAACCGGTATTGAGCCTCTCCACGCCGGAAATCTGCAACACCAGCAGGGCATGCAGACAGCGCAGCGGATGGAAGATGTCATCGGCATCAAGGCAGGTGAAGAACGGTGCCGTGACCTCCTGGAATGCCCGGTTGCGGCACAGTCCCACGCCCCGGTTCCGCTCGAGCAGAAACACCGAAACCCGCCAGTGGGTGTCCTCGCCAGCAGCCTCAAGCTCGGCCACCACCTCCTCCACCAGCTGGCGATCCTCAACACGGCCATCCACGCTGATCAGACAGTCGATCGCAACCCCCACCTGGCCGCGCAGGCTGGCGAGGGCCGCCTTCAGCAGATCACGGCGGGGGGCGTACACCGGCATCACCACAGCGATGCGGGGACGGCTCTTGAGGTGGGGCAGCGCCTCCCCGCTCGCCAGGAGGGCCGTGAGTTCGGCATAGAGGGGAAACGAAAGCACCCGCAGAAACGACCAATGACTGGAATCGAAATCGAGCAGCCGAAGGGAGATCTGTTCCATCTCGCAGGCTTCCATCCAGGCGATGGGCCGCAGCAATTCGAGCAGGGCTCCAATCCTGTCGAGGTGGATGAGCTGCTCTGGGTTCATAATCAGGCAAGACCGTCCATCCTAGCCTAGAGATCGGCTAAGATCAACGAAAATACATTATACAATCAGCATAGACCCAGCACCATCCGATCCAGACTTTTACAATCCCATCCAACATTCCGTTATCAAACAGGATCGCTTCCTGCACCCTTTCGATGGCGTAGAAAAAAATTCAAATTAATAACAGCCAACCACACCAAGACATGTTCACACTTGCCGCGTTAAACAGCAAGACCAACGGAACCTACCTGTAAATCGGAGCTCATGAACCAATCTTTATCAGCAATCCTTACTTACTTGAATCAATCTTTGACTGGCGAGGTATTTCCATCGAATTGAATCGAGACATGGTAATGCGCCCAAAGGCAATGCGCTCCAATCCTGCTTGCTGGACGATGCGACAACAGCCGATTACAACGACATCCTTGATCAAACAGCTCTGCAATCGGTTTGAAATTATTTGAGCATAGATATCGATCCTCCCCAAAACAGCTTGATCGCTCTAAAAAATATCCCATGACCACCATCCATTCAGGGTGATCACTTTTGAGCACGATTTCTCAGCCGGAGGCTGCTTAGAGCGCCCTGAAAGCAAATTGCTCCTTCATTCACTTGGCCATAAGTTAATCGTGAGCAACATTTCCGGGGGCAATCAAATTGTTGAAGACTAGTAAATCCACCCGATCACTTTGATGCAGATATCGCCGCACAATAAACTTGCAATGACGACAATCCTCATGGACACGATTAATATATCCGTGATTAGATCAAATGAAAGTCCACGTTCTACCAAGTCAACCCGCTTCATAGCCACTGCCTACAAGGCAGCTAAGCCTTTGCATCGAGGGCTGGCGTAGCAGCAATCACTCCTACTACCTTGTCAACCAATGGCAAATTCTCAGCCTCTTAACCCATACCATCGAACTTCGCCTTGAGATACAAGCTATTGCATACTCGAATGGGAAAGCGGCTAAGATCAAAGTGACTTTAAACCGGAGAAATAGAATTAAATTATATCGATCCCCCATCCCGATGCGGGCGATATTTTGACACCATCTATAGAATCAGCGCTCCTTATAATCTATCAGCGTTCACCAGCAGGAAGTTATTTGTATTTGGGACTTCAGAGGCAGGCACTGTTGATGGGATGTTCACTGAAGCTGATTCCGAAGCCGAAAGCTAACGTGAGAATATCACATTCATTTCTCCCTCCCATTGATCTCGTCAAGGATTGATCCGATCTGGCTTTCGCGACGAGAGCGTATAATTGATTTGCCGTGGTATTGATCCTTTCACTTTTTCCCAGTAGACGTTGAATTGAGCACTCATTATCGAGAACCACTGGAAATCAAACTTGATGATTTTGTTTTGCTTTCCGTCAGCGCCTTAACCGCAAACAAAGACATTGACATTCGAATTCGAGCATCTCTGACACTAAAATAGACCCAGCTCAAACTCAAGCCGATCATCAAAAGCCCCGGCAGTCTATATGGCATTCCAGTTCAAGATTGCCTCAACAAATTAGTCGAATTGCCGGAGCCGGCATGCCTTACTGAAGAGTATCTCATTAACATCGTTGAAGCTTCAGATAGCTTTGACTTTGATAGCATGAAAGCACTGTACAACGCTTGCGCTGCTTACATATCTTCCTACAGAGCAGAGGGCTTCAATCTACCGCCGCTTGCAGCTGCCGCATGCGGGTTGCTCATTCTGGTGACCCAAGGTGGCCCGACCGACGATTTTTGTGGCGAGGATGGGACTGCACATCGACGCCACGCATATTGATAGCACTGATCTCATGGTTCTCAATCCTGATCTTGACTCACTGATCGATGGCATAGAAAGACTCACCGAATTGAAAGGGCGATGGGGAGGATCCATTGCGAGTGAGCATGTACATCAAAGATTAAACTAGTCTAAAATAACCGAAAGCAAGCCAAAGGAGATGGAGCAAATATAACTAGTTTAGTCAGATCACTGCCTAAGCAACTCGAGCTGGAGCTTAACCAACAGGAGAGCAGTCGTCAGGAACTGCGCTGGCTTTCGCCGCTCAACCACTGCTCCAGGCCCTCCCCGAGGAACGACAGGCCAAGGACCAGTACGAACATGGCCAACCCGGGATAGAGGGCCGTCCACCAGATGCCTGTGGGCACAGCCGTGAGCGCCTGCTGCAGATCGCCGCCCCATTCGGGAATGGTTTCCGGCAGGCCCAGACCCAGAAATCCCAGGCCACCGAGAACAAGCACCGCATCGGCGGCATTGAGGGTGAGCAGCACCGGCACCGAGGTGATCACATTGCGCAGCAGGTAGCGGCGCAGAATCCAGAGGGGACCGGCCCCGAGCGACCGGGCCGCCTCCACGAACAGTTCGGCCTTCACTTGGGCGCTCTGGTTGCGCACCACCCGGAAGTACTGGGGCACATACACCACGCACAGGGCGGCAGCCGCATTCGGTAGCCCCCGCCCCAGCAGAAAGGCGAGCACCACCGAGAGCAGCAACACCGGCAACGTGTACAGCGTGTCCATCAGCAGCACCAGCACCCGGTCCACCCAGCCGCCGAGGTAGCCGCTCACCATGCCGAGGGGAACCCCGATCAGCAGGGCCAGCACCAGGGCGATCGCCACCACCTGCAGAGCCACGCCGCTGCCGGCCAGGGTGCGCACGCAAACATCCCGCCCCAGCCGATCCGTGCCACACCAATGGGTCAGGGAGGGCGAGGCGTAGATCGGATTCGCCAGGCCGGCATTGGGATCGGCGAGCACACCCAGGTGAATGAGCAGCGGCGTGAGCAGGGCCACCAGCCCATAGGCGAGCACGATGGCCACCCCCCAGCGGGCCATCCGCGCCGAGAGAGTGGCACCGGCGGGAAGCCGGAAGGAACGCAGCACCGGGTGCAGGGCAGGGAATGGCAGTCTGGTCTGTCAGACCGCGCCCACGGCCCCTGCGCCAAACGCAGCAGGCTTTCGGTTTCATAATCAGGAGGGCCGCCGCCTCCCTCACCGGGGGGGTACATCCCGATCTCGTGTGTGACCCCGTCGGTGGACCAGGATCCGAGTCCAAGCCAGCCGCGGAGTGGCCAGCTCCAGGTGGTGATCGTCGACGATGACCCCCGGCTGCGCCAGTTCCTCTGCGGTGAACTGGAGGTGGAAGGTTACGCGGTGCGGGAAGCCGCCGATGGCCAGAGTGCCCTGATCGCCCTCCGCGAGCACCCCGGCGACCTGATTCTGCTCGACTGGCTCTTACCGGATTTCAGCGGTGTGGAGGTGTGCCGCCGGATCAGGGCCAGCGGCATCACCACGCCAATCATGATGCTCACCGGCCGGGATGGGGTGCAGGAGCGGGTGGAGGCCCTCGATTCAGGCGCCGACGACTTCATGCTCAAGCCCTTCTCCTTGGAGGAGCTGCTGGCCAGGCTGCGGGCCCACCTGCGCCGCAGCTCCTACGGCCAGGAGGAGGAGAACGGCGAACGCCTGATCTACGCCGATCTGATCCTCGACACCGCAACCCGGGAGGTGAGCCGTTCCGGTGCGCCCATCAGCCTGTCGGTGCGGGAGTATGAGCTGCTCCGCCACCTGATGGAATCGCCCAACCGGGTTCTCGAGCGGCAGGCCATCCTGCGGACCGTGTGGGGGGAGAACCACTTCGGCGACGACAATCTCCTCGATGTCTACGTGCGCTACCTGCGCCGCAAACTCGAGCAGGCCGGTCGACCCACCCTGATCCAGACGGTGCGCGGCGTGGGCTTCATGCTGCGAGAGGGAGATGTGCGTGGCTGACACCACCGCCAATCCCGGAGCGCCCCTCTGCGTGGCCATCGTGGATGACGATGTGCGGATCCGCACCCTGCTGCGGCTGGAACTGGAGGATCTGGGCGCCCTGGTGTTGTGCTTCAGCTGTGCCGAGGAGGCCATCGATGGCATCAGCAACGACAGCATCGATCTGGTGTTGATGGATGTGGGCCTGCCGGAGATGGATGGCATCAGCTGCCTGCGTCGGCTGCGCCAACAGGGGCTGGCCACCAAGGTGGTGCTGATGAGCGGCCACTGGGATCCGGAAGATGAGGAGGAGGTCTGGGCAGCCGGCGCGGATGGCTACGTCATCAAGACGGGGCTCCCGGTCCTGCTCGCCGAGTTGATGGAGCAGGCTCGCTGAGCTCCGGCTCAGGGGCCACGGGCAACAACAACCGGAAATCGGCTCCTCCCCCGGTGGCATCGCCGATTTCCAACTGTCCGCCCATGGCCTGCATCAGGGTGTCCACCACCGCCAGGCCGATGCCACTGCCGGGCACATCGCCGGTGCTTCGCCCCCGCTGAAATCGCTCCAGCAGGCGGGCCCGGTCCTCCTCCGGAACACCGGGGCCCTGGTCGAGCACATGCACACGCACCGCATCGCCGCAGCCCTCCCAGGCCAACTGAACCAGGCCGGTGGGAGGGCTGTACTTGAGGGCATTATCCACCAGGTTGAGCAGACACTGCTCGAGGCGCTCGGGATCCCCCACCGCGTGCTCTGCATGCTCACGCTCTGCCGATTCCGGGGCCAGACGCAGCCGGCCGGCGGCCACGGGCCTCAGGCGGTCGACCACCCGCAGGCAGGCAGAGCCCACATCGAAGCGCTGGCGCCGCAGGATGAATTGTCCGGCGTCGCTGCGGGCAATATCGAGTAAATCCGTCACCATACGGCCCATCCGGGCCGCTTCCTCCTCGATCAGATGGAGCTGTTCCCGCTCCGCGGCGCTGAGGTTCATGCCGCGACGCTGCAGGCGGGCCGCATAGCCGGCCACCAGAGTGATCGGCGTACGCAATTCGTGGCTCACGGCATTCACGAAGGCCCGCTGCCGCTCCCAGGACACCGCCAGGCGATCGAGCAGATCGTTGAAGGTGGCCGCGATCCGCTGCAGTTCGCAGGGCTGGGGAGCCAGGGGCAATCGCTTGCGCCCAAGGGTTTCGGTTTCAATCTGCTCCATCCGGTCGCTGAGGTCCTCCAGGGGTCGGAGTCCGGCATTCAGCACCGGCCGCAGCAGGGCGGAGCTCACCAGGGTGGAAATACCCGCGAACATCAGCAGCAGCAGGGAGTTGCGCTCCTGCCTACGGATGTCGAGGGTTACATCCTGCAGGACATACAAGGCCTCCCCCGCCCGTTTGGAGCCCACTGGCGTGGTGCTCGAGAGATAGCTGTGGCCCCCATAGTCCCAGGGGCCAGCCACCGGAATGCCCCGCTGCTGACGCCGTACCAGGGTCAGGGGGGGCAGCAGGACACGGCTGCGATCCAGGGCGCGGACCAGGGGGCGAGTACCACCGCGGCCCGCGATCCAGGCCTCCACCCCGCTGAGGGAGACCTCGGCGGGCAGGGCTCCCTGCTGCTGCTCCAGGGCCAGCAACTGGCTGGCCATCTGCCGGTGGACCTCCCGGCGGTCGAGGTCCGCGAGCCATACGTAGGCCATGAGCAGCACCCCATAACCCGCCAGCACCGCGATCACACTGGCTCCCAGCAGCCACTGCCGCAGGGAGCCATGGGGGCGGGCCAGCAGGGAAACGGACAAGGGCGAAGGGGTACGGACTTCAAGCTAGCCGCCTCGGCGAGGACGAAAGCCTCCCCTAGGGTCAGCCACGCCCAACACACCGAGTGAGGAAAGCCTGAGAGCTCCCTGAACATCTGATTCATTCCACCGAAAAAACCGTGAGCGATTTCTCAGGCAAGCACGAATCAAACTGAAGCGGCTGCGTACAAAGCAAGGACTACCCAGTTCCCGCAAGGGATCTGAGCAGCAACCATTTCACCTACAGGCCAACTCCTATGGATGGATGCCCCCCCTGAAGTGGCGCGTATGTTGAGGTAGTAAGCGTGTTTCAGGATCCATGCGCACCAAACTCCAACTCGAGCTGCTCCGCAAACTGCGTCAGCGCAAAGGTCTAGCCAAGGGTTTCACCCTGATCGAACTGATGATCGTGGTGGCCATCATCGGCCTGCTGGCCGGCGTGGCCCTTCCCCAGTACCTCGGCGCCCGGGCGGCTGCCAGCGCCGGCGCTGCGATCGGTGAAATCGTGGGCTTGGGCAAGGAATGCGCCGTTTACATCACCGCCGGTGGTGTGGGTACCGCCCCCACCACCGGCTGCACTGCCGGTTCCACGGCCTCCTTCACCCGCTCCTGGTCCGGCACCGTGGCCGGCCTGAACTGCCTCAACACCGCGAGCGGCACCACTGGCCAAAGCAAGGCCACCGTGTCGGTGTCCAGCGTCGGAGTCCTGTCCTGCAGCTTCGGCTGATCCCGGACTTTTCCGAATCCTTGCTTCTGGATGCCCCGGCCGTGTGCCAGGGGGTTTTTGTATGCAACAAACATCAGATGGCGGACCCAGGGGCATCGAAGCCCGTGCTGGCACTGCCCCATGGGGTGGTGTCGAGCCCACATCAAACTGGTTGTAGGTGGCTATGTGCCGGACTCAAGCGAAGCGAGCTTTCTGCCAGCGTCATAGAATTCGCCTGAGCGGTCATTATCTTGACCGTCGCAAGAGCGATCCAAAGCGTGTGACAGAAGAGCTGGTTGCGAGTAGCTTGCGATGACCCAAGTTTTGCCATTGCGATGAATATCATGGTGATGAACCTTGAGAAAATGGCGCAAGGCTGTTCGCCAGATTTTTCTTTAGCAGCGTTGGCTTTAACTTTCTCAGGTAGCCCTATGTTGGATGGCGTAGGCGTCATCCAGGATCCATGCGCACCAAACTCCAACTCGAGCTGCTCCGCAAACTGCGTCAGCGCAAAGGTCTAGCCAAGGGTTTCACCCTGATCGAACTGATGATCGTGGTGGCCATCATCGGCCTGCTGGCCGGCGTGGCCCTTCCCCTGTACCTCGGCGCCCGGGCGGCTGCCGAAGCCGGCGCTGCGGTCGGTGAAATCGTGGGCTTGGGCAAGGAATGCGCCGTTTACATCACCGCCGGTGGTGTGGGTACCGCCCCCACCACCGGCTGCACTGCCGGTACCTCGGCCTCCTTCACCCGCTCCTGGTCCGGCACCGTGGCCGGCCTGAACTGCCTCAACACTGCGAGCGGCACCACTGGCCAAAGCAAGGCCACCGTGTCGGTGTCCAGCGTCGGAGTCCTGTCCTGCAGCTTCGGCTGATCCCGGACTTTTCCCAATCCTTGCTTCTGGAAGCCCCCCGGCCGTGTGCCAGGGGACTTCATTAATGGAATAGGCATCAGACGGTGGACCCAGGGGCAGTCCTCATGGCGAGAAAGGCTTCCTCCAGGTGGCGGGTGAGATCCAACCCGTCGAAGAGTGGGCTGGTGAGCACCCGGCGGCGCAGCTCCGGCTTGGAAGCCCGCAGGCCAGGCAGATCGGCGCAGAGCCCGGCCACGATCGCGGCAAACTGCTCGGGGGTTTCGGCGATCCAGTCGGGCCTGCCCAGGCCCTTGAGGATGGAGGCACTCATGCGGGCCGCCGTGCAGCCCCCCCGGATCGCCACCAGCGGCACCCCCATGGCCAGGGCATCGAAGCCCGTGGTGGCGCTGCTCCATGGGGTCGTATCCAGGGCCACGTCCAACTTGTTGTAGGTAGCCATGTGGTCCTCCCAGCCGCCGACATAGCCCAGAAAGCTGATCCGCTCGGGGGCCACGCCATGGCCGGCCAGGGCGCGAACAATGCGCTCGCGGGTTTCAGCGTCCGCCACGGAGCGATCCTTCAGCACCAGCCGGCTGGATGGCACGGCATCCAGGGCAGCGGCCCAGTAGCGCAGGGTCTCCTCCCTCACCTTGGCCAGCTGATTGAAGGATCCCAGCACGGCCACCGGATCCCTGCTCTCGCTGCAGGCGGGCGGCAGCGTGCGGTCGGGCTGGCGCGCCAGCCAGGGACGGGGCAGGCGCCAGAGCCCCTCCACGAACTGAACCGAAAACTCTTCCGGAACCGTTTCGGCATCACCGATGAACCAATCGATCGTGTCCAGCCCCGTGGTGGCGTGGTAACCGATGTAATGACACTGAACCGGGGCGCAGCGTTCCGCCAGCAGCTCGATCGCGGAATCGGAGGTAAAGCCGGAAGTTTCCACCAGGATGTCGAGCTGGCGGCTGCGGATCAGGTTCCGGGCGCGGCCCATCTCCATACCGTCCAGCAACCAATGGTGATCGGCGAGCCGGGCCATCTGCGAAGCCGTGGCATCGAAGCGTCGCGAGGCAGAGAATAACTCCACCGCAAAGCGCTCTCGATCGTGGTTTTCAAGGAATGAGAGCAGAAACGAAGCCACAACATGATTGCCGATCTCCGCCGAGAGAAAACCGATCCTCAGCCGCTGATCGAGGCGCACCTCCGGGAGCTCAAGGGATTGCCCAGGCCCCTGGCGCAGGGGCAGCGAGGAAGCAAACGTAGGCCCGGCCGGGATGGAGCCGGCCGCCGCCGAGAACTGAACCAGAACATCGGACCTGCGACGCACCAATCTCCAGAATCGCTGGCTGAGCTCCAGGGCCAGGGGAGCCAGGATTTCCGAGCCGATCGAGCAGTTGAACAGCTGAGTGGCAAGGGCATGGCCGCAGTCCGGTTCATCGACCAGCAAGCGGTTGACCTCGGTGATCGCCGCATCAAGGAAACCCTGACTGCGGAGTGAATCCGCCATGTTGGTGCGGATTTCTGAATCCTTCGGATCCTTCTCCAAGGCCGCGCGGAAATGGCGGATGGCCTCACCATGAACACCCAGAGCACTATGGCAGATGCCCAACAGATTGCGGGCCCGGATGTTGGCTGGATCGAGGGCGATGGCGCGCTGGTAGAGATCGATCGCCTGAGCGACCTCCTCCATCTCCTGCAGGCACCAGCCCACCGCCACCAGGCCCGGCGAATAATCAGGGCGCATCGCCAGCAGAGGCAGCAGCACCGTGAGGGAATGATCGGCCTGACCGGCGCCCAGGAGGGCAAGACCCACCCCCATCCGCAGCTCGGCATCCTCCGGGGCCCGGTCGAGGCATTCGCCGTAGGCAGCCAGGGCCTCCTCCAGCTTCCCCTGCAGGCGAAGCATCTCGCCAAGGTGAAACAGAATCCCTGGCTCTTGGGCGAGCGCCAGCGGCAACTGCCGCAACAACTGCTCCCCCTCCTGGGGGATGCCATGATTGGCCAGCAGCACGCTCAGGTTCTGGGCTGCCACGGCATAGCCGGGTTGCAGATCGAGGGCGCGCTGATAGGCCGCCATGGCTGATTCCGGCTGGTCGTCCTGCGCCAGCACGTAGCCCAGGTTGTTCCAGGCCTCCGCCAGTTGGGGATCCAGGGTCGCGGCGCGCCGCAGAACGGCGATGGCCTCCGCGTTGCGCATCTCGAGCTGCAGGGCCATGCCCAGATTGAGATGGGAGCGAGCGTGCTCAGGATCCACCTCCACGGCCTGCTCCAACCAGCCCAACGCTGCATCGGAGCGCTGCTCCAGTAGGGCCAGCACGCCGAGATTGCAATAGGCGCGCACATCGTTCTCGCCGGCCGCCAGCATCTCGCGATAGAGGTGTTCCGCCCGGGCCCGATCCCCCGCCTCCGCCGCCGAGCGGGCCTCCGCCATCCTGTGTTCCAGAGCGTCTGGCGCTGGGCGATGTCCATCGGTGACTTGATTAAGGTTCATCGAGAACACGAATCTCCTGATCAGAGAAAATCAAGCCATCAACTTTGGACAACTGCACCGCCGCATCGTTACGCCGCACGTAACATTGGCTGTAAGTACAGGTTCCGGAGCTGGAATCTTTCTTTAGCACATACTCGGAAAAGGGATATTTAAAATAAAATAAATTTTCTTTGGAAGGCTGCCCATTTCCGACCTCGGTCATGGAATTCATAAAGGGTTTAAAATGATAGGTCACTTGACTGGTCTGTTGTGCGCACCCCAAATTGGAGGTCGTTGTACATAGGTCGTACAAAGAATTGCCATCATGGGCGGGATTGCTGGGCGACCGTACACTGAAGCGATAGCTGGCGCCGGAAGCCATCGTGATCGTCATGTCGGCGTTGCGCCTGATTGGGGTGGCTATGCTCGTGGCCAAGTCCGGCGATCCAAGTGTCACACGAAATCCCGTTGTTGTGCTACAGAATGATGAAGACTTTGCAATACCATCCAGCAACACCTGAGCGATTGGCGTAGCAGAAGTGTCTAGGTCACCATTGGGTCTGTAGGGAGGGCCTAGGCGAACAATTACGCAGGGACCTTTGTAGAGAGCGTGGTAAACAGCAGGCAGATCGGCGGGAGCAACCGATTTGTAACAAATATCACTAGAATTATTGCGCTGAGGATAGCGTATTCGAGTGGCACTTACGCAATTGTCTAGCGGACTTTCTCCGACCTTGGGGACACCTCCTTCTGCAATATAATTCGAAAAGTTTGCCTCACGGCGCATGAGATCAGTTGCCCTATTTACAGCATCTTTTGTATCAAGATTTCGTTGAATGTTTTCTGAAACCTTCACCTCCGATAGCATCAGCACGACACCCAGAGAAGACATCACAACCGAGCCTAGGGCGACACCCACCAACAGTTCCAACAACGTGTATCCATGCTGCACCGCAGGCATGGTGGCAGGAGATCGCAGTGTGGGAGTAAGGGCCTTGATCACGCCCCAGTGCCGACAAGAATCAGTTTGCATTGTAGGTGCAGAGTGCGGTGTCCGAAGAATTGCGCCAGCCGATTCGCAGGGAGTTGAGGTCAACCATCACACATCGCTGCATTTGGGTAGCAGGACTGTTGGAAAGATAAAAAATACGAGGGAGCGTGATTGTGGTGCTGGAGGAGAGATTCGAAGAAGCAACAGTTCCCAACCGGGTGAAGGTGATGTAGTAAGGCGAACTTCCCTCACTCGCAGTGATGGTGAGAGCATCACCACCGCTGGCCGTCAAGAGATCCAACGACGCTAAGCCCGGGGAGTCGTTGCAGATGTTTGCCGACGCGGTGGTCGCCTGCACGGTGCTCGTGGAGGCGTTCAACTGCACCTCACAAGCCTTACCGGAAAGATTCGCCTCTCGCAGAGCCCTCGCCCTAGCGGTGAGGAGATAGCTGAGCAATTCATTGGCGGCCTGACGAAGATGCTGCTCCTGAAGGTAGGTATAGGTGCTACGGATCAGTAGGGATGAAACGATTCCGATCACGGTGACGGTGACCAACAATTCCAGCAGGGTGAAGGCCTGGCGCGAAATCAATCTCATGACAACCTCATGACTCCCGATCACACCAGGCAGCGGCCTCAACGAGCACCGAGGCCTCACGACTGAAGTTAAGGCCATCGGCATTGGGGCCATCGAGACTATAGAAAACCCTAATCTTGTTTCCCACTGCATCAATTCTACGAACAACGCTTAATTCGCTAACGGCACCAGCAACAACCGGTATTGTTATGCTATCGCCGATCTTGATTTGGTTGGGTGGCACATAAGTCCTTAGGGACAATTTCTTGGAGTCAGAGTAGAAAAACATCTTTACGCCATCGGCCAATAGCGATGCAGCCAACCCAGAAGCACAATCAGCAGCGGATGGTTCGTAGACAGCCGCTCCTCCGACAATGTAAGGAGGTGTTGTCATGGTTATATCCGTGTTGACAGAATAGCTACCTGTTTTCAGTTTCCAGAGCCTCGCATAGTTGCTGAACCAATCAAGGTCCTCAGACACCACCGCCTCCACTGCGCTAAGACGATTAGTCTGTTCCCCGAGGGCCACTTGTCGCGTCAGGATAGAAACAAACACACCAACCATGCCAGCAGCGATCGAAACTGCCACCAATACCTCCAAGATAGAGAATCCGCGGCTGTCCAGCCTGGCGACGTTGGGAGCATGGCAGAACTGGGATGGGGCCATGTCAGGAGGATAGGCGTTGTTCAATAAATCCGAATCCACGATAGAAAAAGCGAATCGGAGCTGTACTACCGAACACGCCGCCGAAACCGTAGGCACCTCCGAGGCCATCAAGGAAACTGCGGTTCGACAGAGTGGATAAATACGCAGGAGCAGCCACGGAGCTTTCAAACAGGCAGACGGAGCCCACCAAGGCGGGGATACGATCAAGAGAGGTTGAACTATCGTATTTCAACTTTCCTTGGCTGAGCCACAGGAAGGCATTTTGCAAATTGGGCTCAACCTCGGGAGGCGTTGGGAGGCTGTTGGTAAAAGAATTGATGGCGATCGTTTGACTGCCGCAGCCCGCGCCTGATGTGACACCAAAGATACGGAACCTTGACCAACTTTTTCCATCCCCGGAATCACCACCGGAAAGCCTTGCGCCAGGCTCGATGGTCATGCTTTCGCTGAGAAAGATTTCGACCGGTGCATCGACCGTACCCCTCTTGGTTGCGACCACCATATTGGCGTCGGCTTTCACTGTCATGGACTTGATCAGGCAGCGCACATTGTCTCCAACCGGCTGGCAGACGGGCTCCCAGAGGTCACCACTGGCGAGGTAGGGGAAGTCTTCATTGCCAGAACCTGACGCGGTTGCACTCTTGAAATTGGCCGACAATGAACCGGGGTCCGCGGTGCATTTGATCACGGTTGTGGAAGCACCATTGGGTTCACAGGTGATCTCGACATAGGTACTACCGGTTGGTGTTCCCGGATAGGCAACCTTGGTGTTGTCAGCAGCATCGAGATACGCGGGGAAACGGCTATCGGCAGCATCGAAGATGCGATTTGGAGGGGGGGCCGTGACCGGATTGTTAAAGATCGGGGCGGATCGAGTCACCGATACGGCGCGCTTCATAGTGTAAGTGCTGACATAACCAAAACCACGATTCACCGTGCCGACAATGGTCAGTATGCCTGTACCGCCAATCAGGTTGGCGAATTTATTGCTGCAAACGGCTGGACCTGTGGAAGGTGGAGCGAGATTTATGGGTGCCTCGTAGTTCGTGAGCCTGTAGGAAAGTTCAGGAGAATTGGATAGGGCTTGGCTGGAAGTTAAACCTGGGATTGAATCCGCACTAGGGTCGGCGCTCGACGCCACACCACAATCTTTGAGATCCTGAGAAGAGACGTTGCTCCAATTGCTGAACTTAGTGACCCAAAGATAGGATTTTGGATCCCTATTCATTTCGGCCATGATTTCGGCGTAACCGTATTCAGCCGCCTGCCGTGCCGCCTGGCTCATCGACGCCGAGGCTGACGATTGCCTCGATCCGGCGATCCGGGCCGCAGTGATCAAAAGGCCGATCGTGGTGACCAGGGCCATGAGCAGCACAGCCTGAGCAACAAGCCCTTCGTTGGAGGAGCCAGCCCCCGTGGAGCCGGCCCTAGGGATCTTGATGCGGCCTGGGCCGACGATCATGCGGACGCCGGTGCATGGATCAATCAATCTAGTCGGGATTTCTGCCTCCTCTAAAGGCCAACCTGCCGTCGATCACGGCTCCTGCGTCGCAGCCGCCACGACAACACCGCTCGCCAGCCGCTGCACGCCCCCCTGAACCAGGGGCAACTCCTGCTCCATCCCCAGGCGGACCTGGCCGGGGCCCTGGATCTCCGCCCGAAATCCCGCCGGCGCCAGAGCATCGATCACCACACGATTCTGGCTCGCCCCACGACTGGGCTCCCCATCGAGTCCAAAGGCGGGCCCGCAGCGCATCAGCACCCGGCCCCTCCAGATCGGACTGGGGGGCAGCCCCAGCGAGTAGGTGATCGGTCCCTCAGCCGTGCTGATCTGAAGCACGGGCTCGCGGCCGGAGAGGGGACAGGGGGAGCTGCCGGCGGAACCCAGCCGGATCGCCACGGCACGCCGCAGATCGTCCCGCACCAGATCAAGGGTGCGGCGCTGCAGTGTCCGCTCCCGCCACTGGCGCACCAGCACGGCCCCCAGACGGCTCTCGGTCACGAGCAGTTGCACCAGCACGGCGCTCAGCGCGAGCCCCATCCCCAGGGCCAGCAACAGCTCCACCAGGGTGAAGGCTCGAACAGGCCTGCACGGCCCGCCGCCGGATCGGGACTCCACAGAACTGGCCCGGAAGACAACCGCCATCGTCAGAGGTTCGGATCTGGACGGCAGATGCCGTCCCCATGGAGCCCAACCCGAGTCACCCCCAGGGGGAGGGAGACCACCACGCAGCGGTTGAGAGCCGTAGCCCGGTGGGCCACCAGCACCGTTCCGGCATCGAGCACCAGGCCATTGCTGCTGAAGCGCACGGCTTCCGGCAAGTTGTGCTCCAACCGGAGCCCCTCCTGGGGCCCCAGGCCCTCTCCTAAGGCCAGAGTCATGCCCATGCAGGCGGGCAGACCGCCAGATCGAGGTGGCCCCCATCCAGCGGCATCCAGGCTGAGGGCGCAGGGGCGCCCCATGCGTTCCGCGGCGGTCCGGCCCTGCTCCAGCCCCACCAGAACCCTGCGGGTGGCGGCCTCCACCTCGAGCCTGGCCAGAACTTCCGCTCCGGCCCCCAGGGAAATCACCCCCATCAGAGCCAGGATCGCCACCACCAGGAGCAGTTCCATCAGGGTGAAGCCTTCAGAGCGCGCCATTGCCGCCTCCCTCCGCCAACGCCTGGGCTGGAGCCACCGCCGGGAGCCCCGCTGGATCGCCGCCGCAGCCTCCGAAGGCCGCGGGGCTGTAGAGCCGCCGCCGCTCTTGATCACCGGCCTGAAGGTGGATCAGGAGGAGTTCCCCCCCCGCCGGCATCTCCAGAGTCCGCACCACACCGCTCTGGGGGGGCTGGTTCTCCAGCCGTACCACCAGACGCTGCAGCTGCTCCTCACAGGAGAGCTCCTGCCCGAGTGGATCCTGGCGCGGATCCCTCAGCCGGGCCTCCAGCGCCTGCACCTCCGCCTCCAGGCTCTCGATCTGCTCCAGCTCCACCCGGTGCTCCAGCAGGGTGGTGGCAACGCGGTTCCACACGCTCAGCGAAGCCGCGCTGGAGCCGAGCAGCAGCCCCGAGGCCAAAATCAGTTCCACCAGGCTCATGGCGCCACACCCCGCAGGCCCAGCAGTTGAGGGGACTGGGCCCGGAGCGGATCAGCGTGGAGAACCACCTTGAAGACAGCCAGCCGGGCAATCCCGCCATGAACCGCGGGCTCGGCCTCGATCAGGGCCTCGGCTTCCGTAGCCCCCGGGGACCAGGCGAGCAGGCGACCGCCGAAGGAGCCAGCCTCCCCCAACAGGGCCGCCTGCTCGGGGAGGCTGGCACAACTCTGGCCCTCCTGGGACCAACGGCTGAGGGGCAACGACAGGAGACAGGCGTGTCGGCGATTGATCTCACCCACCAGCCGCTGGGAGGCACCCACGAGGGCATCCTCATCGCGGCCCCGGCCCGCCTGTCTCACCTGGTCGAGGTGGCCCTGCAGTGCCACGGTCTGCAGGGAGAGGCTGCCAAGCAGCAGGAGCATGGAGACCCCCAGGGCCAGGGGGAGCACGAAGCCGCTTTCCGGGGAAGGCGGGACTGGAGGTTTCCGGGGAACGACGGCTCCCATGGCAGTGGGTTGTGAGCGATAGCCGAGGGTTCCCGCCGGCGGACAAGCGGAGGCGCGGCCAGGCGGTAGCCCTCGATGTGGCCCTGACCGAACGGGAACGGGCCCCTCTGAACCCGAAGGATCAGCGGCTGCAGATCAAGTTCCAGGAGCCGCGAGCGGGCCTGCCGGTGGTGATTGATCTGGCCAACTTTGTGGATTGAGCTTCAGGCCTACTGATTCAACTTCAGCACCGCCATGAAAGCCTCCTGAGGTACCTCCACCTTGCCCATCGCCTTCATGCGCTTCTTGCCCTTGGCCTGCTTCTGCAGCAGTTTCTTCTTGCGGCTGATGTCGCCGCCATAGCACTTGGCGAGCACATCTTTGCGAATGGCGCTGATGCTCTCGGAGGCGATCACGCGGCTGCCGATCGAGGCCTGAATCGGGATCTTGAATTGCTGGCGAGGGATGAGTTCCTTAAGTTTTTCCACCAGGCCCTTACCCACGTTATAGGCCTTGTCGCGGTGCACGATCGTGGTTAGGGGATCGGCCTTCTCAGCATTAATAAGTACATCGAGCCGCACCAGTTCATTCTTTCGATAGCCGATCAAGCTGTACTCCATGGAGGCGTAGCCCTTGGTGCGGCTTTTCATCTGATCGAAGAAATCGGTGACCACCTCGGCAAGGGGCATCTCATAGTGCAGGGTCACCCGGTCGGTGGTGATGTATTTCATGTCGATGAATTCACCGCGCCGCTCCTGGCAGAGCTCCATCAAGGCGCCGTTGTAGGTGTTTGGGGTGTAGATCTCGAGCTTCACATAGGGCTCCTCGATCGATTCGCGTTTCTGGGGATCGGGCAAGGTGGCCGGGTTGTCCACCAGCATCTCGCTGCCATCGATCATGTTCACCTTGTAGATCACCGACGGCGCCGTCACGATCAGGTCGAGGTCGTACTCGCGCTCCAAGCGTTCCTGCACGATCTCCATATGCAGCAGGCCCAGAAAGCCGCAGCGGAAACCGAAGCCCATGGCGCTGCTGGTCTCCGGTTCGTACTGCAGGGCGGCATCCGAAAGTTTGAGCTTGTCGAGGGCCTCCCTGAGATCCGGGTACTGGTCGGCGTCGGTGGGGAAGAGGCCGCAAAACACCATCGGCTTGGCCTCGGTGTAGCCCGGTAGGGGGGCGTCGGCGGGATTGCTCAGCAGGGTGATGGTGTCGCCCACCCGGGCATCGGCCACCGCCTTGATCGAAGCGGCCATGTAGCCCACCTCGCCGGCATGGAGGCTGTCCACCTGCCGCTGATCCGGGGCCATCACCCCCACCTCATCGAGTTCGTAGGTCTTGCCGCTGGCCATCAGCAGCACCTTGTCGCGGCGGGCGATGGTGCCGCTGATGACGCGGAAATACACGATCACGCCGCGGTAAGCGTCGTAGTAGGAATCGAAGATCAGGGCGCGCAGCGGCTCCTCGATCCGATCTGGCGGCGGCGGCACGCGATCGACCACCGCCTGCAGGATCTCGGGCACACCGAGGCCGGTTTTGGCGGAGCAGGCAATGGCATTGCTCGTGTCGAGGCCGATGATCGCTTCGATCTCATCACTGATGCGAGCGGGATCGGCACCGGGCAGATCAATTTTGTTGAGCACCGGGATGATCTCGAGATCATTGGCCAGGGCCAAGTACACATTGGCCAGGGTCTGGGCCTCCACGCCCTGGCTGGCATCCACCACCAGCAGGGCCCCCTCGCAGGCTTGCAGGGAGCGGCTCACCTCATAGGAGAAATCCACGTGGCCGGGAGTATCGATCAGGTTGAGGATGTAGGTGAGGCCATCGGCGGCCTTGTATTCCATCCGCGCCGCCTGCAGCTTGATCGTGATGCCGCGCTCGCGCTCCAACTCCATGTTGTCGAGAAATTGCGCCTGCATGTCGCGGGCGGCGACGGTGCCGGTTTCCTGCAGCAACCGATCGGCCAATGTCGACTTGCCGTGATCGATATGGGCAATGATGCAGAAATTGCGGATCCGCGCTGCGGGGACGTCGGTCATGCGGGGCCGGGCGGTGGCGACAGGCGGACTCGACGATCCTAGGGAGAGAGGCCTCCAGGCCCGAACCGGTGGGCCCGGCCGCCTGCCCATCTGGCCGGGCCTCCAACGCCCAAGCAGTTCCTAAGCTCAGAACCAGTAACCCGATTTGCCATGGCCACCGAAACCCCACTCGCCACCGACACGCCATCCACCCCATCAACCGCCCTCGATGCTGCGACGGACGATCCCCGCGCCCTCACCATTCCCAACGTCGAGCGGGTGCTCGATGAGCTGCGCCCCTATCTGATGGCCGATGGCGGCAACGTGGAAATCGTTGAGATCGACGGACCGGTCGTGAAGGTGCGGCTGCAGGGGGCCTGCGGCTCCTGCCCCAGCAGCACCATGACCCTGAAGATGGGCATCGAGCGCAAGCTGCGCGAGGCCATCCCCGAGGTGAGCGAAGTGGTGCAGGTGCTCTGAAGCACCAGCGGGCCCCGTCGGCGCCGCGCTGGCGGGCTGGGAGCGGCTGACCGACCCCTCAGCCCCCCCGGCCCTGGCCGCGCCTGGCCTGGGCGACGGCCGTGAGGGCGAAGTTCTCGAAGCCCTGCACATAGTCGAGCCGGTCGTAGAGGCGGGCTTTCGCCTTGATGGCGATCTCCTTGCGCAGGTGCTCCCGCCGCTTTGGATCCTGCATCAGGGCAACAGCCCGCTCCAAATACTCCGCGGGGGTGGCCGCCACCGGTGGATCCGCCACCTCCATCAGCCGGTAGGCGGCAGCCACGAAGCGGGAGCGCAGGAATCGGCCCTCCAGCGTCACCACCGGGGTGCCTGAGTGGATCGTTTCGTAGAGAGTGATGCCGCTGCCGAAATGGAAGGGATCGAGCAGCACATCCAGGCAGCCCCCCAGGGCCAGGAAATCGGGCCAATCCATCCGGCCCAGCATCACCACCTGCTCCCGGGCCGTGGGGGCGGAGCGGGCCAGACGATCGAGGTAGAGGCTGGTGAGCGAAGGCACATCCTCCTCCACGAACACAAACAGCGAATCGGGAACCGCCCTGGCGATCGCCTCCAGGGCCAGATCGAAATCGGGATGGAGTTTCTCAAGGCGATGCAGGCAGCCCCACAGAGGCGTGTCGGGCGGCAGGAGGTAATAGTTCCGCTCCCGTTCGAGCGGTTCGATGGCCTCGGAGCGATAGCAACAGGGAAGGCCCGGCAGCCGCACCAGGGTTTCGCTGTAGTGCTCCTGGGCCTCGGGCGGCTCCACCAGATCGCCGGAGACGTAGTAATCGATGCCAGGCAGACCCGAGGTCTGGGGAACTCCCCAACCGGTGGCCTGGACCGGGGCCGATCGGCGGGTGGCCAGCATCGTGGCGAAGGGATGCATGCCCAGATCGGTGTAGAAGAGCAGATCGAGCCGCAGCTCCGCCAGCTTGGCGCTCGCGGCATCCAGGGCAGCAGGTAGCACCACCACCTCCTGGCAGCAGGCCTCCAGCCTGGCGCTCACGCCATCCCGGAGGGAGGTGGCCAGGTGGATCAGCACCACCTCAAAGCGGTGGCGATCCAGGTGAAGGATCAGGCCATCGAAGGCCCGGGCATTGCTGTGGTTGGAGAAGAAACCGGAGAGGAAACCGATCCGGATCCGGGGAATCGAGGCATCGCCGGGCGTGGGCACGGCCAGTGGCAACCGCGGACGTTGCTCCGGCGGCTGGATGTTTCCCAGGGCCCGGGTGATCAGGCGGCCATGGCGCTCCAGGAGCTCGCGATCGTTGCAGTCGTGATAAATGAGGTAGTAGGGATGGCAGATCACCGCAACATCCCTGTCGAATCCCAGCAACGGCTGCTCCTGCTCCAGGGCCCGGAGGCCCTCCTCGCAGCGCTGCCGGCACGCCGCAATCTGCTGCGCCGATTCCGGTACCAGCGGCAGCACGAAGAGATGATTGAGATGGAGCAGCAGCGAATCGGGCTGCACGGCCAGCGCCTCCCCATGCCAGTGGATGGCATCGCCCACGTAGCCAACCCTGCGGAACAGGTGGCCCAGTTCTGTGCGGCAAGCGGCATGGGCCGGTTCGAGTTCGGCCAGCCGGATCAGGCAGGGAATCGCATCGCCATAGCGGCCCACCGCCTGCAGCAGCCTGGCGAGTTGGCTCCAGAGCTCCCGATCCTCGGGAGCGAGCTGCAGCCCTTCATGAAGACAGAGGATGGCGGCCTTGAAATCCAGTGCGGCGGCCAGCCGTTTCGCCAGGGCCACCCGGCTGACGCAATCGGCGGGCCAGCAGGCCAGCCAGCGCCTCAGCTGATCCCGCACCAGCGGCTCCCCCCCCTGCGCCTCCAGCTCGGCCAGGGCCCGACCCAGCTGACGGGCGGCCGCCCGCTGCAGCCCCATCGCCGCCAACCGGTCCGCCAGCATCAACCGGCCCTGCCCGGAGTGGTCGTCCCGGCAGCGCCGCACCAGCTCGCGGAGTCCGGGATCCGGCTCCTTCAAGGGCTCCTCGCCCCCGGCGGGAAGGTCGACGGAGTGGGTGTCAGATGACAAGCAGATGAGCCGGATGGAGCCCTGCATAGGGCCTTGGATCAACACTGACACTATCGACCCCTAGGCTGCCGCCAAGACGCCTGCCGACCGTGCTGGACCAGCGCCTCCTGCGCGATGACCCGGAGCTGATCCGCCGGCAGCTGAGCCGCAGGGGCCTGGAAGTCGACCTCACCGGGCTCCAGCAGATCGCTCGCCAGGAGAGGGATCTGGAGGAGCAGCGCAGCAGCCTGCAGGCCGAGGGCAACCGCATTGGCCGGGAGGTGGGGCAACGGATCCAAGCCGGTGCCCGTCCCGATGGTCCCGAGGTGGCCGAGCTGCGGGAGCAGGGGAACCGCATCAAGCAGCAGGTGGCGGGGCTGGAGGAGGAGGAGAAGGCCCTGGAGAGCCGCCTTCGACACCAGCTGCTGGAGCTGCCGAACCTGCCCTCCGCCCAGACCCCCGAAGGCCGCTCGGAGGCCGACAACGTGGAGGTGAAGACCTGGGGCACCCCCCGCCAGGGCCCCCATCACGACGGTTCACCCCTGCAGGAGCACTGGCAGATCGCCGAACGCCTCGGCCTGGTGGACACGGAGCGCTCCGTGCGTATCGCCCAGAGCCGCTTCGTGACGCTCCTACGCCAAGGCGCCCGCCTAGAGCGGGCCCTGATCAACTTCATGCTCGATCGCCACAACGCCGCCGGCTACGGCGAAGTGATGCCGCCGATTCTGGTGAACACCGCCAGCCTCACCGCCTCGGGCCAGCTGCCGAAATTCGCCGAGGAGAGCTTCCGCTGCGCCGAGGACGACCTCTGGCTCACCCCCACCGCCGAGGTGCCGCTCACCTCGCTCCACCGCGATGAGGTGATCCCGGCGGAGCAGCTGCCGCTCCGCTACACCGCCTACACCCCCTGCTTCCGCCGCGAGGCTGGCTCCTACGGCCGGGACACCCGCGGCTTGATCCGCCTGCACCAATTCAACAAGGTGGAGATGTACTGGTTCACCCGCCCGGAAGACTCAGACGCAGCCCACGAGCAGCTCACCCGCGACGCGGAAGGCGTATTGGAGGCCCTGGAGCTGCCCTACCGGCGTATCGAACTCTGCAGTGGCGATCTGGGATTCTCAGCGGCCCGCACCTATGACCTCGAGGTGTGGTTGGCCGGCGCCGGCGCCTACCGGGAAATCTCCAGCTGCAGCACCTGCGCCGATTTCCAGGCCCGCCGCGCCGCCATCCGCTTCCGCGACGGCAAGAAGACCCGGCTGGTGCACACCCTTAACGGCAGCGGCCTGGCGATCGGCCGCACCATGGCCGCCCTGCTCGAACACGGCCAACAGGACGACGGCAGCGTGCGCTTGCCCGCTTCATTGATCCCCTACTTCGGCGCCGACCGGCTGACGGGAGCTGCCTGAGTTCAGTCCGACCGAACCAGCGGCCGGCCTGCGTCCGAAAGGCCGACACCCCAGAATGAATCCATTGTTAATCGGGCCTGATGGGAGTTCTCACCGCACTGGCGATCCTGGCGGGGCTGATCGTGGTTCATGAGGCGGGCCATTTCCTAGCGGCCACCTGGCAGGGAATCCGGGTGAGCGGCTTCTCAGTGGGCTTCGGGCCGGCCCTGCTGCAGCGCAGCCGCCGCGGCGTGGTGTATGCCCTGCGGGCGATCCCCCTGGGGGGCTACGTGGCCTTCCCCGACGACGACGAGGACAGCCCCTTCCCCACCGACGACCCCAACCTGCTGCGCAACCGGCCCCTGCACCAGCGGGCCCTGGTGATCGCCGCCGGCGTGATCGCCAACCTGCTGCTGGCCTGGGCCGTGCTCGTGGCCCAAGGGGTGGTGGTGGGGATCCCGGCGGGCTTCAGCACCACCCCGGGCGTGCTCGTGGCCGGCGTTCAGGGCGGCCAACCCGCCGCCCTCGCCGGCCTGAAGGCGGGCGACCGGATCGTGCAGGTGGGGGATGCGCCGCTGGCGGGCGGCCAGCAGGCCGTGGCCGATCTGGTGGATACGATCCGCTCCGCATCCGGCCGGAGCCTCACCATCCAGGCCGAACGGGGCGAGCAACGGCTGAACCTCACCCTCACCCCCGTCGATCTCGGCGGCATCGGCCGGGTGGGAGCCCAGCTCCAACCCAATGGCAGCGAGTTGTTCCGCCGCCCCAGCGGACCGCTTGAGCCCATCCGCCAGGCCAACCACGACGTGGTGGCCCTCACCCGCCGCACCCTGGAGGGCTTCGGCAGCCTGATCACCCACTTCGGGGAAACGGCCGGCCAGGTTTCGGGCCCGGTGAAGATCGTGGAGATGGGCGCATCCCTGGCCCACCAGGGAGGGGCCAGCCTGTTCCTTTACACCGCCCTGATCTCGATCAACCTGGCGGTGCTCAACGCCCTGCCGCTGCCGATGCTGGATGGCGGCCAGTTCGCCCTGCTGCTGATCGAGGGCCTGCGCGGTCGGCCCTTACCCCAGCGCTTTCAGATGGCCTTCATGCAGTCGGGCTTTGTGTTTCTGGTAGGGCTGAGCCTGGTGCTGATTGTGAAAGACACCAGCCAGCTCCCGGCCATCCAACAGTTGCTCGGCCACTGAAACCAGCCCGCAACGATCACGCCCTCGTCACGATGCCCGCCCAGCAGCGCTCATACCAGCCGGCAGCCCATCCTCTGCTGCCTAGGTGAGCGTCGGAAAGCTTCCTAGCTACGCGCTAAGGTTGAAAGCTCCTCTACGACCCGAGAACCCTGCCGCATGGCGAAGAAGTCGATGATCGCGCGCGATGTCAAGCGCCAGAAGCTGGTGGATCGCTTCGCCGCCAAGCGCACGGCCCTGAAGGCCGCCTTTGAGGCCGCCGCCGACCCGATGGAGCGGCTCGAAATCCACCGCAAGATCCAGGCTTTGCCCCGCAACAGCGCCCGGGTGCGCCTGCGCAACCGCTGCTGGGCCACCGGCAAGCCCCGTGGTGTTTACAGCGATTTCGGCCTCTGCCGCAACCAGCTGCGGGAACGCGCCCACAAGGGTGAACTGCCAGGTGTGGTGAAGTCCAGCTGGTGATCGCTGCGGCAGGCGGCGCTCCAGGCTGACAATGGCAGGGCCAGACGGAGAGGCTGGAGCGGATCCCCGCCAGCCCTCCGAATACTGGCCCGTGGACTGGTGGGTTCAGGTCTACGCCAGGGGCTGGTTTCCCATGGCCCACCCAACCCATGGCGGGCTCAACCTGTGGCGTAGCCAATCCAGGGCCATGATCCCCCTGGATAATCAATTTCGAGTGCCCCGTTCCGTGCGGCGCAGCCTCTGCCGTGATGGCTACCAGCTGAGTCTGAACCGTTCCTTTGATGCGGTGCTGCGCGGCTGCGCCGAGCGAACCGACACCTGGATCAGCAGCGAACTGGCCCGAATCTATCGCCATCTGCATCGGGCCGGATGGGCCCACAGCGTGGAGGTGTGGCAGGGGCAGGAGCTTGCCGCGGGGCTCCTGGGGATTGGCATCGGCAGCTGTTGGATCGGGGAATCGATGATGCATCACCGAGGCCACGCCGGCAATGTGATGCTGGTGCGTCTAGTGGAAGCCCTGCGGGACAGTGGCTTCAGCCTGTTTGATGTGCAGCTCAGCAACCAGCACCTGGAGCGCTTCGGCTGCCGTGAGATCGGTGATCCGGCCTACCGGGCCCTGCTGCGCCAGGCCCGGTCGCGGCCCACGACCCTGCGGCTGGGTGAGTCCGCAGTCCACTGTGAAGGCTGGATGCGAGAATGAAGTGGACAACAAAAGGACATAAAGCCCAGTGCAAGGACAAACGCAGTCGGTCTCCTTCGATGGTCGGGAGATCCGACTGACCACCGGTCGTTTTGCCCCCCAAGCCGGGGGTTCGGTGTTGGTTGAATGCGGCGATACTGCGGTTCTCGTGACCGCCACCCGCTCCGGCGGCCGGGAAGGCATCGATTTCCTCCCCCTCACCTGCGACTACGAGGAGAGGCTCTATGCCGCCGGGCGGATCCCCGGCAGCTTCTTCCGCCGCGAAGCGCGCCCCCCCGAGCGCGCCATCCTCACCACCCGGCTGATCGATCGCCCCCTGCGGCCCCTCTTCCCCTCCTGGATGCGGGACGACATCCAGGTGGTTGCCACCGTGCTGTCGCTCGATGAGCGCGTTCCCCCCGACGTGCTCGCCGTGACCGGGGCCTCCATCGCCACCCTGCTGGCCAAAATCCCCTTCGCCGGCCCGATGGCGGCGGTGCGGGTGGCCCTGCTGGGCGACGACTTCGTGCTCAACCCCAGCTACCGGGAGATTGAGCGCAGCGATCTTGATTTGGTGGTGGCCGGCACCCCCACCGGTGTGGTGATGGTGGAGGCAGGCGCTAACCAGTTGCCCGAGCAGGACGTGATCGAGGCGATCGACTTCGGCTACGAGGCCGTGGGCGAATTGATCAAGGCCCAGGTCCAGTTGCTCAGCGATCTGGGTATCGAGCAGGTGATTCCCGAGCCCAAGGTGGAAGATCCAGCTCTGCCCGCCTTCCTGGAGAAGGAATGCTCCAAGCCGATCGGCGAGGTGCTCAAGCAGTTCAGCCAGACCAAGGCCGAGCGCGATGGCAAGCTCGATGCCATCAAGGCCGCCGTGGGCGAGAAGATCGCCGGCCTCAAAGACGACGACACCATCAAGCTGGTGGTGAGCGGCAACAGCAAGGTCCTGGGCAACAGCTTCAAGAGCCTCACCAAGAAGTTGATGCGCGAGCAGATCCTCAAGGAGGGCAAGCGCGTCGATGGCCGCAGCCTCGATGAGGTCCGTCCAATCCAGGCGGCCGCCGGCGTTCTCCCCAAGCGGGTGCATGGCTCGGGCCTATTCCAGCGGGGCCTCACCCAGGTGCTCTCCTGCGCCACCCTCGGCACGCCGAGCGATGCCCAGGAGCTCGACGACCTCAATCCGAACACCGAGAAGACCTACCTGCACCACTACAACTTCCCGCCGTTCTCGGTTGGCGAAACCCGACCGATGCGCTCCCCCGGCCGCCGCGAGATCGGCCACGGCGCCCTGGCCGAGCGGGCCCTGGTGCCGGTTCTGCCCAGCAAGGAGAGCTTCCCTTACGTGCTGCGGGTGGTGTCGGAGTGCCTCAGCTCCAACGGCTCCACCTCGATGGGTTCGGTGTGCGGCAGCACCCTGGCCCTGATGGATGCTGGTGTGCCCCTCAAGGCGCCGGTGAGCGGCGCCGCCATGGGCCTGATCAAGGAAGGTGAGGAGGTGCGCATCCTCACCGACATCCAGGGCATCGAAGACTTCCTCGGCGACATGGACTTCAAGGTGGCTGGCACCGAAAAGGGCATCACCGCCTTGCAGATGGACATGAAGATCACTGGCCTGGCGGTCAAGACCGTGGCCGAGGCGGTCAACCAAGCCCGCCCTGCCCGGCTTCACATCCTTGAGAAGATGCTTGAGGCCATCGACAAGCCCCGCGACACCCTCTCTCCCCACGCCCCGCGCCTGCTCAGCTTCCGGATCGACCCCGAGCTGATCGGCACCGTGATCGGCCCCGGAGGCCGCACGATCAAGGGCATTACCGAGCGCACCAACACCAAGATCGACATCGAAGATGGCGGCATCGTGACGATCGCCAGCCACGATGGCGCCGCCGCCGAGGAAGCTCAGCGCATCATCGAGGGCCTCACCCGCCGGGTGAGCGAGGGCGAAGTGTTCAGCGGCTCGGTGACCCGCGTGATCCCGATCGGCGCCTTCGTGGAGATCCTGCCCGGCAAGGAGGGGATGATCCACATCTCACAACTCTCCGAATCGCGGGTCGAGAAGGTGGAGGACGTGGTGAACGTGGGCGATCAGGTGACCGTGCGGGTTCGGGAGATCGACAACCGCGGCCGCATCAACCTCACCCTGCGAGGGGTGCCCCAGCAGGAGCAACCAGCCACCTGACAACCGAATCAGCCGGCAAAAAAAACGACCCTTATCAGGGTCGTTTTTTATTGAATTGAAAGAGGATTGACGTGAGCCAACCAGGATCATGTCAAGCTCAGCAGCCCTCAGACAGCATTCATCTTCAACATCCAGATACTCATCAAGAAATGCTTTGTTTATCAAGTTGATTCAGAAAGCGAAGGCCCACGAAAGCCACTCCATAGTCTATATCTACTTAGCAAATAGTGGACTCTCGCTCAACCACCTTGGCGCCAAGATTGGAACGAATGCGAAGCGGCACCTTGGCGTTCTTTAGCTCATTGAAGACATTACGGCCGGGGGAAATAAAGGCCCCGGAGCGGCTGACATCCCACAATTGACCCGACAAGAGATTGTCCCCAGAAGCGTCGATCTCGGTTCGCACCACCGAGAGGGGCGGGGTCTGCCGATGTTCACGCCTTGGCTTGTAACTTACACTGCTGGTCGGACCCGAGGGGGTGGGTCTGACTCTCAACCCAACCCCTGAGGCAAGGATCGAGGAGACCGACCATAGCCAGGGGTTGAATAACTGATCGACCCAGATTAAGGGACAAAAGAAAGAAAGAGTAGCGCATTGCAATCGATCCGCGCCGAACCCCGGCACAGATCTCGAACAAAGGAACAGCAGCTTATTGTTGTCCTTCCGGCTCCGCGGCCAAGGCCGCCAGAGCCCGGCGGCATACCTCGCCATGGACCACGCCATGGCTGGCGATCAGACAGCCCGCCTGATTCACATCGCCCGTGTTGTAGGCCAGGGGGCGGCCGTCGGCATGGCTGAAGGCGCCGCCGGCGGCGCGCAGCACCGCCTCGGGGGCGGCCATATCCCAGTCCTTTGGAGCCGTGCGCCCCGAAAGCGACACATAGAGATCGGCCTCACCCCGCAGGATCGTGGCCACCTTCCCCCCCACGCTGCCCATGGCCCTGCTGGAGGCCGGAGCGATCGCCTCCAGCAGGCACTCCAGCCGGGGATCCCGGTGGTTGCGGCTCGCCACCAGCACCATCTCCTCGCACCGGTGGCGTGCACTCAGCGCCGGCGGGGTGCATACGCCCAGCCGATTCTCCCGCCAGGCTCCTGCCGGCTGCCCCGCCTCCCCGAGCAGCCCGAACCAGAGCTCTTCGGCCTCTGGCAGCAGCACCACACCCAGCACGGGCCGGCCCTGCCGCACCAGGGCCAGGTGCACCGCGTACTCGCCGCTGCCCTGCAGGAAGTCGCGGGTGCCATCGAGGGGATCGAGGATCCACAGCCACTCCGCCGGCAGGGGTTCGCCGGGCCGGAGCTGCTGCTTGGCGGTCTCCTCACTCAGCACCGTCCAGGGGACATCGGGGAAGGCAGCGGCCAGCCCCTGGAGCAGCCACTGGTTGACCGACAGATCGGCGGCCGAAACCGGACCCTCGCCACCTTCCTCGACCGCCAGGACCGGCGGGAAACCGAAGGGTGGCTGGAGGCCCCGACCATAGGCCCGCAGGATGTCGGCGGCACCCCAAGCCAACCGCCTGAGTTCGCTCAGCAGGGCCTCCAGGATGATCCCCTCCGGCAGGCTGGGGGCCGCTGACGGCGGGGAGCTGGGGGGCATCATGGAGAGGTAAAGGGGCATTGTGCAGGAGGCGAGACCGTGCGGAAGTCGGGGCCGCCAGCGGAGCCCATGGAGTCAGCGGAGCCCGTGGAGCCCGTGGAGCCTCCGGCCAACGCCGACGACGCCGACGCCAACGCCTCCGACGCCGCCAACGGAGCCCCGACGGGCGGGGGGCAAGGGCATCAGTCCCCCCCGGAGCCACGACCGGCCACAGGCGGGAAGGGTACGGACGCCTCTGAACCGAGCGGCGGCACGCTCTATGTTGTGGGAACCCCGATCGGCAACCTCCAGGACCTCTCGCCGCGGTCCCGGCGGGTGCTCGAGCAGGCCGATTGCATCGCCTGCGAGGACACCCGCCACAGCGGCCTGCTGCTGAGTCGGCTGGGCATCCGCGGGGTTCGCCTGCTGAGCTTCCATGCCCACAACGAGGTGGCCCGGATGCCGCAGCTGCTGGAGGCCCTCGCGTCCGGTGAGGCGGTGGCCGTGATCAGCGACGCCGGCTTACCGGGCATCGCCGATCCGGGGGAGGGGCTGGTGGCAGCGGCCCGCCGGAATGGCCATCCGGTGATCTGCATCCCGGGTCCCTGTGCCCTCACCACCGCCCTGGTGAGCAGTGGCCTTCCCTCGGGGCGCTTCTGCTTCGAGGGGTTTCTGCCGGCCAGGGGCGGGCCGAGGCGCGAGCGGCTGGGCGCCCTGGCCAGGGAGGAACGCACCCTGGTGTTCTACGAGGCGCCGCACCGGCTGGTGGCCCTGCTCGAGGATCTGCTCTCCCAGCTGGGGAACCGGCCGCTGCAGGTGGCGCGGGAACTCACCAAGCGCCATGAGCAACAGGTGGGACCCACCGTGGAAGCCGCCCTGGCGCACTTCCGCGCCACTCCACCCCTGGGGGAATGCACCGTGGTGGTGGGGGGTGCCGAACCGGTGTCACCCTGCTGGGATCCGATCGCCCTGGGCCAGGAACTGGCCGCGCTGGTGGCCGGGGGCCTCAGCCGGCGGGAGGCCGCCCGGACCCTGGCGGAACGCAGCGGCCACAGCCGGCGAGAGCTCTACGCCCTGCTGCACGCGGAGCCCGGCACGGCGCCCCCCGACCCGGAAGGCGATCCCTGAGCTTCGCCTGCGGGGGCGGTGCGGCCCACAGGCGCCCGGCAGAATGGTTTCACCTCCCCTGCTTGTGATGGTGTTGCGACTGCGCCTATTGCTGGGCAGCCTGCTGGGCGGCTCCCTGCTGCTGACGATGCTGTGTCTCGGCGCCCAGAACCTCGATCAGCGGGAGCGTCTCAACCTGGGCTTCGGCCAGACCTCCCCCCTTCCCAGCGGCTTCCTGGTGGGGCTGGCCTTGGCGGTGGGCGTGATCAGCGGCGGAAGCAGCGTGGCTCTGCTGCTGCCGGGGCGGGACGACAGGGCCTAGAAGGCTGCCCTGAAGCCCGGCAACACCGGCCGATGGGGAGGCTGCTCAAACCATCAGGACATCCAGCCAATTCAAGGCCAGCACTGCATAGTCACGCCGTGCAACTCCTCGGCACGGCATTGATTGCCTGCAACTGATGGAAGGACAGTGCTTCGAAGCAGTGCACCGAAGCAATTCACCGAAAAAGTGCACCGAACGGTCAGTGCGCTGAGGTGGTTCAACTGCCCGGCAACGCGAACAGGGCTCCCTCGATCACCACCCTGCTGATGCCTTGGGCCAGCAGGTAGGGGGCGGTGAGGGTGAAGACCGCCGGATCGGGAATCTTGATCACCCGCTGGGTGCGACCACAGTGCCGCTTGGCTTGGCGGGGGTTCACGAACACCATCAGGGCCTGCCGGTCCTGCTCCTCCGCCGGCAGGCGGCCGAGCTCGGTGAACTCGCTGAGGGGCTTGGCCTGGAGTTCCACGGTCTTGTCCACCAGCATCCAGGCGCTTCCACGCAGATCGGCGGCCGTGAGCGGCAGGGGGCGGATCTCGGTGTGGTCATCCACCACCTCCAGCAGCGGTACCGGCACGAAGCTCTGAGCCTCGCTGTCGTCGCCATCAGCATCAAGGGCCAGGTCATCGTCGGACTCGTCGTCGCCGAAGTCATCGGCGTCGTCGATCGCGAGCACAGCCGGGCCATCCTCCCGGTCCGCGGCTGGGGCATCGGCAGGGGTCGGCTGGCCTGCCCGGCGGATGGGGCGATCGGGAGGGTCGTGGGCGATGGCCGCTGCGGCGAACCCGGGTGCCACGGGGGTAACCATCGGATCGGTGGGGCCGGCGAGAAGATCGAGATCAAACGCTGCGGCTTCCGCCCTACCGCTGCCCTCGCCACCTCCATCGCCGACAGGTTCTTCGCTATGGGAAGCGGTGAGCTCGATCACCACGGGATCCGCCGGCTCCTTGTGGGGGTTAGCACTACGCCGATTCCGCTCTTTGAGGCGGTCGTACTCGCCGGGATCCAGCGCCGCCTTCACCGCACGGCTCACGGTGTTGGGACTACAGCCATAGGCCTCAGCGAGCGGCTGCAGGCCCTCACCGGCGCGGAACCTCTCCACCACCTCGGCTTTCTGGCTGTCGTTGAGCCGGGCGGCGGGCATGGAGCGGTGATTCTCACAGCACTTCATTCTAGGAGGCCTTGCACAGAGCCTGTGAACTCGTGCCCCAGCGACGCACGGTGCCAGGGGCTGGCACAATTCCAGCGGGCTCCCTTAGCTCAGCTGGATAGAGCAGCTGCCTTCTAAGCAGCCGGTCGTGTGTTCGAATCACACAGGGGGCGTTTTCTAAAAGCAAGCCACAGCATGGGTTTTGCCTCTAGAGGGGCTGATCAGCGCTCCCCGAACTGGCGTTCGCCAGACCTTCTAGCGCTAGTCCACCGATCGACACGTTGACGGAGGTAGGCGAAAGGAACTGAGTTACCACTCAACTTTGAACAACAACGCTGCAACAGCAGGCCGTGCTCCACCCGCGGCTGATTCCAGGTTTCGGAAGGCGCCGGGAACTTGGCCAACCAAAGGGCCTGATCGGCCTCCACGGTGGTCTTGGGGCGGGCGCCCCCCATGGACGTAGCACTCGAGACCCGATGGCATGAAAGGAGAGCGCCGCGGCTGGGCGAGGTGGATCAGAAGTCGTCGTCGAAGCGATGGCGGCGGGGGGCCTGACTCGGTTGGCGGGCCGCCTCCGCCAGCTGATCGAGCAGCCCCAGCACCCACAGAGCTCCGAGGTATGCGGCGATGGAGGTGGCGGGCTTGCCGCGCTCCACATCGGGACTCCTGAAAAAAACAAATCGCGAGCTGGCTCGATTGCAGCCAAGGACAGTGGCGTAGGCAGCTCCTAAGCACGGTTACCGAGTGACCAGTATTCGGCTGACTCGAGTAGGACAATGTTCCTGAGCGCCGACCAGAGGCAGCCTGGCCATTGCCAAGCGCATACCCAGGCAAAGATAAGGACAAAAAAGAGGCGGAGGAGCCTCCGGATCTTCTCCGCGCACATC
>Ga0209298_10000095_pt1 | contig 50546 bp, 55 predicted proteins | sample S_140806_EF_Meta_FD_187325 | JGI IMG/M metagenome (GOLD analysis project Ga0209298, IMG submission 187325) | Freshwater microbial communities from Lake Simoncouche, Canada to study carbon cycling - S_140806_EF_MetaG (SPAdes) (version 2) | ecosystem: Environmental > Aquatic > Freshwater > Lake ... | reverse complement strand
GCCAGACTTGTGTTTCCCACATATGTAGGGTGTTGGCAACTTAACGACAGTCTCCGTTTCTCTCTAACTAAAAAACCCAATGCGTTCCACCGTTTTATGACGACTTTATTACTCGGTTGGGAGTGGATTGATGCCTGACCCACGCATAATTCAAGCATTTGCCATTGGCTTTCTTTGTAGTCCACTCACCTGGATAGCAATTCATCATTTACTAAATTACAAACGATGACTAACCTCTCTCCCGCCGCCCAGGCAGTGCTGGATGCCTACTTCACCCATGCTGACTTGCTTAACCGTGAGGTGACCCACGAAGAAATGCTCGCCGCCGCCCTTCGCGCTCTCGCTTTCAATGTCTATAGCGACGAAATTGTGACCTGTGGCGGGAGCTCCTATGCCTTAGTCATCGAACAAGATGACATCCTCGCCATCGCCGACGAACTCGAAGGCATCAAATACGGCACCTACCGTTGTAATCTTGAGGACAAACCGCAATGACTGACCTTTTTGCAGTATTTCTAGCTATCGCCCTGGGTCTTCCCGCCGGGGTTTGGGTTAGTAGTAAGGTTTTGCCGGACCCCAAACCCCCATCGCAGCCGGTTACATCCAAGGGAACTTTCAGGGTAATCGACCATTACAAAGACTGCGATCTGGTACAATATCAGTACAGTATGCTTGCCGACTACAAGTATTTTCTTGATTGCCCCAAATGAAACCAAAAACTTACAACCTGATGGAAAGATGCGTCGAAGATGGCGTGGCCTACGGCTACCGACGTGCCTTCAAACACACCGATGACCCTGGTGAAGAGGCCATTCTCGACAACATTGTCAGTGGCGTTATGCTCGAACTGAGCGAATGGTTCGACTTTGAGGCGGTAGAAGAATGACATTGCTTGAGCGTTACAACGAATTTTATAATGACGCGTGTGCGTCTCTTCCGCATGGTGGTCCCACCTCTCATGAAGAACTTCAGGCGATGGCGCTAGAGTGCATGGTGTATGCGTTCAAGCGCAAATACCACCTGGATCCAATCCCCGCTGAGGAGATTCTGGACCTCGCCGCCGCTCTGAGAGAACAATCTGATCTTTGGTTACAAAAATGACAGACTCAACCCCCGACGAGTTAATGGGTGTAAACCTCGCGATTGACTTCGACGAGGCCCGCATCATCTTCAAAGCACTCCGCGACTACCAACTGAAACGAGTCCACGAAGACTCTGTAGAGTACGCACTCTGCGATGGGCTGTTAGTTACCCTACGACCCTACTACTACACCCAACGCCAAGAGCAACCAACATGACTTTAGATCTTTCGTACATTCACGACCAACCAAGCGAAGAGCAGGAGGAAGCCATCAAACAGGCGGTGGCAAATGAGTGCCTTCGTGCCATCGTGACCTACCTTACCGAGGTAGCAGATACGATGGAGGCCAACAACATCGAATGCCTCAACTCAGCAACTGTCCGCTCAATGGCAGGTGAATTCTCCAAGCAACTTACTGAAAATGGCAAAAACTAAAGCAAAAGAAACTGCGCTTGCAGTCGACCATACTAATCGGATTGACGGTTGTTTCACCGTCGATAAGGCACGATGGGGCACTTTCCGGTCTTTTGACTCCGAGGGCAAAGCACTTGTGACATCGCCTACCGAGGAGGCATGCGTTGAGGTTACCAGATTCTATTTGAAGGGTTTACAAGAGGGTTGGGATGACTATAATGCAGTCAAACACGAAGGGTCTGTGAGCCAAAAGTTATGAGTGACATCTCTCAATCTCAGGCAGACATTTTCTCAGTTTGTAATGGAATCAAGGATCTCCTTTTGGAGAAAAATCGAAAGTATGGGGATGCCGCACTAAATCCTGTGCGTATCTTCAGCAAAGCAAACACTGTCGAGCAGCTGAAAGTTCGCATGGACGATAAACTGTCGCGATTGCGAAATGCGCAAGACGATGAGGATGAGGATGTGGTGTCGGATTTAATTGGATATCTTGTTCTGTTTAAGGTAGCCCAGCTTCAACAGAGGCGAGTCGATGAGTTCTTGCTAACATGACACCGCAAGAATCAAGAGAAGGGTTTATTGATGGTATACTCCGAGAGAAAGAGTTAAAGTTGATAAAAGAACTTGGACTCTACGAAGAGTATGTAGAGGGAAGAGTTTCAATCACTACTGTTCTGCGTCAACTCAAGGATCAAGCACTGTAAGTACAATTACATGAAAGCATTTGTCATGGTTGGTGCTCCTGGCGCCGGCAAGTCTACTCTGGCTGCACAAATTCAAAAGGACGAAGGTGCGGTTATTGTGTCTGGTGACGAGGTAAGATCTGAACTTTACGGCGATGTCTCAATTCAAGGAAAATGGACAGAGATACATGACAGAATTGAAGAGTTGGTGTCTGAAGCTTGTGGCACCCCTGTTATCCTTGATGGTACTCACTACCTATCTTCCTACCGTAAAGAAGCCCTGACTATGTTGAAAGGTTATGGTTACAACGAGGTTGAGGCTGTTGTAGTCAACCCTTCCTTAGACGACTGTATCTTTCAAAATGCCAATCGACACCGGGGAGTTCCCCGTCATGTTGTCATCAACATGCACAAAAAACTACAAGAATCCCTTCAATTTATTGACACCGAAGGGTTCAGTCAAGTCACTTGTGCCACTTGACAAACTGGCACACGGTTCTCCCGTTGGGGTCTGGAGTGTGGTATTATTAAAGTATGGAAAAACAAAACAAAATGCCCAACGACAAAGTGCTGGCGATGATCTCCGAACTCGCTGCTGAAAAAGTTCGTGATCAACTTGACTTTAACTTCAACGAACTTGTTCATGAAGCGATAGGTGATGCCATTCTTGAAGTGATAGGTGACATCCTTGACACTGACAGCGACGCCTACACAGACATGCTCATGGAACTCTCCAGCAGTATCGCTGTAGTTAGCACCTACTGAACTTTATGACAAACTCCAACACAATTCCAACAAGTGTTGTCTTGCAAATGCAAGATGACTACTTGAGTTACTCAATGGCTGTCCTTCTTGGTCGGGCTGTGCCTGACCTTTACGACGGACTGAAACCTGCACAACGAAGAATCCTGCAAACAATGCAGGAGGAAAACCTCAAACCTGACGGTCGTTTTGTCAAGTGTGCTCGCGTCACTGGACTTACACTTGCCTTCTACCACCCCCAAGGTGGTTGTTACGGTACCCTTGTGGGGATGGCCACACCTTGGAACAACAATGTTCCTTGGATAAATGGTCATGGAAATTTCGGAAGTTCCGTAGATGGACCAGCAGCAGAGCGTTACACTGAAGCAAAGCTTCGGGTGTCTGCGGTTGACCTGCTCCTTCAAAATCGAGAGACTTGGGAGACGCGACCCAACTACGACGGAAGCCGACAAGAAGCCGTCAGACTTAACTCAGCGGTGCCTGCGGTTCTCTTGAACGGGGACTCTGGTATCGCAGTAGGTTACGCCACGAAATTGGCTCCCCACGGGTTGAGAGCTGTTGTAGAGGCCACTGAAACTGTCTGTAAGGCTGGGGTCAAGCCTGCGGACCTGACCAAGGCCCGCGAGACCCTGATCCCAGACTTCCCCACAGGTTGCGACATTGTTCGTGACGAACAACTTGTTACCTACGGTGAGACAGGTAGTGGCTCGATTCGTTGTCGTGCTCGTTCTGAATTTGGTGTTCAAAAAAGAGATGGTCGTGCAAAAGACAGGGAGACGGTAACATTCACCAACCTCCCGATGCATGTCAACCCCGAGAAAGTTGGGGAACAAGTTAAAGACGCACTTGAAAAAGGAAAGTTCGATGGGGTCGCCGAAGTCATTGACGAGTCTGATCTCACCGGAGATCGCATCACAATTGTTGCAAAGCCCGGTGTCGACTCTCGGGTTCTGGCTCAACAACTCTACGCATACACCGATCTTGACACTAAGTATAGTGCGAAGACGCTGGTTATTGACGGTCTCAAGCCCGTCGAGCTCAGTCCAGTTGAAATTTGTCAGAAATGGTTCGTCTGGCGAATGGAGAGGTTGGAAGTCCAATTCCAACATGAACGCGATCTGAAAGAGACTCGGCTGGAAGTTGTGATGGGCTTCCTCAAGGCCATCGACAAGATCGACGCCGTTATCAAGGTGATTCGTGCAGCGAATACGCCCAAAGAAGCAATCATTGAGTTGGTGTCCAACAAGGCACTCAAGTTCACTGCGGACCAAGCACGCGCCATCCTGGACATGCGTCTCCGCCAACTGACCAACTTGGACGCTGACGAGTTGGTCTCTGAAAATGCAGAACTTGACCAAAGAATCGCTGAACTCAAAGTTCTCATTGAAAACAAAGAAACACGAACAAAATTCTGTTTCAAACAGATGAAGGAGTTGGCAGTTCGCCATGGTGAGGCGCGTCGCAGTCAAATTATTGACCCTCCTGTCTCTTACACTGTGACCACCCCCAAAGGTGAGAGAAAAGTAGGCACTCCCTCCAAACCAAAGTTCTGGAAGGTTGACAACAAGTTGGGTGTGGTTGAGATTGTCAAAGGGCCAAGGGGTGCTCTTGTTGTGGACAAAGCTGACAAGGTGGTGATCCTTGGTAAGAATGGTTTTGTGAAGAAACTCGCTGCCACTTTCAAGGGCGGGGTCTTTGAATCAGCTGTTCCTCTGGTGTTGGCCAAGCGGGAGGCCGATGTGACAGACCGGACCTACCTAGTGGTTTTTGGCCTGGAGGGCCAGCTCAAGGCCATGACCCTCAAGGGGGCCGACCTGTGCCGAACTACATCCACAGGCAAAAGATGGCTGCCTGATGGAGCCTCATTGGTTCACTTTGGAGTGGGTAGTTACACAGTTCACTGGAAATCCACCCGCAAAAAGCCACTTACCTTGGACTTATCCGCCAAACTCAGTCGACCAGGGGGAAAAGGCATAAAAGTCGCGATTCTGGACGACCTGACCGAAGGACCCACCCTTCTGCTGTGAGGCCCAGGGTAAAACCAGTTTACTGGGGCCAAACAGCGCTAAAATGGTACTGTGAGACTTGAACATGGAACAAATTATTTATCCCCTTGACAGACTCCTGGCCAACCCCCGAATCTTCTACGCCATCGCCAACCGCCTTGGTGGCCCTGACGGGTTGACACTGAAGACCGCAACCTACGACCTTCTTGAACACGACCTTGACGCCTATGAAGACCCCAACGATGTTGAGTTTGAGGCTGAAGAGATTTGTTTTCGGATTGAGGACGAAGACGGCAAAGTGGAGATCATTCTTGACAACGGAATGATGTCTGTGTTGGAAGCAGTCGAAGGAGAAATTCGGGCAGCGATCTCCAATGATGGTGAGTTTGCAGCAAGCTCTGCTATCTACTCCCGACTTGTTGATGCCATTCAGGAATCACACCCTGAGCTCGAAGGTGACATCGCTCTGTGCTCACCCCCAACCCCCGGAAATTCCTACCTACGGTCTGCAGATGGGGACAGTTTCACCGGCAGCTTCCATTTACTGTCTGACCCCGAGAAACAGTACGCCTTCAATGTGGAAGTCGTGGATCTGAACAGTGACACGCTGAAAGCAACCATCAAACCAATCTGAAGAATGAACGACAACCTCCTTCAAGTAAACAACACCCTTCGCACCTCCCTTGCCTCACTCAAAAAGAAAGTATCAAACCTGAAGATAAGTCTTGAGGTGCTCGACGCCGACATTGAGAAGTTTGACATACGATTTGACAAGGTACAGAATGAAGTAGAGATATACAAGTCCAGACTAGAACGCAGCATGAGCCGCGAGGTACGCCGTCTGGAAAAGGAGTTGGAAGAAACCCGAAGGAAGTTGGTGGTTCAACAAAAGAACCCACTACCGACCTCAAAAGAGACCCTTCGGGTTGCCTCCACGGTGTGTGTATTCGAGTGCATTCTCCGTCACATCTGTGGTAACTCTGACGACTTTCGACTTGTTTCCTACTCCTACCTGTTTCCCTCGGTTATTGAGCGAGTGGTGAGCGGGAGCCAAGAAGCGTATTTTCTGGACGAGATGCCAGTATCAGCAACAGAGGTCATTCGCCGTGGTCGTGAATACCTTGCTTGGATTCGGGGCGAGTGTGAAACTCACTTGACTGATCCCTCAGCCTGGAATGAGTACAACCACCCAATCAGTGAGTGGTGGAAGAATGACGCATTACCCTTGATTTATGGGGCTCGTGACGAAGCTTGGGACTTGGACATGTCTCTCAGCTTGACTGAAATGACAATGTGGAGGGACAGCCCTGCAGAACGACCAACGCACTTCTCCCCAATATTTGACGCTTACGAGATCTATCGTTCCTACAAAGACGAAGTTTATGTACCCTCTGGTGCAAGTGACTTCGACTTGAAAATGTTCTCTCATCCTTGACCCATGAAGATCACACGCAGCGACTTTGGTGACAAGGTTATGCAGGAGAAGTTGGCCTCCAACCCAACTCTCCGCTGGTTTCAAGACACAAAACGACCCACAAAATCTCTGTCAAAAGCAGACAAGATCATCTCAAAGGTGGGAGTTACTCTTGTTGAGTGCGTAAAGAGACGTTACGACCTGTACCTTGAAAAACCCACACCTGCAAATGCAAAAGACTACTGTCTGTGGCGTTTGCGTCTTCACATAAGGTTGGAAAACAACCGAGAAAAACTTGAAGAGGTGAACCAAGCCAGAAGTCTTGGGTTGTACGACGAGAACCCTGGTCCTTTATGCTTTGAATACAACTTTGACTGAGGGTAAAACTTACTACTTAGATAGCGAAGTCATGGTACCACGCGCAGTATTGATGGCAAAGGAAGTTACAACTTTCGGTGTCCCAGCCTCTCAAGGAAACATTCTTGCGGCAAATTACTACTCTTGGCAAAATAACTCCTATTCTTACTACACCAGCGGTGCAAAACAGGGCTTTGGAACTGGGTTTCTCTACGATGTTCGCGGCTTCACCGGCTTTTACACTCTGGTGACTCCTACAGACAACGTTTACACCCTGGTTGGCTACCCCAAGTGGGGTCAACCCCCTAGCCGTAAAAGCTCTGGAGTAGGGTCCTTCATGTACCCGGTATCCAACTCCGCTACACCACCCCCGATTGATACACTCTAGTTTACTAGCACCACCAATCCACTAAAATACACTTACAACAACTTATCGCGATGAAAGTCACTCCGCTTGGTTATCCTGTTCTTTCAGACAACCTTCACGAGAGGGTTTTCGGGACCTGTGAACGTCCCAATATGACAAGGTTGTCAAAACAGAAAGCCACCAACCTGCTCAAACAGTTTGGTATCAGTACCCCAGTTTCTCACGCAAACAACCTATACGATGGTGACTTGCCTCTCCCTGAGTTGAGAGCAGGTAACCTTCAAGATCACTTTGAAGCCATAGCCACTGAACAAGTTGGACGATACAAAGAATTAGCAGAAGAGTTTTCAAGAGCTGAACTGGCACCGCTGCCCCCTGTTGAGGTGTTCAAGTTTGAGTCAGGTTGGACTCGGTATACGTGGGTGGAGAACGAAGCCGCCGCTGGTTGGTACACTGAACGTGTGGACTTTCCTGAAGAAGACGCAATCACATTTGACACAGAGACTTTTGTTCAAGGTGGGAACTTCCCCATCATTGGCACTGCCTTGAGTGCCAAAGCTGCCTATGTCTGGTTGGCTGCTGAGTTAATTGACCCAACTATCCCACAAGATTTGTGGGACCAATACTCGTTGATTCCAGTTGGGAAAGACAAGTTTATTGCCGGTCACAACATCTCCTTCGACCGTGTTCGTGCTCAGGAAGGGTACAGTCTGGAGAACACGAAACCAGAGAATTTTTACTTTGACACACTTTCAGCCCATGTTGGTGTCTCTGGCCTTGCCAGTGGTCAACGGTGGTTGTATGTTCTGGCTGGAAAAGACCCGGACGAGCTTACAGACGAAGAGAAACGTAAACTTCGGTATGCTCCACCTTGGCTTGAGAAAGGTTCAACGAACTCCTTGGTTCAATGTTACAACTTTCATGTCTACGAGGTGAAAAAGTTCTTCGGGGACACCAGTGCTCAGCCATTGGGTGCCGCTGACAAGAAAGTTCGAAACATCTTCGTTGATGCCACTGACCTTCACCAGATTCGTCAAGTCTTAACATCAGCTCTTGACTATGCTCTGAAAGACGCATACTATACTGCTGAATTGTTTCAGGCATTGTGGCCCAAGTACATTGATTCAACACCTTCAATGGTGGCCCTTGCTGGACATTACCACCTCAATGGTTCTGTGATCCCCCTGGTCCCTAACTGGACAGATTGGATTCAGAGGGTTGAGGAGGTGTATGAGGAACACAACGAAGAGATGGACTCTGTCTGCAAGAAGCGGATGTGGGATGTGTATGAGGAGTGGAAAACCAGTGAAGACAAGGAACTCGTTGAACACAAAGACCCCTGGTTGTCCCAACTTGACTGGGAAGTGAAAAGCCAAAGGGGTGTGTATGCAGGGGTCCCCAACTGGATCAGGAAGTACATCAAAGACCCAGACGAAAAGATTGGTGTGCGTTCCCAACTCTCTCACCTCTTGTTGAAACTGGAGTATGAAGGTTCACCCTTGGTGATGACAAAGGACATGGGGTGGTGTTATTATAATGAGGAAGAAGTACTCACCAAGATACCTCATCCCAAGGGAACTGGAGACAATGTGGGTGGAGTTCTGAGCAAGGACTTTGTTGAGGACATGGCTGTTGGTCGCCTTCGATCTGATGTGCCTGAAGCCAAACGCGCCCTTGAAATTTCTAATGCTGTTTCCTACTGGACTTCAGTTCGCAAGCGGGTCATGGACCGCATCTTCCTGAAGGTGAACAACCCCCATGGTGAAGATGCATACCTTACTCTCCCAGACATTCTGGCCCATGGTACTGTGACCCGACGAACTGTGGAACCTTTGATGGTTACAATGTGTTCCACAAAGAATTGGCGGATCGGGACTGAACTCAAAACCCGAGTTCAAGCACCTGATGGTTGGAAAGTTGTTGGAGCTGACTTTGATGGTCAAGAACTACAAATCGCCTCTATTTACAGTGACAAGTGGGAAGGTGGTTATGTTGGGTGCTCCCCATTTGGTTTCAATGTTCTCAGTGGCTCAAAGGAGGAAGGTACTGACTCACACAGCGCCCTTGCCAAAGTTGCAGGGGTTGACAGGGACACTGCCAAGATCCTGGGGTTTGCTATCCTTTACGGTGCGGGTCTTCGAACTCTCCAAACCTACATCCGACGACGTTTCCCACAGAAGTCCTTGATTGAAGTCAAGGGATTTGCCAGTCGAGCCCTCAAGGGCAAGAAAGGGGTCAAACAAGATGGTATTTATGGGGGTGGTTCAGACTCTGGTTGTTTCAACTTGATGGAAGACATCTCGATGAACTCAAGAGTACCCCAACTGCCTTGTCTGGGCACCAAGATTTCGACAGCTATGCGACCTTCTGCCGTTGGAAGTGACTTCCACACTGCACGCATCAACTGGACCATTCAGGCGTCAGGTGCTGAAATCTTGTCTGTGATCTTGACTGCTACACATTGGTTGGCTGAAGAGTACAAGATTCCAATAAGGTTTATCATCAGTATCCACGACGAGATCTGGTTTATGACACCAGAAAAATACTCCGAACAGTTTGCGGTCTTGTTTCAGATCGCACACCTTTACACCTGGGCGTTGTTCCACCATCAACTGGAGATACCTGAACTCCCTCTGTCTCGGGCATTCTTCTCCACTGTGGCCATTGACAACCGCATACGGAAGTCCACCCGGGAGTGCACCGTCTCTCCCTCCAACCCACAAGGAAAGGAAGAACCTGATGGCATTGAGTACAGCATGTCTGAACTTGCTGAAATTGGTGCCATTGACAAACTTACCACCCGATACAACGCCATCAAGAAAGGCCTTATCTGATGAAAAAACCTCGTAAACCCCGTGCCACACAGGCCACACTTCAACTCTTCCGTGGTGCCCAAGACGTTTACGTTTTGGTGACACCCTATGATAAACGTGGCAGAGAGATTCCCAGCTCTGTCAGTTGCGCTTACAATACCGAATACTTCAGTCAGAACGAGACAATAGCCATGGTGAGTGCTCTCTAATGCCGTTCCCCCTTCCCCTTGACCCTGACTTCAGAAAAGAAGTTGTGTCCATGTGGATGGATGACGTAGAAGATCGACTTGCCATGGGTAACTTGGAGGATGCTGAAGTTAGCTGGAAAATAGCAAACACCATCTACCTTCACTTGCCACCAGGAGAAGGATCCCTAGAAACCGAAGCCCGTTTATTCGGACTGAGGGTAAAACTTGACAACAACCCCTAACGCAACCCATGCGAACCATCTCAGACGACACCCAACCTGTTGCCGTGTCCAAAACAAAGCAAACTCAAAAACCAAACCTGGAAACATTTAACACCACCCTCTCTGACGGTCGTGAGATCGTTATTCGTGAGATGACTGGTCGTGACCTGATCTTTATGGAAAAGGACCTGTCAAAAGCAGGGGATGTTGAGAAGGGAATGAAGATCATCGAGCGTCTTATCGTTGGCGATGATAAAATTACCTACGAAGAAATTCTTGACCTTGGCGTTCGTGACTTCCGCAAGTTGAGCGATCTAGTTGGCAAAGCCAACGGCACTGAGGACGACGACCCAAACTAACTGTGGTCGATCAGGAAGACTTCTCTTACCTGGTCGAGATTCCTGGTTGTTCCACTCTTCACTTTCGGGAGTTGCGACCTAAAGACTTCTACTTTGCTCAAACTCTTAGACAACAAGAACGTTCTTACTTAGAACTTGTGGAACGACTTGTTGTCAACCCCGAATCCTTGGACTACCTCTCAGCCACCAAATTTCGTGGGGTTTTGAAGTGGGCAGAGGAAAACCTTCTTGAAGAAAGGGTGTTTCCAGTAGAAAATTGGCTTGAGCTTGGTTTTCATCTTTGTAAGCAGCGGTGGGACAACAGCATGGATTGGCTTGAGCAACAACCCATCAGCAAGGTACTCGTGATGATTGACATCGTGAAAAAACATGCTGATGAACAGGAGGCCGCAATGAAAAAGTCGAGTCGACGCTAATGATTGACTTCCAACTAAAGCATTTGCCCACCATCAATCTAAATTGGTGGGCCCCGACTCAAAAACAATGGGCTCCTGTGCTGTTAAAGGATCATCAAGTTCCCTGGAGACAGGAGTCTGACCCTACAACTGGAAGACCTTGGCAATCTCTGACTTCTGCTTACCAGAAGTCTAAACAGAAAAGGTACCCTGGCCAACCTATTCTAAGGGCAACAGGGAAGATGGAAGATACAGCACGAATTCGGCCAAAAGGTGAAGGATTCGTAGTTGCTACAACCCGCTATGGAGCCTATCATCAGTTCGGAACTAGCAAAATGGTTGCTAGACCCTGGGTTGGTATCCCTGACATCTCCCTCAAACAAATCGTGCCTATTGCCTGGCGCAACATTCTCTACCCTAAACGTTAATCATGGAAAAGACCACAACAACAAAGAAAGCCGCTGAACAGCCAGCGGTGAAAGTTGAAGCTCCTGTTGAGACTCCTGTCGTTGTAAAATCTGGGACCAAAGCTAAAGTTGCAGCTGATAAAGCTCCCGCTGTTGTTGAGTTGAAAGTTGAAACTGAAGAGTCAACTGCTCCTGCTCCTGCTGCAAAAGCAGAGACAATTCAAACTGATGTCAGGGCTAAACTTGCCAGGAAAACTGACGGCGAAGATGTGTTCGTGCCCTCGACTCCCCCTCAACTTGAAGCTGAAGCTAAAACCATTGCTGAGCAATCAGGTTTTGACTTCACGCGTGGCACTTCTATTGGAGCCCGCTTGATGGCCCGTTCCCGTCAACAATTCCCACGATGATCTCTTTTGCTTTCCAGCAGCAACTGACCTGGCGAAAGCTGGGTTACTTGTTCTTCACAGACTCTCTATCTTATCGCGAGGTTTTGAACCAAAACCCAGAATGGAATGTTACTGAGTTGCCTCCAGTTGGCGCACAACTGGTAGTAGATGGTTCTGCTGCTGGAGGAGCAAATGGGGGACTTGCGGGAACTTATCTGACACCCGCCCAACAAAGCGGGCAAGACCCTGCTGATGTGATTTTTCCTTATGACACTGTTGCATCTTATGATGATGCTGTCAATCGTTACAATGTGTACGGAGTTTTGTACCGCGAGAGTTTGAATGGCTACACAACTGACAGCGAGTCTGCTGTTACAGGCAAACAACAGTAGTTTTCTCAGGGTAAAACCAGGATAAGTACTCCCTCCAAGGAGACCTATACGGAGACTGCCCAGCCGTTAGGAGTGCCAAAAAAGAGGGTGTATTGAGTTTATCATGGCAACTTTTTCTCTTGGTTCAGCTGCTGCTGTTCCTGGTGCACCTGGAGTATACATTAACGAGAGCGCTGGCAAAGCTGCCTCCGCCTCTGTGTCTGACTTCAGCACCGTTTATATGCTGGTTGAGACTTCTCAGTCTGTGTCAACCACTGTTTTTCCTTTCAACCGTCCAGTTCCGATCACTTCCTTGAACGATTACAAGGCTTTGATTGGTGGAACCGTTCCCTCTCTTCGTATTCCGCTGTTGTCTTACAACTGCGTAAACGAATTCTTCCAGAATGCTCAAGTTGGCGATCTTCGCGTTGTTCGCGTGGGCTCCCCCAACTCTGTTATTGAGATTGATATTTTTCCCACTGGAACTAAAGTGAACTCTACAGGAGTTCCTTTGGTCTTGATGGCTGGTGACAAGGTTTATGTTCAACTGCTCATCAACGGCATCCCTCTGGTTGCTGGTGACGGCGCCACTGGTTACACTTCTGAAGAAGAGTGGCTGGGTGTTCCTGTTGAAGTCCCCGTTAACTACGTTGCTGGTGATGTCACCAATAACCGTCTGATTTCCAAAGCTTTTGCCACTGCGATTGCAGATGCCATTGAGAGCAACCCCAGCGTTCGCTCCTCTGCGTATGTTCGTAGTTTTGGTCTGGTCAATGACCTGGACCCAACTGCAAACTCCGAAAATGCATACGTTTCTCTTGCTGGAGCCACCTTTGACTCTCAAGTCACTGTGGTGCCTCAAGTAACCCCCGTTGGCGCCAACTATGTGTTGATGCAGAACGGTTACAGCATCTCGAACATTGTTGGTCTTCAGAACGAGTTGGTTCGTGTTCCCCAGGACTACATCCAGTGCATTGGAACTGCCTTTGATGGTCAACAAGATCAAGGCTACCTTGTAACTCCTACCGCCTACGCTCAGTTTGACGCCGAAGGCCGTGCTTCTGTAGGAGCTGCTGCTGTTTCTTTGTGCTCCAGCAACGCCTACAAGTGGATGGCTTTGGCTGATGCCGGTCCCTACTTGATAACTGACGTTAACATCTATAGCGGTTATTCTCCTTTTGAGGCTGCTGCTGACCTGGTAAATGGTCTGAACTACTTGGTTGACAACGCCATCTATGAGTGGACCGGTGTTGACATCACGCGTGCCCGGGCTACCTACCAGCCCATGCAGTATGGCGTAAGTCCTGTGACTGCTGTGACTGAATCGGTTAACAGCATTGCTGCTGATGCCGAAATTGGTCTGCTCGACTCCGGGACTTACACGGGTGTTTCTGCTACCAGTTTGGCTAACATTGGTAAGTTCACTTTGGACTCTACCAACTATTGGCCCGTCTCTTTGCAGATTCAAGAAGTTGTTATTGGTGGTGCCTCATCGGCTGCTAACGATCTCAATGCGTACAATGGATCTACACTCTATTTGATTGCTCCTCCGTTTGACACTGTCAATTCCGGTAGTTACTCTCAGAATGTGGTGTATCTGACTTCTACTATTGCAGACGCCAACTCTATCCTGTCTGCAGTTACTCTTGCCGGTGGTTCTACCTATTTGGCTGCTGCTCCCACTGGTGCTATCACCATTGCTGTTCCTACTGGTACTACTTTCACTGCAGCCTACGGCGCCCCTTTCTGGAATCTGGAAGATCAAATCAACATCAATGGTCAATCCTCCAACCTGATTCAGAACACTACAGGCACTGCCCAATACTTCAACACACTGCACCTGCCTGGCACCTTGCAAAGTGAAACCTCGACTTTCAGTCTTGGGTTTAACAGCCGCACAATTTATGATCCTAGTGCTACTATTACCACTTACAGCTTTACTTACAACTCTGTAACCACAAACTGCTCTCAACTCACCCTTGTGTCGCATGGCTTGACCAACGGTCAGAAGTTGTACTTCACTCAAACGGTCTATGCGGGTACCAGCTCCCTGCTTAAAGCCTCTACCTCGATTGTAGTCAACCCCTATTACGTCAAAGTAATTGATGCTGACAACATCCTGCTGGCAGATAGTTTCACACAGTACAGCTCCAACTCGTTTATTCTGTTCCCCTCGGCCCCTATTAGCGGCAACGCTACTATTGCCTACACCGAGCTTCTTGGTGGCAGCCTGAACACCATTAACCTGTATGAAATCGAGGCTCTGCCCGTTATTCGCGGTCGGAAATACGCTTTCTTCTCAGGCACTATTGCAGATGAAGCTGCAGCAGCTGCCGTTGCCCCTGTGTCTTCGGCCTCTGCTCCTACTGTTTCTATCTTCTACAACACCAGCTCCTCCTCTTTGGGCATTAACCTCGTTTCCCCCTACGGTGAAGATACCCAAGCTGGATGGGCACCTACCCTCAGTCTGGTGAACCCGGGCACCACTACAACAGTAACCGAAAACTATTACTGCGTTCCCACTTCTGACCAATACGCTGCTGGCCAGTCGTTCTTGGTTCCCTCATTTGACCCCATCCTTGGAGGTTCGTACAACCCTACGGGCACTAGCACCTTGGGCCCCATTGCCACCCTTGGCGCTATTACAGGCGGTTCTGGCTACACTGATGGCACTTACACTGGCGTGCCTCTCTCTGGTGGTACTGGTCAAGGTGCAACTGCAGACATTACTGTGGCTGCTGGCATCGTGACTGTGGTTACTCTTCAGAATACAGGTTTCGGCTATACTGTTGCTGATTCCCTGTCTGCTTCCACTTACTACTTGGGTGCAGGTACTCTGTTTGCCATTCCAGTTGCTACTGTGACTGTTGGGGCTGGTAATGGTCTTCTGTCTGCCACCACCACCTACTCCCAAGCTGCCGGTTTGGCTAACGGTGATGGTCGTGCCGACATGCAAGGGCTTATCCGTAACATCACTGGCGTTTACTTCAACGTCACCGGCGCTGGATTTGCACCTGACGGTACCACGGCAGTCGTCAGTGGTGACCGCATTGTTGCTACATACAATGGCTCAACCTCTAGCTGGAAAGTCATTGCAGCTGCTGCTTTGGGCGGCGACCTGACTTCTGGTGGCACTCCCTGTTACTCTTCCCAAGTGAAGATGAGCTTCCTTGACGAGCAAGCTCCTGCTGCCGCTCTGTGGAACTACGACGCTATCACTGCAACTGAGATCTTTGACGCTGCTCTTCGCGGTGTGGGTAATGGCGGTGACGCCACTGCTGTGTTGATTGAAGCTGGTGTAGATAACGTTAACCGTTTGCTGGACGACAGCCAACGTTACTTCAACCCACAAGGTTTCATCGCATTCTACGGTCCGTGGGTTCTAAACGCCTCTGGTCAGTTCATCCCACCATCCCCCTATGTGACTGGTGTGGCTGTTCGCCGTTATCGTTCTGAGGGTTACCAGTTCCCACCTGCCGGTGTGAAGTACCAACTGGCAGATGCCATTGGTGCTCAGATCTCGGTCAACTCGGCTCAACAGAATCTGCTCAACCCCAAAGGTTGTAATGTAATTCGCGTTCTGCCTGGTTACCCACAGACTGCTGTATTCATCTGGGGCGGACGCACTCGCGTCAACTCTGCTGACTCCGAGCAGCGTCTGTACCAGTTTGTCAACACCCGTGTTATTCTGAACATCGTGTATGGCTCTCTGCGTAGCGCGTTCGACAGCCAAATCTTCAATGTTATTGATGGTTTCGGTATTGTGTACAACCAGATCGTAATGATTGGCAACTCAATCCTGAACCAGCTGTACGTGAAGGGCGCGTTGTTCGGTCGCAATCCGAGCGATGCTTTCCAGGTTATCTGCGACAATCGCATCAACTCTGCCGAAACCCTCGAAAATGGCATCGTGTACGCCCAAGTTTTCGTGGTTCCTGTTCCTACTCTGGAACGCATCCAGATCGATCTTGTGCGCGTTGCTATTGGTAACATGCAGAAGGAACTTGACATTCGGGGCCTCGGTCAGTAAAACAAACAGGGAGTAACTGTGGAAAAAGAAATCAACCTTACTGTTCCCAACTCCCTCTACTACTCTCTTTTGAGAGAATCGGATGAGCGCGGAGTGTCTTTCGAGTCACTCTGCCTCTCCCTTCTTTCTGGAGAGCAGGAAGAGAAGTTACTTGTTGACCCGGCTTTTTACAAAAGTCTAAGTCACGGGGCAATGAGGGCGGAAATAAGAAAAGTCATTGAGAGCGACCTTGCCAGTGAGGAGGTGCGCCGCAGAATTAACAACCTGGAACTCCAGGTAACAAGAAGGTACATCCGAAAATGAGCACTCTCACCGAGCCCGCCTCGTCCAGCATCAGAGGTATACGGTACCCCCTTGCAGTATCAAATGGCAACCTTGCTGTGAGTACTGATTACGCTTTGAAAACTCAACAAATTCGCAGCGTTCTAGATACTCGATATTATGAGAGGGTCATGAGAGCGAACTACGGGTCAGATGACTTTGTTCTTGAGGTTATCAACCCTGGTCTTATCAACTCCTCGATTCAAACGTCGATTAGACAAAATGTTGATGGGCTCACTTCCCTGCAAGTTAGTGGAGAGTGGGAAACTGAAGGTGAGGATGGTGTCTACAAAGTTTTGATAGATTTTGCTGTTGATGGGGTCCCTCAACCTTCAATTCAATTCCGTCTTGCCAACTGAGGGTAAAACCACTTATAAGGTCACACACTATAGAGGATTGGATGGCTCAAAGATTTAAGACAGCCCCAGTTCCATCTGGCGAGGTCGCGCGTTATACTAGCGATCCGTATAATCTTTCGTCCATATACATGTTCGGGAGTTCGTCTCCCTTTACCGGTGCTGGCAATACAATTGTTAGACCCAGTGACGATCTGCTTATTAATAAAGGCGGAAACCGCGCCCTCATCGTCTATCAGCGGCTTCTTTTTGATGAACAGGTTCAAGGTTGTTTTTCAAAACTGACCCAAGAGGTAACTAGCAGGCCCTGGTATTGCACTGAATACAGTTCTAAACCGGGGGACCTTGCAGTTAGGGATTTTGTAGCGGAAACTCTTGAAGAGTTACCAATGGATGATATTTTTAAGGGAATGGCTGAGGCGCTTATTACCGGTTTCAGTGTAGGCGAAGTGATGTGGAAAAAGACAAAACGTGGCGTCATTCCTTATGATATTAGAATGCGCGACCAACGACGCTTTGTATTTCAGGAAGAAGAAGATGCTCAAACTGGTTTCACAATGCGTTGCCTTACTTTCAACAGAATGTTTGAAGGTGTTGAGATACCTAAGAGAAAGTTCATTGTCTCCCGCTACTACGTCTCTCACAACGGTGACCCCTACGGTTCTGCTATGGGCCGCATTCTTTACCCATTGGTGAAGTTTCGCCGACGCGCAATAGAATCCTACGTGCTTTATGGCGACCGCTACGCCACTCCCACTGCTGTTGCAATGGCTCCCCTAAGCGCCAGCACCGCTGAACTTGACACTCTTTATGACCACCTCTCTAACTTGTCTCAAGAAACAGCAATGGTGCTGCCCGAGGGTTATGAGTTACAGTTTGTAACCCCTTCTGGTTCCCCAGATGTATTTAAGAACCTTATTGACTACGTTGATAAAGAGATTAGCGTACTGATCTGTGGTGAGAATGAAGCTGGTCAGGCAGAGGCGGGCTCTCGGGCCTCTTCTCAAGTTGCCAACGTTGTTCGTGTGGTGAAGGCGTCGGAATTGTCCGAAATGATCTGTCACACACTCACAAAAACCTTGATTCGGTGGATTGTTGACCTCAACTTTGGGACTGATGTTGCGGCACCAACTTTGGATCGTGAGTTCCGTATTGAAGAATCAACCCTGACTGCTCCTGATCTAGCTTTGCTTATTCAGAGCGGTTTCACCCCCAGGAAGGAATGGGTGGAGCGCCATTTCCGGGTGGAGCTTCAAGACAAAACAGACTTTGAAACTAACAAGCAGGGTCAGATGGAAGAAAAAACCACATTCGACCCTGAGTCTGACGAAGATCTGTATGCCAGTATCTTTGGGAGTGATGGGTCATCTCCTGATCAGGAAAACATCACTCCTGATGAAGAAGTGACAATGTCAGACGAGGAAGGGTAAAACCTCTTACGGAAACACGTTACCCATGTTCACGAAAAGAATTCATGTCTTCCGTGCCGGTGACCAAACCAGCGCTCAGGGGGTCCAGAGGAACTTTTCTTCAAAAGACCTTCAACAGGTGGTTGAAACTTACGACCCGTCCATTCATGAAGCGCCACTTGTTGTGGGTCACCAAGGTGACTCTGACTCCTTGCCTTCTTTTGGATGGATCAAAGGTTTCTCCCGTCAAGGAGAGAACCTGTACGCTGATGTAGAGTTCACTGACACGGCTAAAGATTTGGTGAAAGATGGTCATTACCGCAAGGTTTCGATCTCATTCTACTCCCCAGACAGTGCCATTAACCCCAACCCAGGGAAATGGTCTGCCCGTCACTTGGCTTTGCTTGGAGCCGCTCCCCCTGCTGTGAAGGGACTTGAACCTTTTTCTTTTAGCGAGGAAGGCGTGTTTGAGTTTGCTACAGCAATCATCCCTTCAGATATTTTTGACGACGAACTCGGTCCATCAATGATGATCGAGAAAAGTCCGCTCGAAATGTTGAAAGAAAAGCTGGAAACAGTTCGAAGTGACATGGGTGATGCTGTAAAAGAGTTACAGCAGAACCAAGAAAACCAAAAACAAAGCGAATCCTCGACCCCGGAAACCGACGCCAAACCAGCGGCTGAGACCGACTCCCCATCTGATGGGGGTCAAGACGAGGAAAATCCAACACAACATTTTACCGAAATCACTCAGCAAACCGCTGATCTTGAAGACCAATTCCCCGAGGATGAGTTTATGGACCACACCAACAAAATCAGCCGTAAGCACGCCAACGGTGCTCACGGTCAAGTGATGCAAGTCGTAGAAAATGTCTATGATGAACAACACAAAGAGCTGCCCCCTGCTTTGAAGAAGCGCGCCGCTGAAGTGAAGGCTCAAGGGCACTTTGCTGAAGATTCTGACGAAATGGACACAAAACATGGCGAGCTTCCCCCGGCCCTGAAAAAACGAGCTGCTGAAGTAAAAGCCCAGGGACATTTTGCTGAAGACCCTGACGAAATGGATACAGAGCATGGCGAGATGCCTGCGGCCCTCAAAAAGAAATTTGAAAAGAAAGGTAACCCCTTTGCTGATGAACACTCTGAAGTGAGCTACAAAAAAGTAGTTGATGGAAAGGTTGTTTTCGGCACTCATCCTGAGGGTGAGCCCATGGAAGAAGATCGGATGGACAGCACCCGTTCTGACTCTGACTCTTATGGAGCTCGAATGAAGGTTGGTAAGCAGGGTGCTGACGGCAATGTCGGCCGCATGAAAACTGCCGCCAGCGGGGCCCAAGATGCTGATCGCATGAATACAGCGGAAAATGGTGAACAGGAGGCCGATCGTAAGAAAACTTCAAAAGTCGGGCCTTCTGGGGCCGATGCTTCTGTGGGTCCTGCTCGTTGGGAAGGTCAACCTGAAGCTGAAGAGCGCAACAACAATATGGACCAGTACGATGTAGATGCTAAGAGTTATGGTGTTAATGCTCCTAAAACTGCCAGTGGCTCTAATCCTGCAGGTCGTGAGGATTCTGACACCAAGTTCCCCACAGAAACAGAAGAGACTCCTGACAACACTGTGTTTGCCGTAGACACTGAAAATGTAATGGACGACAGGGATATGCGTGTTCTTCGTCAGAAGAGCAGCGATGGTCGTAAAGCAGTCAAGGGCGGTGCCATTGACCATGCTGAAGAGGAAACTCAGGGTAGTGCCAAGTTTAGGAAAGGTCAACTGGAGCCCGGTCAATTTGAAGGCGGTCCTGCTGAAATTGTTGGCCCTGGCGGTGCTTTTGCTGAGGTTCCCAAGGGTGAACCAAAGTCTACTAAGAAACAGCTTGTTCCTGGAGACATGGACGAGGTTGACGAGGCAGACCAAACTGTGGGTCCTGACGGTGCTTTCGCTGAAGACAACTTGAGTGGTGACTTCGAAGGCGGCCCTAATCAAAAGACCAAACGGTCTGGCGGTGTGTTTGCTGAAGAGCACAAAGAGAAGCCCAATCCCTACACCAAAACTGGTTTTGGCAGCACTTACGACACCGAATCTGCTGATGATGACGAGGACGACTACAATGAGCTCAGCACCGAACATTGCGGTATGAACTATGGTATGGAGTCTGGCGGTCAAGTCAAGCCCATGGGCATGGAGTCCATGTATCAGGAGTTGGCGGCCCTGAAGAAAGAAAACGAGCGTATGAAGCGTGAGTATCAAGAAGCTAAGATGAATGCTCGTAAAGAAAAACTTTCCTCTTTTGTTGAAAATCTCTACGAAGCTGGCAAAATCACTGATGGCATTATGCCCCAGAATGAGCTACAATCCTATTGCGAAGGTTTGGAGTTTGGCACCCTTGAGTTCTCCGAAGGCGAAACAGCAGCTACCAAGTTGCTTGGTCTTCTGAATCGCCTGCCTAACATGGTTGAGTATGGTGAAGTAGCAGCAGGCGGAACTTTCCAGTTTGCTGAAGATGACTTGGATCCCCACGCCAAGGCACTGAAACTGGTTGAGTCCGAAGGGGTTGACTATGTGGAAGCTCTGAAGCGCACACTGTACAGCTGAGGATGGACCTCCTTAGCGCGGTTGGCCTAGTCACTAAACGACGGGCCGACCTTTTCTCTCAGGCGAAACTTCTGGCTGAAAAAACAACTGACGGACCCGCTCTTGAAAAACGCATGGCCCTTCAGTCCAAAGTTCTTGTAAAAGGACTTCGTGACAAGATGATGAAGTGGGAAGAGTACGAGAGGACCGTTACAGACAAAACCATTATCTCGGCTCTTGCAGCAGTTTACCTGGGTGCAGGTGAAGCAAACCCACAGGCCAAGATGGAAAAAGCATGGCCCTCCATACTTGGTGACATGCTACCCCCTTTGATGGAGTTCCTTGAAGAAACAAAAGTCGCACTTGACAACGGAACTATACTTACTGGGGATCAAACTGAAGAGTTTCGTGAAGGCGTGGGTAGTTGGGCTGGACTTGTTGCCAGGGTTATTCGGTACTTGTCCACTCCTGTTTATTCCTTCTTCAACCTGGGTGAATTTTTTGTTCGTAGGGAACAAGGAAACCAGGAAATGAAACGGTATGACCGTCACGATTCTCGTGTTTGTCCTGAGTGTCAAAACTACGCTGCTCAAGGTTGGCAACCCATAGGTTCCCTCCCTATGCCTGGTCGTGATTGTCGGTGTTACGATAGGTGCCGTTGCTCAGTAGAGTACCGCTGATTTTCGCAAGGGTAAAACCTGTTTATGAAAATCAACTACCATCTACACCACATCGTTCCGAAACATGCTGGGGGGACCGATGACCCAAGCAACCTTGTCAAGGTAAATAAAGCGATGCATGCCTTCATGCACCGACTTCGTTACCAAGAGACAGGAGACTTGTTTGACTGCGCTGCGGCTAATCTTTTGTCTGGAAACTGGACGGCTGAGCAAGCCCGACAAACTGCAGCGGCAGAAGGCATTCGCAGGAGTGAAAAGCATAAAGCGTCAGCAGCTCAAAACTGGCGGGACTACAACGCCACTGAAGCTGCAAAAGAAAGCCAAAAGAAAGGAAGTAAAGCACAGTCTTTGGAAGACAAAGCAAAAGGCGGCCGAATCGGCGGCAAAATGCCTTTCTGGAATAACGGACTAAACAACACAAGGTCTCATACATGCCCTGGTGAAGGGTATGTCTTAGGCAAACTACCAGTTGGACGAATAAACAGAACTTACAAACAGTGTCCACACTGTGAGTTAATGATTTCTTCTAACAATCTTACTCGCCATATCTTGGCAAAACACACTTGAAGTCCACTTCTTAGGATAAAATCATGAGTACAAATTCCGCGCCAATATATGGCCGTCAGTTCATCCGCTACGCGGAAACTTTCGAAGCCCCCACTGACACTCAAGCCGGTGTTGTTGGAACAGTTGAGATTGGCGAACTTCGCGCCGTCTCTTACGCAACTTGGGCCGGTGCAAACAAAGCCGCCGCTGGCGACGCTTTCGCCGCCCTTCCCACCACAATTGTTGGTGTGAACCAAGCCTACATGCCTACAGCCCTTGCTGAGCCTTATACCGCCCGCCAGCTGACCGTTGCTTCCAGCGGCCTGCTGCTTATCGAACTGGATCCTCTCTCTGCTGATCCTGCTCTGGATTCCGCTCTGCAAATCAACTCCCTCGGTCAGGCTACAGCTGCTGGCACTGCCGTAACCCTTGATGGCACCACTCCTCTCATTCGTGAGAACATTGCTATCGGCGGTCGCAAACTCGTGCTCGTTAGCTTCGCCTAATAGCTAATTGGGGTTGGGCGACCGTATTCGTTAGACAGATAGTCTAGAAAGAAGCGGTGTAAGTCCCAGCCCTGGTTGCAACCATTTGAAGACATTTAATTTCGGAGACTCCCTCCCATGATGAACCTCTCGCAAACCTATGCGGGCGTAGATCCAATTCTGACTACGCTGGCACAAGGTTTCATGCTTCCGGCGACAAATATCGCCAACTTTATTGCTCCTGTTGTTGACACCCCCACTCGTGCTGGCCGCATTCTGCGTTTCGGCAAAGAGCAGTTTGCCATCAACGACTTCCGCCGCGCCTACGGCACCAACATTCCTTACGTTCAGAGCCGTTACGACTCTGAGCCTTACGCTCTTGAGCAGGAAGTTGTGGCTTGGGAACTTCCCGAAGAAGTTATCGAGAACGCTGGCGAAGGCCCCGCTCAGGTTGACCTGCGTGCGATTGAAACTCGCAACGCTATGTCCCGCCTGATGAACGCTTACGAATTCACAGTTTCGCAAGCTATCACAGTTACCGCTAGCTATAACCCTTACGAGCCCAACACTGGTGCTGGTGCTCAGGACGGTCTTGGTTTCCAAAGTTGGACTACTTTCAACACAGCTTACGGCACCGCTTCTGGTCCTTCTGCTTGGTCCTCCATCACGTCCAACCCGATCGAAGACGTTCTGACTCTGAAGCGCTCCGTCGCTAACCAGATCGGTATCCGTCCTAACTCGATGGTTGTTGGAACCGCCGTGTTTGACCAACTGCTGACCAACAGCGCAATCCTTGAGCGCATCAAGTACACCACTGCTGACTCGATTGACACTGACGTGCTCGCACGTTACTTTGGTCTTGAGCGTGGTCTGCGCGTGGCCGAAGGTCGTTATCTAGCCACTGACGGTAGTCTGCAACCCGTGTTCCCCGAGAACGGCGTCCTGTTGTTCTACAGCCCCAACGGTCCTAGTGATTCCGTCATGCCTGCTGGTGGTGCAAATGCTGCTACTCCTGCTTTCGCTTATACTTACCAGCTGACCGGCACCCCTGCCGTTCGTCCTGAGTACTACATCCGTGAGCGTCGTGTGGTTCGTGCTGAGATCACAGTTGAGCGTGTGATCAACCTGGTGGGCCTTGGCGCCACTGGACTGATTGGTTCGGGCGCTATGGTTACCGACATCCTGTCCTGATAAGGACACTAAAGAGGTAATACCATGGCCATTCTTCGCCCAATTACAAAAGCGCAGTACGAAGTTAGCTTCACTGCGATTGGTGGACCGACTTTCACAGCGGTGTTTACCAAGTTCAGCGGCATTAAGGACAAGTCCGATTCTTCTGAATACGCAAATGGCACAGGTAACCGCAAGTATCATGTAGTTGGTCCCCGTACAGCTGACAACGTCACGTTGACGGCTCCGTACGATCCGACTATCTTTAAGTCACTCGAACAGTTCTGGCTTTCCTACAACTGCAACCCAATCACCGTCACAGTCACCCCTAAAGACTGTATCGGAGTTGGTGGTGCTCCTGCAGGTGGTCAGTACATCTGTTATGAATGTCAATTCGTCTCGATTAACACTGCTGATGTCGACCGCGAAAGCGGTAACGTGGCTGAAATTGAGGTTGAATTTACTGTCAACTACTTTGACCGCACCTGATTGCTACAGCAATCTGACACTAAGCCTCGGACTTCGGTTCGGGGCTTTTTTGTTTGTAGGGTAAAACCAACTCAAGAACTAGGACCTGTAGAGGTGCATGGCAAAGACAACGTTTTCAAGTGGAGTTATTGTCACATCTGCGTGGCTCAATGGCGCCCAACAAATCTACTTTGACGGAGCTGACCTTGATTGGCACTTCAGCCCCCTGGGTCTGAATTCCCTAGTCACCAGCGGCGTCAATGGCCTAGACTCCCGATACATCACTCTTGGTACTGACCAGCCAACTCTTTCTAGCGGCCTTTACATTAGCGGCTCCCCCATCAGCGGTGGGAAAGTAGTAACTGGTTTGTGGAATTTTGGATATGACCAGACAGTAGTTGGAAACCCCTCTAACACTTTTACAAACGCGCCTAAGAGCTATACTACAAATGGAAAGTACGAAGATGCCAATGGCATCTCCAGCCCAACGGTTGCTCAAAAATACGGCGCTTTGAGCGATGAAGACCTTATCACCAAAGTTGTGCTTACTGACCAGGTTGATAACCTTTTAGACAACCTTGAGATTGACAACGGATACTACGCAACAGCTAGCGGATGCAACAACTATGCATCTGGCTCTTCTGTCATCTGTACCCCCTGATAGAGGATAAACTGTGCCTCGTTACGCGCCGCTACCTTCAATTCCCTTAGATCCTCGCAATGAGGCTCAGCTAGTTCAACAGGCTTCTCAAAGGGTTTATGATGCGTCCAATCAAACTCTGAATGACTTTTCGTCTGGCAATCCTCTTTCGGCTTTGTTGGAAGGACAGGCATTTGCCGGTGGAGAGTTTCTGTTTTGGGCTAATCAACTTCCTCAATCTATCCTTATTGAGTGGCTCGGACCATTCCTTGGCGCCATGCGTCGTCTTGGAACCGCGTCTACCGCCCGCTTGCTTCTTAACATTCCCCCAGCGAATGTTTCTACAACTATCCCGGTTGGAACAACTTTCACAACTGACTCCAACTTAACAGGTGGAGTTTCTTCCACGTTTGTTACAGATTCCCCAGTGTTTATCGCTGCAGGGGAAACTACTGCGTACGCCTCGGTGTATTCTCAATTTGTTGGCGCCCTTTATAATGTCCCGGCTAACTCTATTACAGGAGTCCCTGCCAACAACATCACTGGTCTTATTGCCTCTAATCCCCAGCCTTCCACAGGCGGCAGCGATGTTGAGACATACCAGGAAGTTCAAGAACGTTTCTTTACACTTATTCGTCGTCGTAACCCAGTTAGTGCTGAAGATTGGCAGAACTTTTTTATTGACTTGTTCGGTGCAGGCACTCTTACTTCAGTTCAACCTCATCGGCCTAATCAAGGAACTTACAACTACCTTACTGACTACCTTTTGCCTAATGGTCAAGTTTCGTTCTTTGTTCTGGGTCCAGATGGGGTTGAGCTGACACAAAGTCAACTTGAGCGCGGTCAGAATATCGTAAACTTCTCAGTGCCCGTTGAGAATCAGGCCCATCTTTACCCAACAACCCTTAGTCAAGTTCAATATAACATTACCTTGGAAGTAGACGCCAATGGTTCTTTTGGCACCAACTTACGCGCCACTTCTCTAAACTTCAGGGATAGGTTATACGCTACTTTGCAACCGGGGAATGTTTTTCCGGTGACAACCAATCCCACTGTGAGCGATGTTGATGCGGCTTTTTATGTAACCTTCCCTGACAACACCAGGTTTCAGGACCCACATATTTCTGTCTCAGGAGCTTACAACACTCCCCCGCTTGTTGAGGAGGGAGCTGCTACATACACTCAGGTTTATAATTTTACAACTTCTGAATACTTGTTGAACCAAACAGACTTGGTGATGACAACCAAGCCAATACCAACTTACTATCCAGTACTCTCCAGCTTCACACCTGTTTCCTCGGCTAAGCCAGATCAAACAGTGTACAAAAACCTGGTAATGAAACAAATCATGCCACTCGTGGCAGGTCAATATGACCAAGGAGATGTTGTTTTCTGGAGTAGTGCCAACAGCGGCGACAACACTCTTCGTGTTGTACTGCAAAACACCACAATTGAGTCTGAAACTGCAATTGCACCTCAAATTGCTCAAGGTGTTATTTCAGCTTCAAAAACACCCGTATCTTGGACTGTGGGGAATGCATACGTAAACAATGTTTCTGGGGTTTTTAATCCAGACCTTGTCACATACGACTACTCAACAGGAGAGTTTCAACCAGACAGCCTTAACCCTAATGCCATTGGAACTCTTATTTGGCAAGTTGCCCAAAACTTCACCCTTACAGCTTCTACTAACAACCTGACTGGTGCTGCCAGTGCCGGGTTGTTGGGAACTGCCGTCACTCCTCAAGAACTTATTCCAGGAACCCTGAACTATCTGGCAGGTACCTGGGTTATGACACCCCAAATTGGCTCAGGCCCTAACCCTGTAGCTGACCCCTATTACAATTACGTAGACCTAACTCAAGGGGTTGTAAACAAGTATGCGTATGTGGTGAATCAGTTTGACTACATTCCAAATGGACTCACAGTGAGTGAGTATTTTGATAGTTTGGTTGCTCAAGGTTACATTAAACAAATTGTTGTTCAAAATGGAGACAATGGTCTTCCAATCTTCCAATACAAACCAAGGTTCCCTGTCGGAGAGTACCTTGAATATAGGGAAACCAACAGTTCTGCTGCCTCCTACTACATCGCTACTACATACTTCACACCTTCCAGCACAAGGATCTCAGATCTGGAAGCTTCGGGGGTGGTGATACCTTTGGCACCCAACGACACCTTAAAGGCTCAGTTAGCCATTGCCATTTTAGCAGGAACTCTGAACTCTTTTGCAAGGATGTTCACATTCTTCAAGGGTGACCGGACTTTCTTCCGTCAAGGCACAAACATAATTTCCTACACAGCAACTACAAGTGTAACACCTCTTTTCCAATTCTACACCTATTTGGAAAATGGCGTGTTTGTGAAGACCCAAGAGTATTTGCCAGGAGAGTTTGACGGTCTTACATACATTCCATTCTTCAGTCCAACTTACACCAAGTATGCTGAAGACACAATTGTAGACCCCGCAAGTCGCAACTTGTACCGAGTTATGACTGCATTCACTCCTACTACAACAGTTGTTGACTGGACTAACACTACTGTTGCAAACACAGCTCGAATTCAAGAGTACGCTGGTAACTTGCTTCGTTACGTAGACTTCTACACTTGCGAGCAAAACATTTTCTCTCAGTTGGGTAGGGATGTTTCTGCGATCAAACTTGGAGTTGCTCAAGTAACCCTGGTACCCAGAGATGCTGGTCGATTCAGCAACTCTTTTGCTCGTACAACTTTTGTCTGGGAAGACACTGACACAGTAACAGAAGTGCCACAATTAAGTTGGTTCACTGGAACCACATACTCTTACACTCCCCCTGTTTATGGGACCGGAACCTTTGCCCTGTAAACTATGACGCAGTTTTCAACTTCAGTCAATGGTGGCGTTGTCGATGTTCAGACAACCACTGGAGCACAGGGAATTCAGCAAGTTTCCCGTCAATTTGTTTCAGCCAATAACTTACAAACTCGCCCAACTGAGTGGGTTGCAGGAGGCAGACCCATTTATAGGCGTCTCCCTGCTGTCAACCAGACTTATCAAGTTGACTTTGATGCGGATGGGGAAATTGGTTACTGCTTCATACCATGGGGTGAGGGAATCTTCGGACCTGTTTCCATCGAGGTGGTGGCTACTGACACCAAGTCTGGCATCTTTGTTAAGGGTGGAGTCATCGTTTGGAAATACGGGCGTAACCCGGTGGTTCCAACTTTGGTTGACTTTACTGTCTTGGACGTTGCCCCAGGTAGATACTTGGTTGGTTATGACCTTGTGTATGACAACGCACCTTTTGAGGCTATTTATGAAGTTGATGCTTTTGCATTGACAGGTGAAGAATTAAGTATTACTAGTAGCACCGACTCTGTTGTTGGTTGGAGGTACCCAGTTGTCAATGCATTCTTGAATGGAACTACAACTTCATGGAAAAACAGTGATACCTACTTACCAACTTATGCTCAACCAACCTCAGCATTCCTTCAATGGGTTTCCCCACTTGCTAGTGCCTACACCTCAGTTACTCTGCGTTGTCCATCAAATACTGTTATCACGGGCTCTGCCTCTCTGTACTACACCCTAAGTGGAGTGGATGGTTTTGTAACCTCTGCTGATATTTCTTCTGATACAGATGGACAATACTTCTCTTTCACCAACATTTCTCCTTCTTTTCAAACTGGGTGGAAGGTTGAGTTTACAGACTTGAGTGCCTCGATTCAGTCCATTGTGGTTGCAGGTCAAGTAACTCAGATTCGTCGTCCTTCAGGACCCGTACCTAAGGCTGCTTTGGCCATGTATCCGAGTTTTGAACCTTCGGCTGATCGGGTGTTTTGCGCCCTTGCTTATGTAGATGTTGGGAATGGTCACCGAGTTGAAGCAATACAAGACATTAGGAATGTCACACACAGAAACCTTGAACCTGTTGCAAATTGGCTTACAACTTTCTGGGACGAGAATCTGATTAGTCTCTACGAGACAGCTAAAAACTTTGCCACAACTTGGATGGCACCAACAACCGCTTTGAAAGGAGAGTATGTAAACTTGGAAAAAGAGGGAGTAATTCTCAGCACATCAGTGACACTCGGACAGTAAGATGACAACACAGACCCCCATTTTCAACACTCAACAATTTGAAGAGCGAGACTACATTTCTAAGTGGTTTACCTCCACTCAAAAAACCGCAGTTGACCTTACAGCATCTCGTGTATCTGCAAACCTTGACTTTGTCTCTCAATTTTTAGGATGGGCGCCTTCCCCTAACTATTGGGAAACATTGAGAGATACCCTGAGCCAAGGAAGGCAGCTTCTGGGAGGGACTTTTGGTGTTTACAACTCGTTTGCAGTTGCAGATGTTCTAAGTGTAGAAAATTGGACGGGAAACATAGTCTTATCCCGCGTGTCCAATCTTGCTTTAGAACAGAAGGCATTTCTTGGGGATTATGTTTACACAATTTCCTCTCTTGTTGAAGGTGTAGGGACGCAAACTATTCAGCTTCAGGAAGGTCTGACAGACCAGTTTCTTTCAGACTTGGCCGCAAACAAACCATTACGACTTGACATTATAGCAAACAGACCAGAACCTTTCTACCGGCCTGAGGTGGGAGTAAGTGGTGATGCAGTATTTGTGACTGGAACCAGCGGGACTACACTAACACTGTATCCTGGATGGGACAAACAACAGACATTGCCCTACAAAGTTAATGTGTTCATATTGGGCGCTACTTATTACTTCAATGCCCCTGTCTACCTTTCTTATACAAGTACTCTTAGTGAGGATGTTTCCTGTTTTTACCTGGAAGACTTGAACCTTTGGGCCTTGACCATACCCCCAGTCATCAGTTCCGCCCAAACTTCTTTAACTGCCTACTTAGTTGCCCCATACGGAAATTCTACGGTTCAAACCAATGCCACTCTTCAGGTAGGGATAACCAGCTGGGTGGACCCCTCAGATTGGAACACTACTGGTGTTTTGAACAACTTCTGGGGAGCTTGGGGCAACAAGGGGGGCACATTGCCTTTCAACCTTGCCTTTGACTCGCTCGGGCTTCATGGCTTCAATGAGACTAACTCTGTTCTTTTGGGTCAAGTTTCTCGTTCCTTGGCATTTGATGATCTTGTTCAAAAAGTGTACCAACAGGAGACTTACGTCACCCCTGTTGAACCCACCATAGCAAAACCCTACGACACTTGGTGGAACACCGAAACAGGGACTTACTCTGTCTACTACCCTTCGAATGGACCTTACTGTTCAGCTTGGGTTGAGATTGAGTACCGCGAGCTCCCAAGTTCTTGGGAGTATGAGCCATTCCTTACATACCCTGATGTCACTTCTTGGCAAGTTAATGCCGCCACAATTGATGTTGGTATTGCAGTTCTTATAGAAGACTTTTCTGGACTGGCAGTAACAGATGATGTCTTAGGTGTCCAAGGAACACTAACAGGCCCTGGATTCTTGTTCATTCAAAAAGATTTGGATGGGTATTGGCAACCCCTAAAGTTCCAATACTGGAATGTTGCTGACTTCTCGGTAGATGCCCAGTTATTGCCGTATAATGTACCTGTCTTTCTTTATGACGCCGTTGGTTTGGTTTCAAGCAATACAAACTACTCAATCACAGATCTTCCCTTTTCTGTCACCACAGATCTTCAAGTCATCCTTAGAAAACAATACACCAATACCCAATGGACCCTGGCACCTGACAATCTGTTAAAGTATGTTGCAAACACGGCCCTTTTCACGGGAATCAATGATGGTGAACTAACTTGGGATTGGTCAAATGCTGACCCCTGGAATAGAGCTCTGGCCGTCTTTTATGGTGTGAATTGGGTTGATGTTACTCAAGCAGGTTTTACAACAACTCCGACCCCAACCTTAGACTCAAATGTAGTTCGCATTTTGTGCGATGGTAATCTTTTGACAGATGGGGTCTCATATCAGACCTCTAACTACTCACTTTCCTACACCTACAACACTGTCACTGGCAACTACGACTTTATTTACAACCCCCTCAACTTCCTTGGCACAGTTGAGACTCCCTCTGTAGTCATAGCTGATTCCCTGACTGCGGCATTTACCGCTGACATCACTTCTGAAGTATTCAGCGGGCTTCAATGGTATTTCTCCCCCAATGTCTATGATGCGGAGACACCATTGCGTTTGTGGAAAATTGACGCTCTTCAGGAAGCGGGAACACTTAACCATTTGGCGGAGAACAATTACTACAACCCTCTCTTGGCTGACCAAAACTTGGGCCCAGGCGCAGAAAATTGGGAGCGTTCTTTCATCCGACTTCCACCAGCATATGGCAGAAACCAAACTCAGTGGAACAAGACTAACTTGGTGGTACAGGATTTTGGTTACTTCAGCACTAGCCCAAAACCTCAACTAACAGAGTGCCCCCCTGAAACCAACCTTCCTATTATTTATGAGGAGGCCTACCTTTATAACCTTCAACTAGGTAACTTTGAGTACATTTACTCTGAACCTTTCCTTTACTCGCAGACTGATTTTGGGTACGGGGGAGTTGTAGATGATTTTGCAAACAGTGGGACCTATCCAGTCACCGACTTCCCTTTCGATGAGTGGAGTGAAGCCTACTTAGAAACTTATGACCCCCTGCATGAAAGACAGGCCAGGACTGACTTACCACCTGGACAAGGATATGGTAACTGGGTTGGGGCTTATTCTTCGACTACTCAGTGTGAGGAACTAACGGGTTTTTGGGTGAACGACATTCAAACTGGGGTGTTGGACCCCATCATACCTCCTGTTTGGGATGCCTCTATCTTTAAGTTCCCCCCTACCTGCAACAACAACCCAGAAAGTTACGTGGCAGAATTTAACAACACCAAAGTGTGTTACGCTTACTTTGCAGCTGATTTAGCCGCAGCAGAAGATGCATTCTTTGATGTGACTCAAGAAGCGGCATGGAGGTATCCAGTAAACTTGCCTAGAACAGGCTACCTTCTTCCCCGAGGGTAAAACTAACTAGCAGCAAAAACTAAGTGACACGCCGCAGAACTACCCAACCTATGACACAAAAACCAGAAATGTTTGAAAATCCAAGCGAAATTGAAGAAGTGACACCTGCAACAGAGGAGGTAAGGGAGGAAGAAGTAGAAACTGAGACTAAAAAAGTTGAAAAGAAAACCATAGAGCAGGAACCAGTTGCAGTTGCTCCTACTCCGGCAGTCTCCTCATTTGTAAAAGCACCTTCTCCCGAGCCTAAACGACCTCAACCTAGAAATGTGCCTCGTTATTCGGAGATTATCCGGTGAGTGGTATTGTTCATTTATTAGCTAACTTAGCTAATGCTTCAGATGCGGGAGCATTAAACTCAGGTGGTGGGAGTTCTTCAGCTCGTGCTACCGTTGTATCGGTTGAGGACCCACAAAATCTTGGCCGAGTTCTGGTTGTCTTTGACGACATGAACGGACAAGATATTCCACAGTCAACCGGCTCTGGAGAGTTTTCAAATGAACGTCTTGACACTCCTGGAGATCATTCCCATTGGATTGATGTCTCTCCTGCTTTCAAAGGAAGACAACCTGCGGGACTTGTGGGGAAACGAGTAACCATCTCCTCAACCAATGGGGACTTCTCTTATGCAGTGCTCGGTGACGTTTTGTATGACCCAGATAACCTTACAGAAAGCGGAAAGAAAAAACTAAAACAACCCAACAATTCATCAATGACTAGGCTCCCTATTTATCCATCTGGGAGTTTACCACCAGCCGGTGAAGAAAATCATGGATGTATGGTGATTGAATCAGGTGGTCCGATGGATTCTGATTGGCTTTGTGTGTGTCTGAGGAGACAAGGATCCTTCATCTGGGTCCGCCATGTTGATCTTCAGCATGGTCATGCAGGAGAGAATGACGGCACGCAGCCAAATGACAGTCGCGGAGATAGGGAACAACCAGTGAATGAGCAGGCAGTTTGGGATTATGTATTCCCAACTTCCAAGAAGACAATGCCAAAGTCTTCTGCCTACGGTACCTCTCCACGCCCTAACCCCTATGGGGGACAAGCAACTTGGCACGAACCCCCAAAATAGTATGGCTATTCGTAAACCGGGAATAAACTCCCCATCCTGGGTGTACCAGGACCTTTTGTACTTTGACAATGGCACTGAAAAACTAAGGTACGTATTGGTAAAGTGGGACGGAGAGGTTTTTGAACAAGTGTCACAAACTTTTGACTACTCCAACCCACCTTACTCAGACTCTGAACAAAGGGGCGGCCCAATTGTTGCTCGTCTTGACTACACCATAGCAGGAAATGCTATCACGATTGATAATTGGTCTGTCAATTGGCAAGATGAATGGCCTTTGCGGCTGGCCGTCAACTACCTGAAGCAGTGTCTTTATCCTTCTCAAAAAGGTTACACCATTGCAGTTGACAAAGACGCCTATGCTTTCTGGGTGTCAGAACAATTCTTCCCTGTAACCAACAACCCCAACGACTTCCTTTTCGGTTGATCCTATGGCGACCCCAAAAATTAAGCAGGTTCTTCTGACTGCTCCCTCAACTCTACAACTGCAGTTTGACGGACCCCTTGATGAAAGAGTGGTTCCGCCTTTGATGTCCTTTACTGTCAACTACGGACAGATTGGCATTACTACAATGCTCTTTTCATCTGACACCATCATCACGTTGGGCCTTGCTTCGGGGCTTTCTCCGTGGGATTCGGTGTTTGTATCTTATGAGCCACCTATTGACCTTTCACAATGCCTTCGCGGTCCTATTCCTGCTACCGCAAATGATGTGGTGAAAAAGAGGAATGCAGTTCGTGCATTTTATCGTGTCTCGGCAATAAACCAACTTGCTCCTGACGAGCAAACTGACGGGTCACACTCTCAATCTAATCTTGGAGCAACCATCGGGGGTTATGGCTTCCCTTACCAAGACCGCTCTGGAGTTTTAACGCCTGGCGGTAATGACCCTCGTAGTGCCTCTCCTGATGACTTCACCCTGGCTTTCGGTCTTAAGGAAGCCATCCAGCTAACAAATATTGACGATGCCGCAGCTACTAGTGTCAATGTTGCCAAACTTCGAATGGCGATTCAGGATGCTAACTCGCTGATTGATAGTTACATCGAGCAATCTGGCAAGGCCGGCATGGTGTTGATTACCAGCAACCGCCGTCGCACTGCACTCACAATTGCTCGTTACTACCTTGACACTGTGCGTCGCCGCGATGATGTCAGAGCCGACTATGAAGTTTGCGTAAAGCAACTTCAGGCTGAGATGGCAATGAGCTCCATCCGTGCAGGAAACGGGGATAGTGCCATTGATACTCCGCAAGGTATCATGCGCTCCTGGCGCACTCCTCAGCGTTACAATGCTGTTTCTGGTAAGGGTCTCAGCGGATTTACAACAGACACAGCTGGCGACCAAGCTCCTGACTACCGCCGAGGTTTTGGAGCCATTGGTCAAAATAACATTTTCCCCAATTGGATCACCTCAGCAAATGCTCAAGAGTTGACAGGGGGTACTCCCCAGATTGTCGAACCAACCGATGCAGGTGGATGGCAAATAAACGGTAGCGACACCAACTTCCCTTAATTTGTAAGGGTAAAACCAAAACATAAGCATAGGACCTGGCCGTCTATGGCATTTTCATTCCCTCCTTCCCCCACTGTGGGGCAAGTGTACAAAAGTAATGGCAGGACTTTCCAGTGGAATGGTGTCACCTGGACTGCAACTGCAGTGCCAACCAACACGACGGCGCCGGTTTTCATATCTGTGTCCCCACCTCCGAGCCCTGTTCCTGGCTCTTTGTGGTATGACTCAAACAATTCCAACCTAAACATCTATTATAGGGACCTCAACGGCAGTCAATGGATTTCAGTAGTTCCATTCCCAGATGACTACATTGACCAGCAAGGCGGTGTTTTTGATGGGGCAGTGTACCTAAACTATGAGATTCCAAATAATCCTCTTGCCGCTATCACTGTTGGTTACTTTGACAGTCAACTCAAAGCGTATCTTACTGACAATTTCTTCTTAACAGCAGGTAACGGTGTCTCAGCAGATACACTAGGAAACATCACCAGCATCGACTCCGGCCTCGTAATCTGAAACCCATGGCAATCACCGTTCTTAATCTTCGCTCATTTATTGCAGGTCAAGTACCGGCCTCTCTGGAAGCGGGTCAAATCTGCTTCAACCTGGCTGACAAGGTGATGTATGTTGGCGATGGAGCCAACACCAACACCGACTTCAACGGCGGAACTACCCCCGGAGTTCCCGGGTCCGGGTACTTTTCAATGCCGCTAGATGCGGCAGGCTTTGGCGAATCCTTCCTGATTTCCCCGGATGCCTACGGCCAGATGCCGGCTGATGGTGACACCCTTCAGTGGAACTCGGGTTTAGACCACCTTGAGTGGGTGCCCGGAGGCAGTGCTGGCGGTGGTAGCGCCGGGTACTTGATGACAAACTCTGAAGTTGTCTCTGCTACTGGCGCAAGTGTAACGGCGAAGATAAACGCGGTCATTGCTCCTGCTGTTGCTCAAGATGGCAACACTGCCGTGGTTCAAGGTGTTTCCGGTGATTTGTACGAAGGTGTTTACTTCTTTATTGACAACACTTGGGAGTTCGGGTCATTCTACGCACAACCTGTAGCCGCTGCTATTGAGTATAGTAATACTGTCAGCGGATTGACCGCAAACAATGTACAAGATGCTATTGACGAGCTAGCTGCGGAAAAAGTTGATTCTCCGCTTGCTCCCCCCTTCACCGATCAAGTTCTGGGATGGAACGGCACGGCCACTGAGTGGGTTAGCACAGCTTCCGGGAGTGTCCAGGGAGTTACAGGCACCAGCCCCATTTCTGTCAACAACGCCGACCCTGCCAACCCCGTAGTTAGCATTGCGTCCGGCACTGTTTTAACTCCCGGAGCTGTCCAACTCAACAACTCCACCTTTTCAACAAGTACTACTCTTGCTGCCACAGCAAACTCCGTCAAGGTAACCTATGACCTAGCTAGCACGGCAGAAGTTAACGCTCAGCAGGCCTTGCTTGACGCTGCCGCTGCTCAAATTGACGCTGATCAAGCTCTTGTAAACGCCGCAGCTGCTCAAGTAGATGCTGACGCTGCACAGGTCGACGCCACACAAGCTCTCTCTGACGCTGCCGATGCTCAAGTTGATGCCACACAAGCACTAACTGACGCCGCTGCTGCGCAGGTCACAGCTAATGCAGCCCTGCCGAGGGCTGGTGGCACCATGTCCGGTACCCTGGTGTTTGCGGCAGGACAGACAACTGCAACTATCCTTGCTCCCAATATTGTTCGACTTTCGGACAGCACAAGTAGCAACTCTGTCACCCTGGCAGCTACCGCGAACGCGGTTCGTCAGGTCAGCATAGTAGCTAACGCTGGTTTGCCCACAACTGGCGGATCGATGACGGGTTTCATCTCGTTCTCGACTGGTCAGCAGTTCCCAATTTCCGGTATCCAGGGTGGCTCCACCACTCAACCCGGTGTTGTCCAGCTTCTTGATAGCGTCTCTGTTAACAGCATTGTTTACGCGGCTACACCGGCTGCAGTAAAACTGGCTTATGACGCTGCTGTTGCCGCACAAGCTACAGCTAATGCAGCACTGCCCAAGTCTGGCGGTACGATGACTGGTGTCATCACGTTCGCCCCGGCACAAACATTCCCTTCTTCCAGCATCGCTGACGCCACCACATCCACTAAGGGCGTTGTACAAATCGGGTCAAACATCAGTGTATCCTCTGGCATTATCAGCGTTGCTGATGGTAACGCCTCTGCCAAAGGCGTGGTGCAACTTACCAGTGATCTTAACAGTTCTTCTACGACACTGGGTCTCACAGCAAATGGCGGTTATATTCTGCAGCAACAAATTGACACTCTGAATTTACTGTCAAACCTAACCTTCTGCGGGACCATCAACGCTACTACCGGTTTGTTGACCTCTGTCACCGACGCCGGTATTGCTCACGGATTCGTAGTTGGTTTGCCACTCCCTGCTCCTGCAGCTGTCACAAACGACCATTTTGTGGTTGTGTCCATCCCTGGTACTTTCACACCTACCGGCGGCTCTGGTCCTTTGGTGTGCAATCAGGGAGACTGGATTGTTGGCATCGAACCTACCCCAGCTGTTTACGAATGGGCGTTACAACCTATTGGCTACGATGCTCCTGCTGCTACGACTACGATCCAAGGTGTGGTTTACCTTGCTACAGACGCGGAGGTCCAAACCGGCACAGACACCAGCAACAAGTCGGTAAATCCTGCTTCTTTGCAGTCCAAACTGTCTGACAGCATCAGCACCACGTCCAGCACCACAATTGCCTCAAGTACCGCAGTCAAGACTGCCTACGACTTGGCTGATGTTGCAATCCCGGACTCCACATTCACGGCCAAAGGTGAAATCCTTGCTGGCACCGGGTCCAGTGCCTATGTCCCTGTTACTGTTGGTACTAACGGGTACATTCTGACGGCCGACAGTGCTCAGACCTCTGGCATCAGTTGGCAAGCACCCCCTGCTGCTGCTGCATCTGCACAGCCTGCCGTTGAGGGTCTTGTTTTTGGTCTCACACAAAATAGCACCTCCGGCTACAACGTTTCCCTGGGTTTCGGCGCTAATGGCACTCTAACCACGGGTGTTGGAAACGTTGTCATCGGTGGAGCGTCTGGTGACATCACTTCTGGGTCCTACAACGTTGCCATCGGTTTTGACACTAGCGTTGCCGACCCTACAGCCGACAAACAACTTGCCATCGGACCTGACGCCTACACCCGCTGGTTGACTGGCGACTCGTCAATGAATGTCAAACCGGGGGCGGGTCTACGGGATGGTACCAACAGTCTTGGTACTTCCGGTCAGGTTCTGTCTTCTACTGGCACTACGCTTCAGTGGGTAGACAATTTTGCCGATGGAGTTCTTGGTGTTACGGGGATTACGCCAATCACCGTGGACAACACGGATCCAGCTAACCCTGTGGTAAGCATAGATGCTTCCAGCACTACACAACCTGGTGCGGTTCAACTGGAAGACTCGGTTATTTCCACTTCAATCACAACTGCTGCTACTCCCAATAGCGTCAAGACCGTTTACGATTTAGCTGATGCCGCACTGCCAAAACTTGGTGGAACGATGACAGGCGACATTGTTTTTGCAAATGATCAACCTGTTGATGCAGGATTTTTCTAACTTCCCGACTTTCTAATCTTCTGTTTTTCTCACCATGTCAGTAAACATTCTCGTAAAACGGTCCGCAACAGCCAACAAGCGTCCAGTGGGCGCCTCAATGGTGTTCGGCGAACTGAACCTTAACTACGACGCTTCTACGGGTGGTCTTTTTTACAAGAACTCTGCCGGAACTGTTGTCAAAGTCGGTCCGGCACAAGTTGGTACAACTGCGCCCAACGCCACTCCTGCTGGATCCTCTGGAAACTCCGCTGGTGAGTTTTGGTACGACACTGCCGTCAGCACTCTCAAGGTTTATAACGGCACCGCTTGGGTCGCCACTGCCGGTTCAGGTAGCGTCGTTGGTGTCACGGGTACGGCCCCTATCACTGTAAACAATACCGATCCGACCAACCCCGTAATTGGAGTGAGTGCTGGTACTACATCTGCCGCTGGTGTTCTTCAACTCACAGACAGTTATACTTCGTTTTCAACAACTACGGCTGCAACCCCGAATGCTGTTCAGCAGGTTTATAACCTGGCCTATGGTGCGCTTCAGAGGACTGGCGGAACAATGTCTGGGACTATCCAGATCGGGTCTTCTTTGGCAGACACAGGAGGGTCAGTTGGTCAAACTGGTTACTACCTGGCAACCTATCAAACAGGAGTTGAGTGGACCGCCCTCCCGTCTAGTGGGGTCCAGGGCGTAACTGGGGTTTCACCCATTACGGTTAACAACACTGATCCGGCTAACCCTATCATCTCAGTTAACACTGGCACAACTTCCGGGAAGGGTGCATTGCAGGTTGGCACTAACATTGATGTTGCTGCCGGGGTTATCTCTGTCAAAACAGGTTCTGCTGCTGACCTCGGCGTTGTTCAGGTTGGTACTAACATTGATGTTGCTGCCGGGGTTGTTTCAGTCAAAACAGGTTCTGCTGCTGACCTAGGTGTCCTGCAAGTTGGAACTAACGTTGATGTGGCTGCTGGTGTCATCAGCGTTGCTGACTCAAGTACCTCCCAAAAAGGTGTTGTTCAACTAAACGATACGACAAACAGTACTTCAACCACTCTTGCACTAACCGCTGCCCAAGGCAAAAACCTACAGGATCAAATTGACGCTCTTGTTATAAGCGGCAACTTGACCCTGGCTGGTACCCTGAATGCTACTACTGGTAACCTTGTAACTGTAACTACAGAGGGCACAGGCCAGGGTTTCGCAGTCGGTTCCCCCCTGCCTTCCCCTGCTGCCGGCAACACTGAGTTCTTCGTAATCGCCACAGTTGGCGCGACCTCATACACACCTCCCGGTGGTTCACCAACACTGGTTCACGTCGGTGACTGGTTCTTGTCTGATGGAACCGTTTGGAACTTCTTGGACGTTGGTTTCCAGGCCCCTTCCGCTAGTACAACAGTCGAAGGTGTTGTTTACCTTGCTACTGATGCCGAAGTTCAAGCTGGTACAGACACCTCTAACAAGGCTGTCAACCCTAGTTCCTTGCAATCCAAGGTTTCTGACAGCATCAGCACAACTGATAGTTACTCCATCGCGTCCAGCACTGCAGTCAAGTCTGCTTATGACTTGGCCGATTTGGCAATGCCAAAAACCGGTGGAATTTTTACAGGAAATGTAAACATGTCTGCTGGGACAACCTTGTCCTTTGACAGTTCCTCGGTACTGAACTTTGACTCTGGCTCGGCAATCTCTGGATACCTACTTTTAGACGGGGCCTCGGCCATTAACATTCAAGGGGCCCTTTATGTTGAGGGAAGTGCCTCATTAAACATAAATGCTGGCGCCACTGTCAATAACTCCGGGAATAACTTATTCCTCAGCGGCTCCAACGTTTACTTTGACTCCGGATGTGGCCTTAACATCGACACCACCGCCACCTTCAGTGTTTCTCCAGTCTGGTCACCGGGGGTGTATGCTGCCCCTGCTGTTCAGGTCAGTTACGACAACGCCACTTCCGGTCTAACAGCCACAGATGTCCAAGGGGCCATCGACGAAGTTGCGAGCACCTCTGTCGACGCATTGCCTAAGTCTGGCGGTACGATGACCGGGGACATCACGTTCTCTGGCGCCGGCAACGGAGTCGTCTTCCAAGACGCCTCCACCGTTGAGGCTATCAGCGACAGCACCTCCACTACGAGCTCTACAACTGCTGCTTCTGCAACTGCTGTTAAGTCCGCCTACGACCTAGCCAATGCGGCTATTCCCGACTCCACCTTCACTGCTGCTGGCGAGTTAATCGTTGGTACTGGTGCGGGAACATACGCCCCTCTGTCCGACGGTTCTGCTTACCAGATTCTGACAACTGACGGTGCTGGTGTTCTTAGCTGGGTCAACAACACCGCTGATGGCGTTCAAGGGATTACAGGCACGGCTCCGATCACAATCGATAACACCGATCCTGCCAACCCAATCGTTGAGATTGACGCTGCTACCACTTCAGCTTCGGGTGCGGTTCAACTCTATGATGGCGTGGACAGTACTTCCACTAGCTTGGCTGCTACCGCTAACGCTGTTAAGATTGCCTACGACAAGGCCATAGCGGATCCGATCGCTTCTGCCACTGTATTGTTCGTTAACGTTACAACTGGCAATAACGCAACAGGCACTCGTGGTACCGGTCTCCCCTATCAGACTGTCACTGCTGCTCTGGCTGCTGCCTCCGAGGGTGACACAATTTACATTGCACCTGGAACTTACGCAGAAAGTATAACCCTATCGAAAGGTGTCAATATTGTCGGCACATACACTGATCAAGCTTCCGCCAGTGGCCCTGAACTCAGAGGTAATTTTGCTGTTAGCATCACAGGTGCTGGCACTCAGAACTGGGCTGTTACGAATATTCGATTTACGAGCAGTTCATCCGGTAATAACACCGTAACAGTTTCCACCAATAGTTTCTCCTCTGGAGGTATAGGCACTTTCACCAACTGCCTCTTTGAACAATATACTCTTAATGACCTGACCGAACGTTGCTTCTTTACTAGTGGTACTTGGACCAAGAGTCTTTACATACGCAACTGCACGTTCTCCGGAAACGTGGAATTCACTTCTGGTGCGGTCGATGGAACTGGATCTTATGTTGTCGTTGATAACTATTATGGCACCGGTGGTGTTGCCCTTTTCTTCAAGATTACGGCTGGTACCGTGGAGGTCCGTGACCCTTCTCAGGCAATGCCCCCGGTTCTTCAAACCGGTGGTACGTTTGTTGCAACAAACATCAACTCATGGGGAGCAAACTCCTCTGTCACCACTTCTATCTTTGGTGGGACCGGTTTCTCCTATAAAGGAACCTCAGTTGGTTTGGGATCTTCCTCAATCTACCTGATTGGTCAGGGCAACAGCGTAGTATCTGGGGCAATATGGGGCAAGCTGTCCGTGGGTTCAAATGTTATCTACGGATTCAACAACGTTCTTTACGACACTTCGCTCGCAACTCTGTCTGGTGTTCCTTATTATGCTGTAGCACCAAACGTCAATGCTGTTGAAATCTCCCAGGTTCGCCCCCAGTGGCAACAACTGACAACCAGTTCGGTTGTGTCTGCTGCAAACCAGTTGGGTGTGGCTCTCGATAGCACAACCGGAAAAGTTTACACAGTTACAGATTTTGACGCTGGTCAATACTGATACATCGGCCCTTGTCTATACAGGGGCCTAACAATTTTTTACATCTCCTGCTCTCAGGTAAACTAAACCACTTCTCTGAGTTAAAAAAAATGTCCATTGTAAATTTCAACACTGCCGTCCCTAACGGACCTTTCTACTCTCCTGAATCCACCTACTTGAGGGGTCCCTATCACAACTGGATTGTCTACCCAACCACGGGATTCAACTTTTCCACCGGAGTATTTTCCGGAGGTGGTGGTGGTGGTGGTACCGGAACTGTAACCCAAGTCAACACTGGAACCGGACTACTTGGCGGCCCGATTGTTACTTCTGGCACAGTTTACATCGCGGCAACAGGAGTTTCCGCAGGGGTTTACACCTACGCCACCATTAACGTCAACTCCCAGGGGCAATTAACGTTTGCTGCTTCAGGAGGGTCCCCGCTTCTCAAGACCGGCGGGACAATGACTGGCAATATTGTATTTGCCCCCACACAAACATTCCCTGGACAAATCACCACAATTTCAGGGGTGTCGCCAATCTCGGCTTCCACGGTGTCAGGTGCAGCAACCGTCTCCATAGCAGCTTCTTCGACAACAGCATCTGGTGCGGTCCAACTTTACGATAACGTCAACTCGACTGCGACAAATCTAGCGTTGACAGCCGCACAAGGCAAGGTTCTTCAAGACCAAATCAATGCCATTCTGTTATCCGCCGGTTTGGTTCTGGCCGGTGCTCTCTCACCTACCAGTAGCCTTGTCTCAAGCGTAACCAGTCAAGGTTTTGCCGCTGGTTTCTCGGTAGGATCGCCGCTTCCTGCTGCCTCTGCACTAAATAATAACTATTTTGTTGTCTGTGACTCGGCGGGAACTTATACACCTCCTGGTGGCGGCGCCACTGTAGTAAACCAAGGAGACTGGTTCTTCTCCAATGGAGTCAACTGGCAGTACTTCCCGGCTGGTGCTTACTACAGCTATGCAAGCACTACACTTCCAGGTATCGTTACTCTTTCTACTGACGCTGCAACTATTGCGGGAACCGACTCTACCCTCGCTGTTACCCCGTCTACTCTTCAAGCCAAAGTCTCTTCTACGACAGCCATTGGTTTGACTCGTTATGCGACTGACGTTGAAGCAGCCGCACAGACTCTAGCCACCGTTGCTTTGACCCCCTCGAATCTTCTTGCTCTTATTGCAAGTACTTCGACACTGGGTCTTGTCAGGTTGGCCACCTCCGGCGAAGTTATCACTGGTACTGACGCCCTTAAGGTCATCACTCCGGCCACCCTGGTAACGCGAGTTGCTTCATCCACACTCACTGGTCTGGTGAGTCTTGCAACTAATGCTCTAGTTATCGCCGGAACAAACAACACAACTGCAATTACTCCCCTTACTCTGACTGCGCGTACATCTTCTACTACGGCTACCGGACTTATCCGTATAGCAACTACAGCAGAAGCTGCGGCTGGACTGGACAATACAATTGCACTTACGCCCCTTAACATCGGGTCACGTGTCGCTACCAAAACCACTACCGGACTTATCCAACTAGCAACCTCTGCCGAAACAATCACCGGCACCGATGATACAAAGGCGGTTACACCTGCAGACTTGACAGCAAGAGTTGCTACCACATCGGCTACTGGTATTGTTCAGTTGGTAGACTCCATTACGTCAACATCAACTACAACTGCGGCCACACCCAACTCGGTAAAACTGTCGATTGACGCATCAATCCTCAAAGCAACTCTTACAGGCAAAGGGAGTATAGTTTCTGCTTCTGCCGCCACTACCCCCCTGGAGCTAGCTGTAGGGACTGATGGTGACATCCTTAATGTTGACTCATCTACAACCACGGGACTAGCTTGGACCAGTGTAATTAGTGGAGGAACTTATTAATGAGCGTTACTTTCTTCAACAAAAGAACTCAAGTAACCAATCTACGACCCACCGCTCAAGAGTTGAAACTCGGCGAAATATACTTGAACTACAGTGACACAACCCCTGGTCTTTTTTATGAAGACGAAGGGGGGAGTGTCATTAAAATTGGACCTGCTCAAGTTTCTGCCACGGCCCCAAACTACACTCCAGCAGCAGGGGGTTCCTCGGGGAACTCCTCTGGGGAACTTTGGTATGACACCACTAACCTCACCCTCAAGTTGTGGGATGGGAACCAGTGGCGTCAACCCATTACCACTCAATTTGACTCTGGGACTTACTAAGTCTTCGTCGGGGTAAAAAAACTCTCAAACCAGGATAAAAAAAAATGTCTCCAAGATACATCAGACCGGAAACAAATTATAGTGCGGAAATCCCCAATCGCCCCTTCGTGGAGAGTGATGCACCGGTTACTGCTGGAGAGCTTAGTCTTCAATCAAACATGGGGCCTGTAGAACTAGGAGATTTGACCGTGATACGGGGCAAACTCCACGTTGGGGCCGGAAACCAAGATTATGGCGTTTTTTGACCGTTTGGCTAAATAAGCCAGCACACCATAGCAACAAACTTTATTATGACCGTACCTACTAAGAATCTGCAGTTTTTCCGGAGTTTCACGTCCGGTAACACTCCTACACGTCTGAAGTCCGGCGAAATTGCCTTCAACGTATCCGACAAACTACTGTTTGTTGGTGACGGGTCTAGCTACTTCACCGACAAGGACGGAACTCAGACTGCCTCTAGCTTCGCTACTGAGGGATGGTTTGAAGTTGATCTTGACGCTTACATCCAGATTCAAGCTGTTTCTGCTGCTGTTACTGACGCACAGAGCGACGCTACCGACGCTCTGACCCGCATCGGCAGTTCGATGAACTCGCTGAACACCACAGACGAGCAAACTCTGATCGGTGCTATCAACGAAGTTCTTGCTGCTGCTCAAGCTGCTCAGACCACTGCTGATAGTGCTGCCAGCGACGCAAGTACAGGTCTTTCTACAAAACTTGACAAGCCGTCTAACCACGCCAGCCAAGCAACCGGTCAAGTCCTGTACGTTGGTGTTTCCGGCGTAGAATGGGCTCAACTCGAAGCTTCTGATGTCCACTACATTGACAATGCTAACCTGGGGACCAACAGTCTTCAAGTTGCCGTTGACTTCGCACTGAGCACCAATGTCACCCAAGCTACAGACATTGCAACTGCTGAAGCCAATGCTCAGAGCGGTATCAGTTTAGCCAATGCTGCTCAGGGAACTGCTAACACAGCTCTGAGTGATGCTGCTGCTGCTCAAGGTACCGCTGACACAGCCCTTGCTGCTGCTCAGAATGCCCAGGGCGACGCTGACGCTATTGATGGCCGCCTTACAACCGTCGAAGGCAGTGTTGGTGGACTCATTACGGATGTTAGTGGTCTGCAAACCAGCAAGCAGGACGACCTGGGATCTGGCACTGAAGGTCAGTTCCTGCGTTATATCTCTGGCAACCCCGCTTGGTCGTCCTTCGACCCTAAGCTCGGTAGTGTAGCTACTGCGGCCAATGTTGCCGCGTTTGAGGCTATTCAAGCTGCTGCGGGAGAAGGCGACGTTGTCGTCATTGTTGACGCTGTCGGACTAGCACCTTCTGGCACTGGTTACACCGTAGGAAACCTGGCCGCTGCCGTCACCGAAAACTTCAGCATCTCTTTGATTAAGGATGCTGCTGGCGCGTGGCTTGTTCTGGCTACTCCCGGTTCCCTAACCCAGGTTGCTGCTGATGCTCTTTACGCATCACAGACAACAAGTGTTTCTGCTGGCACGGGGCTGACAGGTGGCGGCGATTTGAGCACCACCCGTACAATCAGCATCGCTGACAATGGTGTCACCTACGGCAAAATTCAACAAGCTACCCAAAAGTCTCTTGTTGGTGCTGGTGCTGCTGGCAACGTAGGAGAAATTACTCTTGGCGACAACCTCGACATCGTGTCGGGTGTGTTGGAAGTGAGTTTCGACTTTGGAACTTTCTGAGTTCAGTCATAACTGATACGCAACTGGGGGGCTTCGGTCCCCCTCTTTTTGTATCTGGGGTAAAACATAACAGAAGCAAACCAAAGGTCAAAACCAAATGCCATTACCATCTCAGAGTGGTGTGATCAAGGGAGCAAGTTAACATGGAGTTGAGTAGCATCACCCGCATTGAACAGTACCTTGTGGACGCTCTTGTGGCTTCGCCTCTGATCCCCCTTGGAGTGAATGTTTTGCGTCTTGCTGACGCTATTGAAAATGAGGGTGTAGTTCAGAGCACGAACAACATTGTGGTGAGGTATGTTGGTTCATCCAATGTTGTTAAGAACCGGATCCCAATGGTCTTCGAGCGACAGATGTCGTTTGAATTGAACTTCTCCTGTCAGAACTACTTGACTTCCTCAGGGCACGACTTTGCCACTCAGTTAATAACTGGTGCGTTCAACACTATCAATGGCGGGGTCCCCGGCGGTGCTTACGTTCAAGCCATTGAACCTTTTACATGTCAGACAGAGAATTTTACAGGGTTGAGTCCCGAATCTCAATACACCTACACGCAGACTTACGTTCTGACAATCGAAGAGACACTTCCCTACATTGCCCTTGACCCTTGCGTTCAACGAGGGAATTGCAACCAATTGTTCCCGCCATCCGGCGTTGAAACCACCCTTCCTTTGGCAGGTATTCTTGTACCAGAGACTGGAAGCATTTGGGTTCCTGCCTACACTGGCACAAAGCTGCCTGGCGAGGATTACACAGGTGGAGTTAGGTGGAGTGACGAGATAGCACAAAGTGGGAATTGGGTGTTTATTTGTGACCCTACTGAAGTTTTTATAGAAGATCCGCTCAATCAGCCTATTTATCTGCTCAGCACTGGTAACTACACAGAGGACGGTCGCCTTGTAATAACTGTCTTTGATGCTGACACAAAAACGGCAATCAGGACTGTGTTCTACACTGACACTGGCAAGAAACTGGCTCGTTATGCCATTGAGTTGTGGAGAAATGTAATCACCGAGGGTGGCGGTATCTCACCAAACGCATCTTTAGACTCCACTTGGGGTGGCGGCCTTAATTACGGGGAGTTTGCTGTTGTCAAAGGTGCTTACACTGCTCTTTACACAGACCCCACTAACCCAGAAGCAAAACTTCTATCTCTCAATGGAGGGGCACTCATTGGAGTGATTCCTGAACGCTTTATCCAAACAGAGAAAGGCCGATTCTATTATGTTGGTCAGTCCTCGCAAGGAAAAGGGTGGGTTCTTGAAGATTCTTACGAGTTAGCCAGAGAAAACTCATTGTGGAAACTTGGGTGCGTCCCCTGCGGGGGAGGCCCCAGCCCTCTTACTCCGTGTTAACGATGGATTCAGTCGAACTCTGGAACGCCTATCACCAGGCTATTCAAATCGGCAATATGGATCAGGCCCGCCAACTGATGGTTAAGATACAAACCTACAAAGGAAAACCACCGCTGCCTCAAGGTGGCTGCACAAAATGTCGTAAGAGAATGTACTAAAATGGCAAACAACAAAAGGGAAGAAGCAATTCGCCTCAAGGAAGCTCTGGCTCAGGACACACTGAAAGTAGCTCAAGAAGCTCTTGGTTATCTTGAGGATCAACTGCCAGAGTGCAGCACCAGGGATCTTGTCTCAATTTTTAACTCTGCAATGAAGGTCCACCGAGAAATTCTGTCGGACATTGTCACTATGAGCGAAGTTGAAACCAAGGGTGAGCAAGAACTTGCCAAGGAGTATGGTGGTAAAGTTGACGAGCTCTTGAAGAAACTCGGGGGTGGCTGATGCGTCCTGTAATCACCCATGTCAATCAACTTGAGGAACACTCCTCTTGGAGAGAATACCAAAGGGGAATCAAGGAGTTGGTGTTGTTGGAGGCCCCGCGTTCTGTTATTTCTGAATACCGGCACAAAGCCGCCAAGGATTGCTTCTTGGCGTTTGCTGACCTGATGAAAATGGGGGACCTTCAGGTTTCACCTTTTCATGAACTTATTGGTGCTGCCTTTGAGGACTTGGCAACCCGACGTTATAAGAGACTTATTATTTCGTGTCCCCCTCGTTCTGGGAAGTCGATGCTTGCCACAATGTTCTTGGCATGGTTGCTTGGAAGAGATGAAAGAACTCAACATGTTATTGCATCTTATGGTGCTTCCCTGTCTTTCAAATTTCACAGGGAAGTTGTTGGGATGTTGAAAACACCTATCTTCAAGCGTATCTTTCCTGAATGGTCGGGTTTCTGTCCTGATTCAAAATACGACATGAATGGGGGAGGATACATTCTTGCCACTTCTGTTGGTGGAGTGTTGACCGGTTTCACAGCTGGAACCACTGACATGGACTCACCTGGCGTGGGAGCGATGGTGATTGACGACCCCTTGAAATCTTCTGATTCAAAACAAGCACTTGACAACCTGGAGTCTTGGTGGCAGGAACAGGCGTCAACTCGTCGAACCAACCATTATTGTCAGATGGTGATTGCTACTCGGTTTCACGAAAAAGACCTCCATGGTGTGTTGATGGATGGGGATGGGCTCTACGATGAAGAGCTCAACCCTTTTGGTTGGCGTTGGATCAACATAGCAGGAATTTGTGAAGACCCTGTCAATGACCCCCTTGGACGAAACAGGGGGGAGTCTCATTGGCCCAACAACCCAACTTTTTCTGTGCCAATGTTGGAGTCTCAGAGAAAGATCATGGGGTCTTTTAAATTTGCTGCATTATACCAAGGAGTTCCAGTAGCCGCGGAGGGACAGATAGTCAAAAACTCTTGGATTAAGGTAATCGCTGAAGAAAGTCATCCTCCTTCTTGGGATGTTACTTGGCTGGCTGTGGATTGTGCGTTTCAAGAAAAAGAAATGGCTGACGAGACTGCTATCTGTGTGGCCTCTATCTGTCAAAAAGACCCTACTAAAATTTACATTCGAGAGATTATAACTGGACGATGGGGTTTTCCTGACTTGATTGAAGCAGTGAAACATGCCTATTCCTATTACAACGCAAAGGTCCTTTGTATTGAGAAAGCCGCGTCTGGGCAATCTTTGATTCAAGTGTTGAGAAAAGAGGCAAAGATACCTATTCGGGAAATGAAACCACTGAAGTCAAAAACAACACGACTTCAAGCTGTTACACCTTTTTTGGAGTCGGGGAGAGTATTCTTTTTAGATGACTACTGGACAAATGATTTTATTAAAGAATTAACCTCTTTTCCTTTTGTCAGACATGATGACCGCACTGACTCTCTTGCTTGGGCACTGACCTTTTACGCATTGGAGATGGATGTAGTTGACAGAGGATTGCAAGAGGCCATCATCAAGAACAAGAGGTTTATGGGAGACTTAACCAGAGAAGGGTTGAACGACAGAAATGTATTTACAGAAGTGTCAAGAGGAAGAGGCAGGGGGTTACAGTGGGGTGAAACCTCCTATAATGATCCAGATGCTGCGAGCATTGATGTGTCTGGAGGCTCTGACACTCGGACACCGCTGAGCAGAGGGATGCGGTCTGGGGGAAGGCGAAATTTGGGATACGAGTGACCGAGGTGATTTGGAACCACCTCGTAAATCAAAAAGTTTCTGTCCCTAACCAGACAGAATACCATGGCTAACTCAAAAGTTGATAAAGATCGCGAATTCATGTTCGCTGAACACGGCACAAAGTGTCTTATTACAGATGCTGTCGCAGACAAGTACTTGGACCAGTCCAAAAAGTATGGGAAAGAGCGCTACTCTAAATGGTGTGGCGGTAAGGGGGGATTTGATGATTACGCAGAGCGCCTACATTGAGTGGGTGTTAGAGAAGAACGAGTGGTGGTGTCTTTGAGGGTAAAACCAATTGTTCCCTGGACAGACCCCAATGTCACAGGATCTTTCTCACGGGGGTGATCAGGATGTAGTCCTTTTAAGCAGCAAAGAGTTTAAATTACCCACCGACTGCCCAATCACCCCAATGCTCACAAGTAAAGAAAAACGCGGTAAGCGTCGTGCTGAGAACACCCAGATGCTCGAACAATCCTATTCTAAAGGGATGGATGTTCAACCACCCAAGTTTCTGACTTGGCGTCAAGAAGAGCTCTGGAACTCCCTTAAGAAGAACACAGTTACTTTAGCCCACGGGTGCGCCGGAACCGGCAAGACCCTCATCGCCCTTCACTACGGGCTGTTCGGCATCGCTCAAGGAGACTTTGATAAAGTCTACTATGTACGCAGTGATGTCGGTGTTGAGTTTCAACGTGGTAGGGGAGCCCTCCCTGGCGACCTTTCAGAGAAGATCGCTCCGCTTATCGCACCTGTTCTTGATAACTTGCCCTGTATCATGCACTCGCATGGTGCTGGTGAGTACCTGCTGAAGAAGAAAATTATTGAGCCTGTTCTCCTCGAAGACATTCGTGGTCGTTCACTCAACGAAGCATTTATTATTGTGGATGAGGCTCAGAACTTCCTCCCTTCTCAAATCAAAACTGTGCTCACTCGTGTCGGAAAGGAGTCTAAAATCCTTCTGATTGGGGACACCAAACAGACAGACATGGAAGTGTTCCGTCGTGAAAACGGTCTCGTGGACGCCATTCATCGTCTCCGTCAACTCACTGAAGTTGGCACTGTGGAGTTTTACAAAGAGGACATTGTCCGTAACTCTGTAATCGCACACATTCTCGACCGCTACGACGACTGATGCGCAAAGACAACCGCTACGCCCGCTCCGACCGAGCCACATTGGAGTCCAAACTCCCACCCGGTATTCTTAGGGATGCTCAAGCGGCGGGCGTGTGGGAATTTTTTATGCGTTGTGATGACCCTTCCCATGTCTCACACACCTTCCGGTCTTACAGGGACAGTGACAAGTGCGCTGTCCCCAAACAAAACCTGCGGGCAATGCGTGACACAATGATCAGTGACATGCGCGAGCAGAATAGCAAAGATCGAAAACCCCGAGTAC
>Ga0209298_10000093_pt1 | contig 51703 bp, 40 predicted proteins | sample S_140806_EF_Meta_FD_187325 | JGI IMG/M metagenome (GOLD analysis project Ga0209298, IMG submission 187325) | Freshwater microbial communities from Lake Simoncouche, Canada to study carbon cycling - S_140806_EF_MetaG (SPAdes) (version 2) | ecosystem: Environmental > Aquatic > Freshwater > Lake ... | reverse complement strand
TCGCCAGGCCGAAGGAGCTGGTCAAGGTGGTGACGGCTTTCACCGTGGCCCATACCTGCACGTTGATCCTGGCCACGTTGGATTGGGTTTCGTTGCCGACGCGACTGGTCGAGGCGGGGATTGCGGCTTCGATCGTCTACGTCGCCTGGGAGAACCTGACGCCCCGCGAACGTCCCCATCGTTGGGTCCTGACTTTCGTCTTCGGCTTGGTGCACGGGTTCGGCTTTGCCGAAGTCCTGAGAGGCATGTCTTTGCCTGATGAAGGCCTCTTGCGCTGTCTGCTTTCCTTCAACCTCGGAGTCGAGGCGGGCCAGTTGGCGATCGTCGGCTGCCTGATCTGGCCCATGATCCGATTGCGCGCTTCTCCGTATCATGAGCCTTTCGTCAGACGCGCCTCGTGGTGTCTCCTGGGCCTAGGTGCGGCTTGGTTATGCGATCGCGTCTTCGGACTAGGGTGGATGCCTTTCTGACGACGAACTGCGTGGTTGAAAGCAGTCGTCATGCGGGCAGATTAAGGCTTCCCCATGCGACACCATATTCTCGCCCTAGCCTTGATGCTGGCCGGATTGAACGCGACCGAGAAGCCGAACATCATCGTCATCTTGGCCGACGATCAAGGCTTCGGCGACCTAGGGGCCAACAATCCGCAGAGTAAGATCGCGACGCCTAACCTAGATGCCTTGGCCAGGGGCGGCCTCCGCTTTACTGACGGCCATACGTCGTCGGGCGTCTGCACGCCGACCCGCTACAGTCTGCTGACCGGTCGTTACCACTGGCGCTCGCGCCTGCAGTCAGGAGTCCTTGGGGGGTTTTCGTCTCCCCTTATTGCCAAGGACCGTCTCACTGTCGCCGGTATGCTTAAGCAGCAGGGCTACACGACCGCGTGTTTCGGTAAGTGGCATCTGGGCATGAGCTTTCCCATCACGGGCGGTGGCTTTGCGGATGACGGTGGCGAGTATTCGAAGACCCCGAAGAACGTGGAAGCGATTGATTTCGCGGGCGATATCGCCGGCGGGCCGGTCGACCACGGCTTCGATACCTACTTCGGTATCAGCGCCTCGCTCGACATGCCGCCGTTCGTCTGGATCAAGGATCGCCGTATGACCGAGATTCCGAGTGCGACCAAGACTTGGATCCGAACCGGTCCAGCCGGTCCGAAGTTTGAGGCAATCGACGTCCTGCCGTCCGTCATGAATCACGCGATTGACTTCATTGATGCGCAAAAGAAGGCCGACCCGGCCAAGCCATTCTTCATTTATGTCCCTCTAAACGCACCGCACACGCCGATTGTCCCGACCAAGGAGTTCCAAGGGTCGAGCGGCATCAGTCCGTACGCCGACTTCGTGAAGCAGGTCGACCATGACGTCGGCCGCCTGCTGGCGTCTTTGGAGAAGCAGGGTCTAGCTGATAACACGCTCGTGGTCTTCACGTCGGACAATGGCTGCTCGACGGCTGCCAATATCCCTGAGCTCCAGAAGGCCGGCCATGAGCCGAGCTACATCTACCGCGGCAACAAGGCCGACCTTTACGAAGGCGGTCATCGCGTGCCGTTCGTCGTGCGCTGGCCAGGCAAGGTGAAGCCCGGTGTGAGCAACGCCCTCGTTGGACAGATTGATTTCCTTGCCACATTCGCCGAGATCACTGGTGCGAGCGTTCCGGCTGTGATGGCCGAGGACAGCGTGAGCTTCCTGCCGGTCCTGCGTGGCGAGAAGTCCGAGGTCCGTCAGGGTATCGTCAGCCAGTCAATCAACGGCAGCTTCGCGATCCGGGACGGACAGTGGAAGCTTTGCCTTAGCGCCGGATCCGGGGGTTGGAGTTCGCCGCGGCCTGGTCCTGAAGAGGCGGGCCTGCCTCCGGTGCAGCTATTTGATTTGTCAAAAGACCCAGGCGAAAGGAATAACCTTCAGGCCGAATTCCCCGAGCGGGTTGCGGCCATGAAGGCCGAACTCGAGAAGACCATCGCCCGCGGTCGCAGCACTCCCGGCGAAGATCTCAAGAACGACGTCGAGATCCAGCTCATCAAGAAAAGTCCCGCCGGCAAAGCCAACGCCAAGAAGAAATGAGGACCTACCTCGCCGTCGGTCTGCTCGCGGCTTCGGCCTATGGCGCCGTTACCAAGGTGCCGGAGGGGGTCGAGGTCTTGCGCGATCTTGAATACGCACAGGCCAAGGGGATCAGCCTCAAGTTGGATCTCTATCGTCCATCGGCCAAGCCCTCTGCGCCCATGCCATTGGTCATCTGGGTGCATGGCGGAGGTTGGAGCAAGGGATCCAAGGCGAATTGTCCCGCGGCATGGTTGGCAACCAAGGGGTATGCCGTCGCGAGCCTGGATTTTCGCTTGCTGCCTGACCATCCGTGGCCGGCCCAGATCGAGGATCCGGTCGCGGCGCTCCGCTGGTTGCGCAAAGAGTCCGGAAAATACGGCTTCGACGCCGAGCGTTCCGCCGCGATGGGTGGCTCTTCCGGTGGGCACGTGGTCGCTTTATGGGGTACGCTCACCTTGCCTCCGGGAGATAAGGTGAAGGCCGTGGTGGATTGGTATGGCCCGACGGACCTCCTTACGATGCCGCCCAATGTGCTTTCGGAAAAGCGCACCCGCGCGGAGCTCGCCAAGGCCAATGGCGCTTTGCTGCTCGGGGGTGTCGTCATGGACCAGCCGGAGAAGGCGAAGGCCGTCAGCGCCTTGCATCAGGTGACCAAGGATGACGTCCCGTTCCTGATCATGCATGGCACCGCGGACACGTCCGTCCCGGTCGACCAGAGCGAACGCCTGCATGCGGCGCTCAAAGCCGCCGGGGTCGAATCAACCTTGAAGCTGCTAACCGGCGCCGGGCACGGTGGCAAAGAGTTCGATGCCACGGAATCGCGTGCGCTCATCCAGGGATTCCTGGATAAGCACCTGATGCGATAGGCCGGCTTACTTCGCGGCCTTCTTCTTGCCCTTCTTCGTCACGCCCGGTTCGGGGCCGTCGTTGTCGGTTGCGCCTGCGCCCCAGAGCGGTTTGACGTTCGCTTTATTCCATTCGTCCCAGCGCGCTTGCAGTTCCTTGGCCTTCTCGGGCATCTCAGCGGAGAGGTCTTTATCTTCGTGGATGTCGGAAGAGAGGTTGTAGAGCTTAGCCGAAGAGGTGGGCTGCTTCTTGCCACGCCCGGCGTTGGTGTCGGCGTTGGTGTCATAACGGACGAGTTTCCAGTCGCCTTGGCGGATGGCCATCTGCTCGCCGAAGCGCCAGTAGAGGGCCTCATGCGGGGCGGCCTTGTTTTCACCCGAGAGGTAAGGGAGTAGATTCACGCCTTCGAGCTTCCATTCGGCCTTGGCCGGGACGCCGGCCGCGGCGAGGGCGGTGGCGTGTAGGTCCATCTGGACCGCGATGGGGTCGTAGACGGCGGGCTTGATGCGAGCGGGCCAGGATACGAGAAAGGGCACGCGGATGCCGCCTTCGAGCGTCGTGCGCTTGGAGCCGCGAAGAGGCGCGTTGATCGAGCCGTTGACGGTCACCCCGTTCATCGTCGGGCCGCCGTTGTCGCTGATGAAGGTCACCAGGGTGTTCTCGTATTGGCCGCTGTCTTTCAGGGCCTTGATCACCCGGCCGATGTTGTCGTCCATGGCTGACATCATCGCGGCGTAGGTGCGGCGGGTCTTATCCTCGATAGAGGCGAACTTCGCCAAGCGGTCTTTCGTCGCGTCTAAAGGCGTGTGCACGGCGTTGAAGGCGAGGTAGAGTAGCCAAGGCTTGCCCTTGTTACGTTCGACGTAGGCGACCGCCTCGCGGCCGAAGGCGTCGGTGGTGTAGTCGAGTTCCGTGACGTGTTCGGTGCCGCGGAGGATGCCGCCGGCGTTGAAATAGCTGTGGGCGCCGCCCAGGAAACCGTAGAAGTCAGAGAAGCCACGTTGCTGCGGAATCTGCGCAGGCTGAGAGCCCAAGTGCCATTTGCCGACCATGCCGGTGACGTAGCCGGCTTCCTTGAGGTGGTCGGGCAAAGTGGATTCCGTCAGGGGAAGTCCGTGGACGCCGCCCGGATTATACTCATGGCCAAAGCGCGTTTGCTGGCGGCCGGTGAGCAGGCCAGCGCGGGTGGGCGAGCAATAGGGGCCGGTGACGTACCCGTTCGTAAAGCGCACGCCCGAAGCGGCGAGGGCGTCAAGGTTCGGGGTGGGGATGTCTTTGCAGCCGTGGAAGCCGACGTCGGCATAGCCCATATCATCGCCGACGATGACGAGGATGTTAGGCCGTTCGGCGGCGGTCGCGGCTATTGCGAGCAGGCAGAGCAGGGGACGGAGCATGGTGGTGTTCATTTAGAAGGGTTCGTTTCGGCGGTGACGGCAGCCAGGTGCGCGGCTAGGCGTGACTGCATGCGCTTGAGGCGGTCGGCTTGGTTGGCGTTGCCGGCAAGGTTATGGATTTCGTCGGGATCGGTCTCGTGATCGTAAAGCTGTCGGCCGCCGCGGCCTTCGTCCCATTCGATGTAGCGGAATCGGTCTGTTCTCACGCTGTGTCCCGTCAGCTTGGTATGTGTGGATACCATGGTGCTAAACACCACTTGCTTGCCCTTGCCGGAGGGGTCGGCTAGCAGGGGTTGTAACGACCTGCCTTGCACGCTCGCAGGCGTCTTCAAGCCGGCGAGTCCGGTCAATGTCGGGTAGATGTCGACCTGTTCCACGAGCCCTTTGCACACGGCCGGCTTCACGCCCGGCGCGGCGACGATGAGGGGGACTTGGCAGCTGCCTTCGAAGAGGGTTTGTTTGGCCCAGAGGCCGTGTTCCCCGAGCTGGTAGCCGTGGTCGCCCGTCAGCACGACGATCGTATTATCCTCGAGTTTCAGTTCCTTGAGCTTGGCGAGAATGCGTCCGACTTGCGAATCGGTCCATGAGGCCGAAGCCTCGTAGGCGAGACGTGCGTCGACGGCTTCCTTCTTGTCGGCTTGTTTCAGGGTGAAGAGGTTGTTGTTGGGTCGCAGCGCCGCCGCGGGCATCAGCTTCATGTTTTCGCCACCTTCCTGGAAGAAAGGAGGCAGGGTGATCTTCGAGCGGTCGATGGCGTTGAAGAATGCCTTCGGCGCGACGAAGGGCGTGTGTGGGCGGATGAAGCCGACGGCGAGGAAGAACGGCTTGTCCTTCCAGGTTTCGATGGTGCTGATGGCGCGGTCCGCGATCGCGAAGTCGGTGAAATCCTTGTCGGGATGTTCGGAGGGGCCGAAGGGTTTATTGTAGGTGGCATCCTTGCGTCCTTTGGTCCGGACGGGATCCGAGAGGTCGCCTTCGCTTTCTTGGGCGAGCTTGGCTTCGCGCAGGATGACAGTGTCGAGGTTGAGCGGTGTCGGCAGTTCAGCGTCGAGTTTGGTCTTCGGGTCGGGTACGTGGAAGACCTTGCCGACGCGGCCCGACATGTAGCCGGCGTTCTTGAACGCCTGTGGCAGGGTGACGACATCGGGCAGGGCGACGCGGAGGCTCGTTGAAAGGTCGTAGACCTTGGTGCGCTCGGGGTAGCAGCCGGTCAGGAAGGAGCAGCGGGACGGATTGCAGAGCGCGAACTGGGTGTAGGCCTGCTGGAAGCGGACGCCGCGAGCCGCGAGGGCGTCCATGTTCGGCGTACGCGCCACCTTGTCACCGTAGCAGCCGAGAGTCGTCGTCAGGTCGTCGACGATGATGAAGAGCACGTTGGGCCGGTCGGCGCCGGGGCAGACGGCGGCGAGGAGCCATAACAGCAGGATGACGGGGAGCTTCATCTGCCTACATAACACCTCTTCTGGTGGGGAGTTGCGAACCCTTTCGGGAGGCGGCTCCTCGGGCCCTTTTCTTTGCTATCAGTCGGCCAGCTGCGCGATCAGCTTTAGCGTCTCGAGCGGCGCCTTGTGCGTCTTCGCGGCGTTGTGCAGGCCCGGGGGCAGCATCTCGATCGCCATGACCTTCAGTTCTTCGAGGCGTGCGCAGAGCTTGTCGAGGCAGGCATCGGCTTCCTTCTCATCAGCCCAGACGTCGTAGATGGTCACCATCTCGCCGGGCTTATCGCCGTCGATTTCGCCTTCGCCGACCTCGTAGTCGCAGTCAAGGAGCTCGTCCCAGAAATTTGCGTCGAGGTCGAGGGCGTCCTCGAGTTCGTAGAGGCGGATGCCGCTCATCCATTCGTTCAGGAGGGTGAAAGCCTCGCGGTGCGCGGGGAGCACTTCGGTGAAGGTGTCCCGGATGCCGACCGCGATGAGGGTGAGCCCGTCGACGGTGTCTCCCAGCTGGGGGCCGTCGAAAGGGGGGGTCGGTTCAGTGGACATGCGGAAAAGGGATGCGGTATGGCCCGGGAGAGCCAGCCAATAGTGCCGTTCAGCGTTTCGTCGGGCCGAGGCCCAGGGTGGGGATGATCTCCTTGGCCTCCCGCTCGCCGTAATTGAACAGAATGAAGCCTTGGGTCTCGTAGCGCCGCGTGATCTCGATCTGGCGGACGGTCGCGTCGGGGGCGAGCGTCGTGTGCGAGGAGGTGATGCCGATGCCGGGGACCAAGCCTGCAGGTCCAGCCCACTGTTTCTGCTGGCGGATCCAGTTCTCGTAGCCCGCCTCGCTTTCCGTGTAGTCCATCGGGCAGACGAAATCGAGCCAGCCGCGCTCGCACCAGAGCTTCCAGTCCTGCATCACGCTGCGACTGTCTCGATCCCATTGGCGGAATACGGCGGCGCTGACCTTGATGCCGGGGCGGACCTTGCGGACCTCTTCGCTGGTGGTGCGGACGACGGTGTTAATGTTCTCCTGACACCACTTGATCCATTCTTCGCGCCGGACGCCCTTCACCTGGACGTCGCCGGGCCACCGGGTGACGGCCTTGCCCGTGGCGCGTTCGAACCGTTCGCGGCAGGGCGGGCAGAAACAGTGGCGACCGTCCGGGTAGCGGATGTAGTCGAAGTGGATGCCATCGACGGCGTAGTTACGCGCGACCTCGACAAGAGCGTCACGTTCGAGGGCGGCATTGAGCGGGTTCGAGGGACAGAGCCACGGTTCTTCTTCGCCGGTGTCGCTCATCTGCAGCCTATGCTCGGCGCGGAGCTTTGCGACGAACTCCTTAGGTACGTCGCGGCCGAGGTTCCAGTCGACTTTCCAGACGTGGATCTGGAGGCCGTGCTTGCGGCACGCTGCGAGGCATTCGGCGACCTGGTCGCCCTTGGTGGCTACATCCGCCGCGACCGGAAGTACCTTGCTGGGGTAATAGGCGACGCCGCCCCAGAGCATGTTCGGGAAGACCGCGGTGAACCCGTTGTTCTTAAGGTTGAGGATCGCGTCATCCCAGGTGCGGTTCTTGACGCCGTAGGCGCTATGGCACCAGACGGCGCGGAACTCGCCGGCTTTGGCGGGATGCGCGACGCAGTAGGCCTCCTGGAAGAGGCGCATGGCCAGGTCTGCGCTTTCGAGGGCCCGGGGGAATCGTCCAGCCTTCTCGTGGGTCAGGGTATCCGCCTTGGCGGCGATCGCGGCGTTCAGCCGAAGCGCAGATTCGCTGTTGGCGCTCGGTAGCGTGCGCACGAAAGCGCAGGCGGCGTCAAAGTCCTTGAAGCCGCCGAGTTCGTCGAGTCGGCGGAGCCTCGCGGCGATGCTGTCATGCCAGATGGAAGGCCGGAGCAAACCGGCCATCGCCAGTAAGAGCTGACCTTTGTTGGCACGGTCGTCATCGAGGAGCACGTGTGTCATCAGGACCGTATTATCGGAGGCGATGATGGCTGGGAATCCGGAGGGCTTTCCGGCGTCGTCAAACCATTCGGCAATGGTGCGGCTGCGGCTGGCGATGGGCTGGTGCGAGATGATGTTCCAGGAAGTCTGATCGGTGACATCGGGCGCTCCGACCAAGGCCTCTCCGACCTTGTGGATCGAGGCGAATCTTCCCTTGGGGTCGGCGAGCAGGTGCTTCCCGGCGCCGATGCCGGCGGTGGCGAGGAGGCGCGGTGGCAGGGAATAAAAGGCAAGGAGGCGTCCGTTATGCTTCAAGTAGTCCTCGATGGCGACCGTGGCTTCATCGCTAAGTTTGGTGTGGTTCGGCAGGATCAGTAGCTCCGTCTTGGCCAGCATGGCGGCGGTCAGTTCCGCTTCGGGGACCGAGGCATGGCGGAGATTTCGAGAAGTGAGCAAGCTCGATAGCCTTTCGTCGAAACGTTCCTTGGCGTCCGGTGTCGTGAGCATCAGCAGGCGCGTATCGTCGCCCAGCTCGCCGAGCTTGCGGATGCTACGGATCTCGAAAGCGGTATCTTTATCTTCGGCACGGTAGGCGGCGATGCGTAGGGCGCGGATGTTTTTCCAGCCTTTCGGGGAGCCTTCCGTCTTTGCAGATTCCTTGCGGATCTCGACGCTCGTCCAGCCGGCTGTCCGTTGGGGCGTGAAGGTGGCGTTATACCAGCCGCCTTCGGCTTCGAAATAGATATGGAACTGCGCGATCGGCTGACGGTTCGTGCAGCGCATCTCGATTCGGATGCCTTCGGCGGACGATAGGTCGAGATCGACCTTGTGGTGCCAGTAGACCCGCGCTCCCTTGAAGGTCGCAAAGTTGCACTCAAGTCGGAGGACGTGGGCGATGTCGTCCTGGCCGATCTGGGCCGGGGTGGCGCCTTCGATCGGACGCCAAGCCTTGGCGGCGGTCGCATCGTTGGGGTAGTCGCCGCTGACGATGGGGGCGGCGGCACGCAGGCCATACGTCACGACCAGGCTGAGAAGCAGGAGTCGCATCAGCGGGACTGGATGTCGGCGAGCAGTTTCTCGAGGCCTTGGCCGTAGCGGACGTAGGAATCGAAGCGTTCCTGGGGTGAGGCCTTGGTGCCTTCGCCAAGGTGGACGATGCTAGCCACGTGCGGCTCGATGGAAACACCGGCCTTGTAGCCGTTGCGAATCAGGTCGGTGAGGATCTCGCGCACGAGCGCGTCTCCTTCGCCCGCGTAGGTGAAGGCGCTGCTCTTGCCGCCGGCTGGGTTGCGTCGGCAGTCCTTGATGTGGACGTATTCGACGTAGGGCAGAATCTCGCGGTAGAAGGGCATCGTCTCCTGGCCGTAGGAGACCGTGTTGCCGATATCGAAGAGGTAGCGGACGTTCGGGTGGTCGACGCTTTCGATGAAGCGGCGGGCATGTGTGCCGGAGAGACCGCCCCAGCCTTCGCAGTTTTCGTGCAAGAGCATGATGCCGCCGTCGGCGGCGAGCTTCGCCATCTCCTTGTAGCGTCGCACGCCTTCGTCGCGCCAAACGTCTTCGGAGACGTCGCCACGGACCCAGCTCATCGTGCGGACGAACTTCGTGCGGGTACGCTGCATGCGCGGGATGAGGACGCGAAGGTCGGTGAGGTCCATGGCGAAGTCGCCCGTGATGGGGCGACTCCAGTTGCCGATGGCGGAGGCGTAGCTGCTGACCCGCATGCCGGCGGACTCGATCTTTTCGACCGCCTGCTTGAATTCGTCGTCGTTCACGGCGGGGCCGGAGAACTGCTTGCCGTTGAGCAGGCGCAGTTCGAGGGCCGTCCAGCCGAGGGCCTTGTGCGCGGCGATCTGGCCGTCGATTTCGTCAGCGGCTTCGTCGGCGAGGCCGGAGAGGGGGAAGGGGGCGGGGGGCATTGGCTTACGATGGTAGATGGAGGATGAAAGATGAAGGATGAAAACAATAGGGAATTGAAAGCCGATGAGGGGGATGGGCTTGCAGGGGAGCGTAGGCGGGCGGATAACTTCCTAATGAGATTCGCCCCGATCTTGCTCTGCTGGTCCCTCTGGTGCGTTGCCGCTGAGCCGGCCCGCAAGTTGAAGGTCTTCATCCTGGCCGGGCAGTCCAACATGGAGGGGCAATCGGTCGTCGATCTGGCTGGGCGGGATTATAACCAAGGAAAGGGGACCTTGGTCGAAGTGATGGCCCGCCCTGGGAATGCCGAACGCTATGCCCACCTCCGCGATAAGGATGGTAAGTGGGTCGTGCGTGACGACGTCTGGGTGCGTTACCAGCGGGAGAAGCAGCCGCTGCTCGCTGGCGGTCTTTCCGTCGGTTATGCCGTCTACGGCGGCAAGCATCACTTCGGTCCCGAGCTACAGTTCGGTCATGTGGTCGGCGAGGCGTATCGCGATCAGGTTCTGCTCATCAAGACGGCGTGGGGAGGTAAGAGCCTGTTCCGCGATTTCCGTCCACCCAGTGCCGGAGGTGAGGTGGGCCCTTCTTATCTTAAGATGGTCGCAGAAGTCCGTGAGGCTTTGGCGAACCTGAAGAAGGATTTTCCGGCATACGATGGCTCCCCTGTCGAGTTGGCGGGCCTCGTCTGGTATCAGGGTTGGAATGACGGTGTGAATCCGCAGACCGCCGTGCCGGAGTATGAACAGAACCTCATCCATCTGATCCACGATGTGCGCAAGGAGTTCGGCGTGCCGATGCTCCCTGTCATCGTCGGCGAACTGACGGGCCCATGGGTCGATGCCCCGAAGGAATGGACTGCCTTGCGCAACGCGCAGTCCGCCGTCGCGAAACGCCCTGAATTCAAGGATAACGTCGTCTTCGTCCCGACCCGTGATTTCGTGCGCAAGGCGGAGGATTCTCCTAACCCGAGCCATGGTCATCACGAGTTCGGTAACGCCGAGACTTACTTCCTCGTCGGTGAGGCCTTGGGTAAGGCTGCCGTACAGATGGCGGGCCGCGACCGGCAGGTCCGAGAAATTAGGGGTTGGACGTTGCGTATCGATCGGCGCCTGCTCGCCAAGGATGCTGCGGCCGTCGAGAAGGCCGTCGCTCTGCTCGATAAGCAACTCGAGCTGATCGTCCGCCTCGTGCCGGCCAAGGCCGTCGCAGAACTCAAGAAGACCCCGCTTAACTTTACGCTGCCGTATCCCGGTGTCCGCACGACCGCCGAATACCACGGAGGCCTGGAGTGGATCAAGAAATCAGGCCGCGAGATTGCTTTGGCGAAGTCGGTCGAGTTCACGAACGTAGAGCGGTTCGAGGCAGAGACGAGGCGTATGCCGGTCTTCGTCCTGCACGAACTCGCGCATGCCTATCACGATAAGGTCGTCCCGGGTGGGTACCAGAACCTCGCTATCCTCGGTGCCTACCAAAAGGCCAAGGCATCGGGGTCGTATGACGCGGCGAAGCGTTGGACGGGTGAGAAGATCGCGGATAAGCCCGCCCTGGCTTACGCGATGAACAACCAGATGGAGTATTTCGCCGAGAGCACGGAATCGTACTTTGATCGCAATGACTTCGAACCGTTCGATCGGACTGAGTTGCAGGCCAAGGACCCGGCTATGCTCAAGGTGGTCGAGAAAGCGTGGGGGATTGCCGAAAAGTGAGGTTTCTCTGCCGTTTCTTAAGGCATGATTAAGGGGTCTGGGGTTGAAACTCCCCGGCAGATGCAGGCTAATTGACGGGATTTGCCATGAAAACGTTCGTCCGTCTAATCCTCGTATTAATCGCCGTCTCTTCTTCGGCGGCCGAGACTGTCCAGCGCCTGTCCGCCGGCTGGGAATATTACCAAGGCACGCTGGGTAGCACATGGGAGGTCTGGCGCGGCGACGCCGCCAGCGATAACGTCACATGGTCCCCCGTCGTCTTGCCGCATTGCTTTAACGGCCGTGATTCCGTCGACCCTGATGTCCGCTATTATCAGGGTCAGGGTTGGTATCGCACCAAGCTCAAGCTCGCGAATCCTTATCCGAACGGCCGCACGCTCCTGAAGTTCGACGGTGCCGGCCAGAAGTCCGAAGTCTTCGTCTATACCACCAAGGTGGGCGCCCATGTCGGCGGTTACGACGAGTGGACGGTGGATATCACCGATGAGGCAGCCAAGGCCGCGGCCCGTCCGGAATTCAAGAGTGAGGTGCCGGTCGCGGTACTCTGCGATAACTCCCGGGATGCCGAGAGTATTCCTTCCGATCTCAGTGACTTCAATCGCTACGGCGGCCTCTACCGTCATGTCAGCCTCGTCTATGTCCCGGCTATCTCGGTCGCCCGCGTCGGCGTCGCCGCCTCAGTCAAAGGAAACAAGGGCGAAGCCACTGTCGACATCCGCCTATCCAACCCGCAGTCGCTGGCCGACGACGTCACCTGCGAGGTCGTGGTGACCGATCCGGCCGGCAAGGTCGCCTATCGTTCGGAGAATACGGCAATCTGCGCCTCCCTGGGCGTCATCACCGCGAAGTTCGCCTTGGAGAATCCTGCGCTTTGGGCGCCTAAGTCCCCGCAGCTCTATCGGGCGACGGTGACCCTGCGTTCCAAGCACGGCGAACAGGTGGTCGCTGAATCCTTTGGTTTCCGCAGCGTCGAATGGGTCGAGCACGGACCTTTCAAACTCAACGGCGAACGCCTACTGCTCAAAGGCACGCACTACCATGAAGACCACACCGGCGTGGCTGCGGCCGTGCCAGATGAGGTCGTTCGCCAGACCCTCGTCGCCATCAAGGATATGGGCGCGAATTTCGTACGTCTGGGTCATTACCAGCAGGCTCCATTAGTGCTGAAGCTGTGCGACGAGCTGGGTCTCCTGGTGTGGGAAGAGATTCCGTGGTGTCGTGGCGGCATCGGTGGCGACCGTTACAAGCAGCAGTGCCGCGATATGCTGAAGTCCCTCATCGAGCAGCATGGCAACCATCCCTCCGTCATCATGTGGGGCCTCGGCAACGAGAACGACTGGCCCGGCGACTTCGAAAAGCAGGACAAGGACGGTATTCGCGCCTTCATGAAGGAGCTGAACGATCTTTCCCATAAACTTGATCCTTCCCGTCCGACGACGATTCGTCGCTGTGATTTCTGCAAGGACGTCGTCGACGTCTATTCCCCGAGCATCTGGGCGGGCTGGTATTCCGGTCGCTATACCGAGTACGCCGCGTCCGCCGAGAAGGCCCTAAAGGACACCAAGCATTTCTTCCACGCTGAGTGGGGCGGCGATAGTCACGCCCGTCGTTTCTCCGAAGAGCCGGAGAAGATGATCGAAAAGGTCGCCGTCGGCGAAGGGACGGCCGAGAAGGGCAAGGCCTACAAGAAGACCGGCGGCAAGGTGCGCATGTCAAAAGACGGCGACTGGTCCGAGAGCTACATGGTCAATCTCTTCGACTGGCACCTCAAGGAGCAGGAGAAGATGCCTTGGCTGACCGGTAGCGCCCAGTGGATCTTCAAGGATTTCGCCACCCCGCTACGGCCCGAGAATCCCGTGCCCCGCGTGAATCAGAAGGGCGTCGTCGAGCGCGATGGCACCCCGAAGGAAAGCTATTACGTCTTCCAGAGCTATTGGGCGGAGAAGCCCATGGTGCGATTGCTCGGCCATGAGTGGCCGGTGCGCTGGGGTAAGCCCGGCGAGGCGAAGGAAATCCGCGTCTATTCCAATTGTGCCGAAGTCGAGCTCTTCGCCGATGGCAAGAGCCTCGGCGTCAAGAAGCGCGACAGTCAGGATTTTCCGGCCGCCGGGTTGCGCTGGAATGTCGTCCTCAAGGACGGCCCGAACCGTTTGCGTGCCGTCGCCAAGTCCGCCACCGGCGAGCTGGTCGACGAACTTACGGTCGGTTATCAGTCGAAGTCCTGGGGCAAGCCGGCCAGGCTCACCTTGACTGAGCTCGCCCAGAAGGATGGCGTCGTCACCATCGAGGCGCGCATGGCCGACGCCGACGGCGTGCCTTGCCTTGACTGCTCCAATATCGTCCGCTTCGGCATGGTCGGAGAAGGGCAGCTGCTCGATAATCTCGGTACCTCGACCGGTTCCCGTGTCGTGCAGATGTATAACGGACGCGCGCAGATCAGCGCCAAAGTCACGGGACACAAGGCCGTGTTCAGCGCTTCATCCGATGGTCGCCGCACCCAGTTCCTGAACGTCGAGAACAAGTCGGTGACCGTGGCCGCTCCGAAGGCCGATGGCACCAAGCCCAAGACCGAGAAGCCCGATGCCAAGTCGAAGCCGAAGGCCAAGGCTGAGGCCGCTCCGACTGCCAAGGCGCCGTCCGCCGCCGTCGGTTCGCCCGTCTCGCCCAAGGTCGCCGTCGACATCGGCTCGATCGATCGTGAGCGCATCCTCAAGGCCGCCGAGAAGGCCTTGTCGCAGGCGCCGGTCAGCCTCACCGCGTTCCCGGCCAAGCTCAGCGAGGGTGGAGTCAACGACTTCTACTCCAACGGCGACTATTGGTGGCCCGACCCCAGCAAGCCCAACGGTGTCCCTTACATCCGTCGCGACGGGGAGACCAATCCGGAGAACTTCAGCCAGCATCGCCTGGTCGTGAAGACCCTGCGGGATTCCGTGTCGGCGCTTGCGGCGGCTTATAAGGTCACTGGTGAAGACAAGTATGCCGTCAAGGCGGCCGAGTTGCTCCGCGTGTTCTTCCTGGACGCCAAGCTGCGCATGAATCCGAATCTCAATTTCGCGCAGGCCGTTCCGGGCGTCTCGCCAGGTCGCGGCATCGGCATCATCGACGCGTTGCACCTGATCGAGGTACCCGCCGCCGTGAAGGCGCTCGAGCGTTCCCCGGCGTTCCCGGCCGGCATGGCCAAGGACCTGCGCGGTTGGTTCCGAGATCTCGCCGAGTGGATGGTCACCAGCAAGAACGGCAAGGAAGAGGCCGCGGCCAAGAACAACCACGCGGTAGCCTTTTATCTGCAGCTCGCGGTCTATGCCGATTTCATTGGCGACCAGGAGAAGCTCGCCGCCTGTCGCAAGCAGTATAAGGAAGTCTTTGTCGGCAAGCAGATGGCCGTCGATGGAGGATTCCCGTTGGAGCTGGGGCGCACCAAGCCTTACGGCTACTCGATCTTCCAGTTGGATAACATGGTGCTCCTTTGCCAGGTGCTCTCGACCAAGGAGGATAATCTCTGGGAGTTCACGCTCTCTGATGGCCGTGGCATCCGCAAGGCCGTGGCGTTCCTCTACCCGTTCCTCGCCGATAAATCCAAGTGGACGCTGAAGCCCGATGTCCAGGCCTGGGAAGGTTGGCCAGCCCGTCAGCCGAGCCTCCTTTTCGCCGGCCGCCAATTCGGTGAGACGGCCTATCTCGACCTTTGGAAGAAGCTCCCCACCGACCCCGCCGACCCGGAAGTGCAGCGCAATATCGGCGTCACACAGCCCGTGCTCTGGTAAGACAGGGTTGTCATCCGTCTAACCTGCGGGATGCTGGCCACCATGAGATTCTCCCCGATGACATGGCTGACCAGCTTCCTGCTGCTTGCCTCGGCCGCTTTCGCAGAGGATCCCCACCGTGTCCTGTTCATCGGAAACAGTTATACCGGCGTCAATAAGCTCCCCGAGGTCTTCCTGGAGGTCGTCAAGAGCTCGGGGAGGAAAGAGCCGGTGGTGAAGTCCGCCACACCTGGGGGTCAGACGTTGCGCCAGCAGCTTACCCAGGCCCCCAGTCAAGCGCTGATCGAGGAAGGGGGCTGGGATGTCGTCGTCCTGCAGGGGCAGAGTCAGGAACCTGCAGAGGCGGAGAAGGATGTCACGGCACGGGATCATTTCGTCAATAGCGCCGCCGAGCTCTGCAAGCGTATCCGCGCCAAGAGCCCCAAGGCCCGCATTTATTTCTATGAGACGTGGGCACGTCATGCCGATTTCTGGAAAGACAAGGCCACGATGAAAGAGGCCGGCGCCATCGGTGCCAATCCGAAGGAGATGCAGGGTCGCCTTCGCAAGTGGTATGACTTCGTGGCCAAAGACAACAAGGCCGCCGTCGTCCCGTGTGGCGATGCCTGGGAACTCAATTACGCCTCGGCTAAGCCGATTCGCCTACATCGTGATGATAATTCCCACCCCGAGCTTGTCGGCACCTATCTCAATGCCCTGATCTTCTTTGGGAAGATCTACGGCGTGAAGGCGCCGGCTCCGAAGTGGACCGGCAAGGTGGACGAGGCCCAGGCCAAGCTCATGCAGGGCTACGCCGCCAAGGTGCTCAAGTGATCCAAGGCGCGACGCCTTATTTGAGGAGCCAATCGGCGGCGGCAGTCCGGGTATCGCTGCCGTCGACATGAAGGGCGGCAGCGGGGAAGAGGCTGGTGTCTTTTTCTCCGGCAACCCAGAGGGGTTGGGCTGAGGCGACGCAGAGCAGGCCAGGGACGTCGAGATACTTGGAGCCACCGGGCAGGAACATGGGGTCACGGTAATCCAGCAACTGACTGAAGCGGAACGCGCCGGTGTCGACGGCGGCCTTGGCGATCGCCATGCCAGAGACGGCGCGCGTGGCGGCAGCGATGGCACCCATCTTGCCGAAGCCGGCGAGGGAGACCTTCTTCACGGCTGGCTGGGAACTGTCGCAAGGGGTGAGCAGGTAGCTGGTGATGGTCATGACGTCATGCACGCGTTGGGCGAAGAGGGCGTGGTTGTAGCCGAAGGTGTAGGAAGGGACTTCGCGACGGCCGGGCACGATGCGTGTCTGCTTCAGGGTCTTGTCTTCCTGGAGGAAGAGGTCGGCGGTCAGCACGCCGACGCCGCGGTCGATGAGCTCTTGTAGTTCGGGCCGAATACTCCCGTCCGCAAGGCGGGCCGCGCCTTTCCCGGAGTCGTCGAGCCAGATCACGACTTCGCCGGTAGGGTTGATGGGTTGTAGCCAATCAATCGTGATTTCTTCTCCGTAAGTTGAGTTATGCAGCTTACCTTGGGTGCGGAAGTGCGAGTCGCGCCACTGCGTGCTCGCGTCAGGGAAGGTGATCTTGCCAGCCTGGGCGTAGGGGCGGCCGATGATGGCCTCGATGGCGGGACGGAGGACTTTTTCGCGGCCTTCGGCGGACTTGGCGGCGGCGAGCAGCTGCTGTTCGGCGTCGGACTTCAGCCACTTGAGCAGTCCGCGTTCGAATTCGGGGTCGCCGGATTTGGGTGCCGGATGGGCGTCATCCCAGACGGTCAGCTTTTCCTTGGGGAGGGGCTGGTAGTCGCGTTCGATGACCGGAGCTTGAAGGCCCAGTTTGAAGTGCTTGTTCAGCACGGCGTAGAAACCCATGCGCGTGACCGCGTTGTAGTTATGCGGGAAGTGTTCGCCGCGCTGCAGCGTCACGTAGTCCTTCTTGCCGTAGAGTTTGTAGAGCGCTTGCAGATCGGGAAAACCCTTGGTCGCCATTTCCTTCGTCCAGTCGTTGGCGGTGTTCATGCCCTGCGGTTTCGGGGCGAAGAGGGCGGCGATCTCGACGTTGCCGGAGTTCACGCGCAGGAGCGTGGCGTTCTCGCAGGAGCACCCGCCTTGCATCGCGGTGCTGACCATCACGACGGGGTAGGAGAGCGCGAGGCGGGGGTCGGAGGCCGCCAGCAGCATCGTCTGCGTGCCGCCGCCGCTGGAGCCAGTGACTGCGAGGCGGGCGGGATCGACTTCGGGTAGCGAGAGGAGGAAGTCGACGCTCCTGATGGAGTTCAGGGTCTGGAGTCCCATCACGCTCTGCAGGTTTGATTCGGCTTGGGTGCTGTAGAGGCCCCAGCCTTCGGTCTGGTTCATCTCCGGACGCTGCTTGGCAAACTTATGGATGACCTCCGGCGTGAACTGTTTCGAGTCGGAGTCGCTGAGGGCATCGATCTGCCAGACGACGCAACCCATGCGGGCGAGTTGGACACACATGGACTGAAATCGGGAATGTCCGCCTTGTTCGAAGCGTTCCTGTCCGGTGGCGATCTCTTCACGGACATATTTATCGGGCTGGATCAGGAAGCGCGCATCCGTCCAATGTCCGTGCGGGAAGATCACCGCCGGCACCTTGCCCGTGACGTTCTTCGGGCGATAGAGGTTGCCCGTGACGAAGAACCCCGGGGCGCTTTCGAAGTAGACCTTCTCGATCGTATAATCCCCTTGGTCGATCTTGCCGTGGATGACCGCGTTGAGCGGCGTCTTGGTCGGCATGGGCCAAAGACCTTGAGAAACCTGCAGCTGGCGGCGCACGAAATCACGGCGAGGCACCCATTCTTGGACGGACTTCGGGGCCGGGAAGGGGAAGTATCCGTTGAGGTCCTTGAGCGCTCCAAGGCGGGCGTCCTCGGCCTGGGCTAGGTTCAGGAGGCTGAAGGCCGCGAGGGTGAGCGTGGGGAATCGCATGGGGTAAGAGGGAATATGGGCCTGTCCCGCTGAATGGGAAATAAAAAGCCCGACCGTGGGGTGGTGCCAATACGGCCGATTCCGTGCACATTCGGGCCGCTTGTGTCCGGATGCTTGGACTCGTCTGTCGTCTGTATCCTTCGGGCTTGGCAACCTGAGGGCTCTTGTCGTGTCTTATAGGCATGCTACCCCGCTTCGCTGCCCTCGTGCTTTGCTGCTCCGCGTTTGTCTCCGCCGGAGAGCTCAAGCTGATCGCCCTCTTCTCTGACCACGCCGTCCTTCAGGCCGGTGACGCGGCCGTCTTCGGCAAGGCGCACCCTGGCTCGAAGGTCCAGGTCAAGCTCGGCACGGTCGAAGCTGCCGCCACCGCTGGCGCTGACGGCAAGTGGAGCGCTACGCTCGCAGGACTGAAGGCCACCGAGCAGGGCAAGGACCTTGTCGTCAGCTCCGGCGAGGAAATCTTCACCGCACGCGACGTCATCGTCGGCGAAGTCTGGATCGGCTCCGGCCAGTCGAATATGCAGTGGACCGTAAGCAATACCTCCACCGTCGACGAAGCGAAGTCCCGCCCGGCCGACGCCGGCCTGCGCGTCTTTACCGTCGCCCGAACGCCCAAGGCCGAGCCAGCTGATGATGTGCAGGGCTCCTGGGTGCTCTCCGCCCCCGCCACCGTGGAATCGTTTACCGCCACCGGTTTCTATTTCGCCCGCGAGCTTCGCGCGAACATCAAGCAGCCGGTCGGCGTCATCCATACTTCCATCGGGGGCACGCGGGCCGAGGCCTGGGGCCCGAAGGGCATGTATGCTGGCGACGCGGACGCCAAGGATTTCGACGCCAAGGAGGCCGCCGCCATCAAGGCCCGCGCCGTCGCCCTCGAGAAACTTACGGCCCGCATCAAGGTGGAGAAGGACAAGGCTATCCTCGCTAAACTGAGGCAGGACGCTGGCAAACTCACGCCGGTCTGGTCTAACGGGCCGCACATGAACTGGAACGGCATGGTTGCACCGCTGGTTGGCTATTCCGTGCGCGGGACCATCTGGTATCAGGGCGAATCCAACGCCGGCCAGCCTGAGGCCTACAAGTGGGTCCTTGGTTCCATGATCAAGTCCTGGCAGAAGGCTTGGGGTCAGGAATTCCCCTTCATCATCGTCCAGCTCCCTCGTTTCCATGCCCGTCATCCGGAGCTGGCGGTCGAAGATGCCACTTGGCCGAAGATCCGTGAATCCATGGAGTGGATCGCCGACAACGTCCCGGGAGCCATGCAGAGCGTGAACATCGATCTCGGTGAAGAGAAGGACATCCATCCCAAGGACAAGCTCCCGATCGGCGAGCGTCTCGCCGCCGTCGCCCTCCAGCGCGTTTACAAGACCCGCAGCGACGGCGAAGCCCCTCGCGTGACGAAGGCTGAGCGCAAGGGTGACGCCTGGGTGCTCACCTACGATCGTCCGGTGATTCTCAAGGGCGAAGGCAAGGGTTTTGGTCTGCTCGCCGGTGACGGCAAGTGGGCCTTCGCTCAGGCCAAGGCCGATGGCGCCCAAGTCACCGTCAGCGCTGCCGGCGTCAAGGAGCCTAAGGAGGTCCGTTATGCTTGGGCCGATTTCCCGGAAGTCTGCGTCTTCTCTGCTGGTAAGGACGGCCTGCCGGCTGGGCCTTATCGCTCCAGTAAGTAAGGCGACTTACTTCAGAGGGATATAGCAGACGTTACTGGTCAGCATCATCATCACGAACAGCGGGCAGGTGATGAGAGGGCCTAGCCATGTCTGTCCACTGAGTTCGAAGAAAATACGGTGCAGCCACGGCAGCAGGAACATCATCGGGATCACGCCGAACAGTAGGTTCACGTAGAGCCAGCCATCCGTCCAGAACGGCTGATCGGTTGCCCCGAGGTGGAGGTATTGAAGCGAGAGCACCAGGATGAGGCCGAGCGTATTGCCGAAGGCATTGTAGACTCCGGAGCGCCAGGACGAGACGCCTTCGTGGCGTGTACCCCCGTTGACGCGGAGTGAATTCGCGAAATAGAACACGAAGAACAAAGGGACGTATTCTAGCGCCACGATGAGCATCTTCGGCGGAAAGGCCGTCGAAGCGGCGACGAAGAGGCAGCGGAAGTCCGCATGGAACAGTGTGTAGCTGGCGAAGAGGAGCGCGTAGAAGCAACCGACGACGGTGAAGGCGAGTAGGGTGGTGAGGCCAGCCGCCTTGGCGCTGAGCTTGAGGCCCCACATGGCGGGCGAGACGCCGTGGTGGCGGCCATAGAGGCGGTAGGCGCCCCAGAACAGTGTCAGGGCGATCGTGCCGTTGGCGAGAGCCCAGAGCAGGAGCGCATTGTTGATCCGTTGCGGGAACCACCAGGTCTGTTTCACCGAGCTTGCTTCGGGGAAGACCGTGAGCGTCGCCATCGCGAGCGGCATGAACAACACTGCAGCCACCAAGGCCCCGAAGAAGAACAAGCACCACGAAAGCTTGCGGCCTGCGGGGGTGGGCGCAGGGAGGGCGGGAGGCGTTGGTTGGCGGACGGCGGCGAAGAAAGGCAGGCGCAGGAGCAGGCCGGCGCAAGGTATCACGAAGAGCAGGCCGCCGAGGAGGCTAGTCGTGGTGGCGGCTTCACGAAATTTCCAGCGTTGATCTTCGGCCGGCAGGGGCGACGGAGCTTTCAAGGTGCGATCGAAGAAATCCAGGACGTTCGCGACGAAACGGTCGTCGTAGGGGAGCAGGGGGTGGATGCCGGACGTATTATGGACGATGCGGTACGTAAGGGCGTCGGCGTTTCCGTAAGCGTGCCCGATCTCGATCGTCTTCACCTTGTCGTTCGCAGGCCTAGCCGAGTTGACGAGCGCCAGCGACTCGGTGGCTGTGCGCATGTCGGCGTTGCCGGCGACATTACGGAACGCGCCTTCGTCCGAGCGGGCGTAATCCATGCCCACGTTGGCGTCAATCGGGGCGAAGAGCTCTTCGTTCATCGTAAGGACGTAGCCGCCGACGAAGATGGCCGTGAGCAGGTTCTCGCGGCGGGCGGAAGCAGTCTCTTGTTCTGTCACCATGCGGCCGTTTTCGGAGTCGAGGCGCGTCGCACGGCGGAGGGCCGTGGCCTGGCGGGTGCCGAACTGGGAAGCCGTCTGCATGACGGCGTTGCCGCCAGCCGAGTAGCCGAAGGCGCCGACGCGTGAACGGTCGATGAAATCGGGGCCGGTCTTGCCGTGGACGTACTCCGCCATCGCGACGAGTCCGTAGCCTTCCTTCGTCGCCGAACGACGCTCCATCGTCGAGCTGGACGCGCCTTGGTTATAAGGGTCGATCGTGATCACCACGAAGCCGCGACGGGCCAGCTCCATCGAGAAGGACGCCATCGTCTCCTTGCTTCGTTCGAAGCCTGGACAAATCAGTACTGCGGGGGCGGGCCGTTCGCGGGTGGCGGCGGTCGGGCGGAAGAGGTCGGCCGTGACCCACTGACCGTTGACCGTATCAAGCCGGAAGCCCGTGACTTCGACGCTACCTCCATCGCTTTGCAGCAGATGGCAGGCCAGCCCTCCGCCGAAGATCATCAGCAGGGACAGGAGCAGTAGGCGCCAGAGGGAGGGGGTCGGGATCACGGGGGTCACATCCTGCAGATGAGCAGTTCGCGTTCGTAGATGAGTTCCTTGGGGAGGCGGTCGTGGAGGTCGAGGAAAAGTTCCTCGTGGGCCATGACTTCAGCCCGCCAGGCCTGTCGATCGAAAGATTGTAGCACTTCGAAGCGTTCCTTCGAGAAATCGAGTCCGTTCCAGTCGATGTCCTCGTAGCGCGGCATCCAGCCGATGGGCGTTTCCTTGGCTTGGGCGCGCACGCGGGCGCGTTGGACGATCCATTTGAGCACGCGCATGTTCTCGCCGAAGCCCGGCCAGAGGAACTTGCCTTCGGCGTCCTTGCGGAACCAGTTCACGTGGAAGATGCGCGGCGTTTCGGAGATCTTCTTCTGCATCGAGATCCAGTGGCGGAAATAGTCGCCCATGTGGTAGCCGCAGAAAGGTAGCATCGCCATCGGGTCGCGACGGACCTTGCCGATCGTGCCGGCGGCGGCGGCGGTCATCTCGCTGCCCATCGTGGCGCCGATGTAGACGCCCGAGCTCCAGTTAAAGGCTTGGTAGACGAGCGGGATGGTGGCGGCGCGTCGGCCGCCGAAGACGATGGCGCTGATGGGCACGCCGGTGGGTTTCTCCCAGTCCGCATCGATTGTGGGGCATTGAGAGGCCGGGGCGGTGAATCGGGAGTTCGGGTGAGCGGCCTTGGCGCCGGTTCGCTGCGCGATTTCTGGCGTCCAGGGATTGCCCTGCCAGTCTGTCAGGCGGGGCGGCGGCGTCTTGGTCATGCCTTCCCACCAGACTCCGCCTTCGGGGGTCAGGGCCACATTGGTGAAGATCGTGTTGCGCGAGAGGGTAGCCATCGCGTTCGGGTTGGTTTCGGCGGAAGTGCCCGGGGCCACGCCGAAAAATCCAGCCTCAGGATTGATGGCATGCAGTCGGCCGTCGGCGTCAGGTTTGATCCAGGCGATGTCGTCCCCGAGCGTGGTCACCTTCCAGCCTTGCTGCGCGAGTTCGGGAGGCGGGACGAGCATCGCGAAGTTGGTCTTGCCGCAGGCGCTGGGAAAAGCCGCTGCGACATAGGTCTTCTCGCCCTGCGGGTCTTCGACGCCGAGGATGAGCATGTGTTCGGCCATCCAGCCGTCGTCTCGCGCCATGTTGGAGGCGATGCGGAGGGCGAAGCACTTCTTGCCGAGCAGCGCGTTGCCGCCGTAACCCGAGCCGTAGCTCCAAATCTCGCGTGTTTCCGGGAAGTGGACGATGTATTTCTCAGGATTGCAGGGCCAGGGGGCGTCCTTCTTGCTTTTACCGAGCGGAGCTCCGACGGAATGGACGCAGGGAACCACCCGCTGATGGCCGCGATCAATCTCGGCGTAGACCGGCAGGCCGATGCGTGCCATGATCCGCATGTTCACGACGACGTACGGAGAGTCGGTGAGCTCGACGCCGAGTTGGGCCATCGGCGAACCGACCGGCCCCATGCTGAAGGGGAGGACATACATCGTGCGGCCCGCCATGCAGCCGGTGAACATCCCTCGCAGCTTGCGGCGCATCTCAAATGGGTTCTCCCAATTATTGTTTGGACCGGCCGACTCCTTGGATTGGGAGCAAATGAAGGTACGATCCTCGACGCGCGCCACGTCGGAGGCGTCCGAGCGTGCGTAATAGCAGCCTGGCCAAAGTTTTTCGTTTAATTTCTGCATCGTGCCTTTCTCGACCATCTCGGCATAGAGAAGGTCGGCTTCGGCCTGGCTTCCATCGACCCAGTGGATCCGGGCCGGCTGGCAGAGGTCGGCCATCTTCTCCACCCAGCGGAGCAGGTTACGGTTCTGGCTGAGCGGTTCGTTCGACTTATAACGTTTCTTCATCGGTGTGGGCGTGATTGTAATCGCGACGATGCTTTTCACCTAACATTTGTCGTATTACACTCCGCAAGTCGTTGGGACATCCTTATTCGATTGCTACCGTGCTAAAGGCCCGTGCTCCGTTTAAGCCCTATTAAATGGTTATTTTACTGATGAGCCGGGATGTTTTCATCGAATAATGCTCAGTATCGCTGGAGCCCAACTGGGACATTAATCCGCTTAATAGCACTTTCGGCTTTCGGAACCTGGAGCTTCCGCTGCCGTTGACGGGCCGGCGTGAGCGGGTGAGATTACCTCCATGCGCAGACTCTTGCTCGTCCTTGTCCTGCTGGTTTTCTCATTCGTCCAAGCGAAGGAGGTGGCGGCACCGCCGGCTGGGCTCAAGGTGCTGACCGCAGGCCATAGTTTCCACGTGTGGATGCCACCACTCGTTGCCGAGATGGCTAAGGCTGCGGGTATCCAGGGGCATGAACAGCTGGCAATCTCCTCCATCGGTGGATCCAAAGTGATTCAGCATTGGGACCTACCGACCGAGAAGAATAAGGCCAGGCCGGTCCTCGAGGCGGGTAAGGCCGACCTGTTCACCATGGCGCCGACGTTCCTGCCGGATCCGGGCATCGAGAACTTCACCAAACTCGGCTTGGAGCATAATCCTAAAATCCGCTTCACCTTGCAGCAGAACTGGGTGCCGTTCGAGGACCCGGAGCTTTGGCTCTCCAAGAGCAGACCTAAGTCCATCGACCGCGACGTGCTTACCTTGGTTCAACTTCGCGCTAAGCATGACCCCTACTTCAAGATGATTGAAGACCATGTGAAGGAGCTTAACGCCCGTATCCCCACGGCGAAGATTGCCATCGTGCCGAGTGGGGAAGCCGTGCTGGCCTTGCGCGATAAGGTCATCAAGGGCGAAGCTCCCGGCATCAAGACGCAGAACGAACTCTTCACCGACGTGCTCGGTCATCCCGGCCCCCAGATCCGCGTCCTCTCGGCGTACTGCCATTTCGCGGTCATCTATCGTCGTAGCCCCGTAGGCCTCCCGGTGAACGGACTCCTCGCCAAACTGCCGGAAGCCGAGAAGCTGAACCAATTGCTTCAGGAAATCGCCTGGAAGGCCGTCACCGGCCATGCGATGAGCGGAGTGGCCAGGTAGCCCCCTTCAGGGGCATGGCTAAGTTCGCGATGATGCCTGCAGTGACGGCTTGAAGGTTCTTGGCCGGACGGTTGCATCGGCGTTCCCCGCCATGAATCATCTGTCCGCCTTGCTCAGCCTTACCCTCGCTTTGGTCGCCGCCGAACCGCCGAAGGGCGAGCCGACGAACGCCAAGGAAGCCGCCGCTCAGGCAGCGGCCAAGAAGGCCGCGCAGGACAAGGTCGTCGACGATAAATATCAGGCCTTGGTCTCCAAGCTCTCTCCGGCGGAACAGGCCTGGGAGAAGGTACTCCAGCAGCAGCTAGGCGGTTTCTACCTTCCTTTGCATAAGCGCGACAAGATCGCCGGAAAATCCAACGCCTGGGATTTCGTGAAGGACGACCCAAAGCTTCCTCGCGTGTTCCTCATCGGGGATTCCGTCTCACGTGGCTATACCCAAGCGACCCGCAAGGTCCTTGAGGGCAAGGCCAACGTCCATCGTGCCCCAGCTAATTGCGGTCCCACCGCTTCGGGCCTCAAGAACCTCGATGCCTGGCTCGGCGAAGGGAAGTGGGACGTCATCCACTTCAACTTCGGCATCCATGACCGCGCCACGCCGGCGGCCGATTACGTGAAGCGCTTGGAGGAGATCGTCGGACGGCTCGAGAAGACCGGTGCCAAGCTCATCTGGGCGAGCACTACACCGATTCAGGATAATCCGGCGCAGAAGCTAACCGCTGCGTCGATCGTCGAGAAGAATACCCTTGCTGCCGAAGTCATGAAGAAGCACGGCATCCCGACCGACGATCTCTTCGCCGCCATCACGCCGCACCTCGCCAAGCTCCAGAATCCGAACGACGTCCACTTCACCGGTGAAGGCAACGACTTCCTTGGCGCCAAGGTCGGTGAAGCGATCCTAGGCCAGCTCAAGTAAGGCCCAGTTCAGTTGTGTCCAGGGTGGGCCTTAGGCGAGAGGGCCAGTCGGAATTGGTTCAGGCAGCGTTGGTCTGAGGCTGTGTCCACGATGGCGAAGGTCACATGGCGGAACGCGCCCTTGAAGGGTCCGTCGAGGGCCTGCCGGAAGAGGTCGGCGATAAGTCCGGGGTCGTTGGCGAAGTTGCCGCAGCCCCAGGCGCCGAGTACGAGCGCGTCATGGCCGTTGGCTTGGGCGATCGCGAGCACCTTGACGATGCGTGCGCTCATGGCCCCGGGGATCTTCGCCTGATCCAGTGGGGCGACGTCACGAGCGTCGCAGGCGGCGGCGGAGATGAAGGCCACCTTGAAGGGCGCTTCGAGCATGCGGTGCTCGTCGTCGCGGAAGACCGGGACTTCGGGCGAGTAGATCATCGCATCGGTGCGGAGCGCATTGCCTTGCTGCAGGTGGAAGGCGTACATCGGGCCGTTGAGCTGGCACGCGAAGAGTGCGGAGGAGCGGCAGTGGTATTCCTCTTGGGCGCGTTCACCGGCTAGGAAGCCACCGCCCGGGACGGTCGGGGAGGCGAAATTGAGCACCAGGGTGTTCAGCCCTGCAGCCACATGGCGACCCGCCGCGGAAAGGGAGGTTTCCTCGGTGACTTCGATGACCGTAGCATGCGGCCCCGTGCGGGGGAAGGTGTGCCGATGGTCGGGCGGTAGGTGGGTGGTCCGCGCTACGGCGACGGCGATGTCGGCGGCGATGTCGACTTGGCGGCCCGACGGTGAGGCGTAGAGGCCGAGTTCGATGATCATCATCGCCTCGCGACCCAGTTTATTAGCGAGTTCTCGTGGAATCTTTGGGTCGAAGGGCATGGTCGGCGACGCGATGACCATGGTGCATCGGCAAGCCGAAGCCAACCGCAACCTATGACAGGGGGCTGATTTGACGGGGTGGCTTGTGATAGGCATAACATGGGTATGCCGCAAACGCCGCTCACCATCTATTATAGCCCCGCCTACGTGGTCGAAGGCAGGACCGAGACCGTTACTAAGTCCAAGCTGGTTGCGGAGATGATCGAAGCTGGCAAAGCGGGGGAGGTCTGGCTGGAGGCGCCCAAGTTCGCGACGCGCAAGGAGCTCGAACTGATTCATACCCCCGAGCACGTGCGCAGCACTTTTGAGGACAAAGGAAGCTTCCTAGAGGTTGGTCCTTGGTCGCAGCCGCTACTCGATAGCATCCTCGCCTCGACCGGCGGTATGCGCGATGCCGTCAAGGAGGCTTTGAAGAACGGTCGCTCCGGCAGCCTTTCGAGCGGCCTGCACCATGCGCGTAAGAATTCAGGCAACGGCTTCTGCCAATTCAACGGGCTGGCGCTCGCCGCGCTGGAGGCGCTCAAAAAGGTGAAGACGGTTGGCATCCTGGACCTTGATGCGCACGCGGGCGGAGGTACTTTTGACATCCTTGGTGACCACAAGCAGGTCTATCTCGCTGATGTCACCGTCAACTCGTTCGACTCCTGGGAGCCGTCCGATCCGGCCAGGCACTTCTACGTCGAGGTCGACAGCCCGAAGAGCTACCTTGGACATGTCGAGGATGCATTGCACTCATTGGAGCGCGTCGATTTCCTCATCTATAACGCCGGTATGGACACCTACGAAAAAGCCGGCGGCATGAAGGGCATCACTAAGGATATCATCCGCAAGCGCGAGAAGCTCGTCGTCCATTGGGCACGTTCCCGAAAAATCCCGCACATCTTCGCACTGGCCGGCGGTTATAAGTGGGGTGGCCTGACCTTGGAACAGGTGGCCGAACTCCATCTCGAGACCGTCAAGGCCTTCGCCGCCTGATCACTCCGGCTTCGGGATGTTCAGTTCCTGAAGGCGGAAGGCGCCGCTTTCCGTCGGAAGGATGACGAAGAGCTGACACTCGCGCGTCTGGGCGAGGGCGACCATGACGTGCCACTGCGCCTGAGGGACGCTGGCGACGACGAACATCGGCATCGCGCCTGGTTCGGTGCCGGAGGGTTCCTCGATGGCCACGCCCTTGTGGTCGACGTCGAAGTTGTGGGCTAGCCATTTGCCGAGCTCCTTGGCCAGACCGCGCATATCGGACTTGCCGGCCTCCACTTTGGATTGGTCGACGAGCGCCCAGAGCGGAATCGCGAAGCTATGTTCCAGGTCGGCCATCGGCGCGGCGTCGGAAGTTTGTCAGGCCTGCTTGATCAGGTCGGCCGTCGCGGGGACGTCGGAGATGATCTGGTCTGGGTCCGGCCCGACGCCGATGTAGCGGAGGTTCGGGAGATAAGGCAGGGAACCGCCGCGCGAGGCGAGGCGGACGATCTCGGCCATCGTGAAAGCGACGTAGCGGCGCGCTTCGGCGGGCAGCTGGGCGTAGGAGCGGACCTTGGTGATGTCGGCCGTCCAACCGGGCAGGGTGGCGTAGATCGGCTGCAGCGTGCGACGCACGGCATCATTGCGAGGTACGCCTGAGACGACCTTGCCGGCCGCGTCGCGGTAGCCCGTGCAGACGAGCAGATCGCCGCCCTTCCATTCGCCGTGGGGCGAGAGGGCGTCGAGCTTGTTGAGGACGATGTCGTCATAGCCGCCATAGCGGAGGGCGTCGGCCTTCTCGACCAAGTCGGACCAACCCACCATGCGCTGACGTCCCGTGCTGGTGCCGAACTCGAGTTTCGCGAGCGCGCGCTGGAGCGGGTGCTCTTCCGGCATCTTCGTCAGGAAGACGTGCGTGCCGACCTTGGTGTCGTAGGCCTTGCAGCAGCCGACCGTGTGGATGGCTTGGACCGGGATGCCGGCCGACTGGAAGAATTCCGGCGTGTAAGTGTGGGAGGCCGTGACGTTGGGTGCGAAGCCCGCGCGTTTGTCGAGCCAGTAGGCCTGGCCGAACTCGCCGATGATACGGCGATCGGCGGCGAGGTCCCCGAGGATGCGTTCGCGGACATCGCCGATGGCATGAGCGAGGGCAGCCCCCGCCTTCCAGTAGCAATCGAGGACGGCGGCGTGGTCGAAGGTAAAAGGCTCCTTGCCGGCGAAGCGCGTGAAATCGAATTCCAGCGCCGTGAACACCCCGGAGTCGATGGCGCCCTTGTTGGCGCGCAATTCGGCTTCGGTCAGCTTGGCGAAGAGGCCGGACCACTTCTCCGGCGAAAGCTTGCAGACGTCGCGCACGATCGAGGCGGCACGGTTGAGGCGGGCCGAGAGGCGGGTCGAGTAGTCGGACTTGGCCCCCAGAAATTCCGAGTAGTGGATCTGGAACTGGCCGACTTCGTCGGCATAGGCGGGCGTGATGCCGCGGCCGGTGGAGCCGCGGGCCTCGTGGCCGAGGACATTGATGCGGTAGTCTTCCCAGGCCAGGTCGAGGATCCGGTGCGAAACGTCGCTGATCATGCAGCGTTCGTCGATGAGCAGGCGATTGAGGACGGGGATGCCGATCTTCTCGAGCGGGAGGGCCTCCCAGAGGGCCTTGCGTGGGTCAGCCACGACTCCGGAACCGAGCGCCAGGCAGGCCACGTCATGCTCGGCGACGCCGCCGGGTAGGAGGTTGAGCTTCAGGCCGGCGACCGTGTGACCGGAGTTCGCGCCGCCGTTGACCTTGAGTACCGTGCCGACCACATCACGTCGTCCCGTGAGGGCTTGGAGTTCGCGGACGATCTCGGGGATGAGGCGGCCTTTGCCTTCATCGCCCATGCTGATGCCGACGTCGGCGATGAGGTTGCTCTTAAAGTGGGTGAGTGCCATGGGCAGGAAAGGGGAGGCGGGCGGTGAAGGCCGTCCGCAATGGGGTTGAGGGCGGAGGTGAGGCTTAGGCCGTGACGCCCTTCTGGCCTTCGTAGAAGTCGTTGATCTTCTTGGCGACGTCGCGGTAGCCGGAGTCGGCCATGTAGATGATCTTGTACTCATCGACGGCTTCCTTGGCCTTGCCCATCTTCTCGTAGGTTTCACCGAGGGAGTAGATGATGTCCTTCTTCAGGTCGTTCATCAGCTGGACTTCGCTCTTGGCGGAGGTCAGCTGCTCGACGGCGAGGTCGTACTTGCCGCCTAGCGTGAAGGCGCGGCCGATGGCGAGGAGCGCCGGTTGGCGGAACTTCGGGTTACGCTGCGCGTACTGGAGCTGCTGGACGGCGTCTTCGAGGCGGTTGGCGGCGAGCAGGAGGGAGCCGAGCTCGTAGCGATAGGCGAAGTCGTTCGGATAGCGTTCGACCAGCGCGATGGAGGTCTTGAGTCGGAAGTCGGCCATTTCGGCCTCGTTCTTCGCGAGGGCTTCCTTGCTGGCGGCGTCGACCGGGCTGGCCGTGATGGCTTCGCGGAGTTGCTTGGAGATGCGTTCGTAGCGGCGGATGACGAGGTCGCTTTCCTGGCGTTCGAGCGACGTGTCGGCTTTGCCGAGCGTCGTGACGCGGCCGCGTTGCAGCCAGGCGATGGCGCTGTCGAGGTCTTCGGCGATCAGGAACATGCGGACGATGTCGCGATAGAGGTCGAGGTTGTCCGGGGCCTCTTGGATCTTCTGGGCGAGTTCGGCGGCCTGAGTGAGGGCGGTGGCTGAGTCGGTGACGGTGCGGGCGGACTGATCGAGCCGGAGAGCTTCGTCCTTGTCTTTGAGCTTGGACTGGAAGTCGCCTTTGTCCTCCCAGTTGCCCTTCTTCATCGTCTTGTTGACGGAGGCCTTACGGACGGCTTCCTGGAGGTCGCCGTTGCCCGGGAAGAGTTTCAGGCCTTTGTCGGCGGCATTGAGGGCGTTGTCATTTTCGCCGGCGACGATCCAGACGTTGGCGAGATCGACGAAGTGTTGGATCTGGGTGGGTTCGTTGGTGGCCAGTTCTTCGTAGGCGAAGGCGGCCAGCTCATGGAAGCCCAGCTTGATGGCGGCCAGCGCGATGGTCTTATTGGCGTTGGAATCGGTCGGCTTCTTGGCCAGCGCTTCTTCCGCGCCTGCGATGGCGGCGAGCGGGTCGGCTTCGACGGCCTTGGCGATCTTGCCGGAGGTCAGGGCGCCCGTGATACCGTCAAACAGCCCCTTCTTGGTTCCAAGGAGGGCTTTCTGGGCTTTCCGGAGGGTGCGACGCACCTCGATGCAGCCGGGGTTGCGGACGAGGATACCCGAAAGGACTTCGATGGCGTACTGGGGGTTTGTCTTCAGCTGCTGGTCGGCGGCGGTGATCTGTTTCTGGAGCCGGGGATCGAGCTCGGTAAGGGCGACTTTTTTCATTAGGAAATGGGCTGATTGACCTGCGAAAACTGACCTTCCTGAAGCGGGTGGTCAATCCCTTGGACGTGAAAAACGCAGGTGGCGGCGGAGGGCGGGGCGCAGGGGGGCGGCGATGATCCGTCCGATGCAGTCCGGTGCCCTGCAGGCGCAGGGGTGAAAGAGGCTATCGGCCAAAGAAAAGCCATAGTCGAAGGTGATTTCCGCTCCGGCGGCGATAGGTTGCGAGGCGGTCAGCCAGGCCGTCGACTTCTGCTCGTCCCAGATGAGTTCGGCGTTGGGGTGGCAAGCGTGGTTCGCATGTCGGGCCGGATTATCTTCAGACGATCCGTCCAGCCATCGCCCTGGGGTGACCTCGAGGTGGTAGATTTTGCCATGCGCGGGCGCCCCGGTCGGCGCCTGCGAGGTCGTGGTACCGGTGTAGGGCGAGATGCGCTCGCCTGCGGTGAAGTCGCGTGCGGCAAAGAGTCCGAGACCGGCGATGGGCGACGGACGTGAGACGACGTCCGCGATGCTCATGCCTCCGGACGGAGGTCGCGGGTCATGAGGGCGACCACGCCAGCTCGCGGCTCGAGTCCCTTGTAGAGAATCGCATGCAGGCAGAAAAGGATCGGCGCATCGAGCCCTTTGCTCGCCGCCAATTGGGAGAGCGCCTCGGCCGCGCGATGACCTTCGACGGCTTCTTTGCGGGAGGCCAGCGCGGCGAGCGTACCCTGCGGGTCCTTGGCGAGTTGTTCGCCGAGTGAGCGGTTGCGGCTCCACGATCCATGCGCGGTGGCCATCAGGTCGCCGACGCCGCCGAGACCGAGGAAGGTTTCCGGTCGGGCGCCGAGGGCTTCGCCGAGCCGGGCCATTTCTTGGAGAGAGCGGGTGAGCATCGCGGCTTTCGCGTTCGAGCCCAGGCCGAGGCCGTCGCAGAGTCCGGCTCCCAAGGCGTAGACGTTCTTGAGCGTGCCGCCGATCTCGACGCCGATGAGGTCGGTCGACGTGTAGGCGCGAAGCGTCGGGCCGCTCACCGCAGCTTGGACGTCCTTGAGGAGAACGGCATCCGCGACCGAGGCGAGAACGAGTGCGGTGGGCAGGCCGCGGGCGACTTCATCGGCGTTGCTGGGCCCGCTAAGAGTGCCGACCGGGAGCTGGCCGAAAGCTTCGGACATCAGTTCGGACGGACGACGGAGCGTCTTGAGGTCGAGTCCCTTGCAGAGCGAGATCGCCATCATTGCGCCAGAGTCGCGCACCGCAGGTCCGATGGATTTCAGAAGCTCCGGAAGTCCTTTGGATGGGCAGGCGAGGAAGACCAGGTCGGCATCCATTAGCGCAGGTAAGGGTTCGAGGCCGATCTGGATCGAATCATCGAGACGATGTCCGGGCAGGTATTCGTTGTTCTCGCGGGTAGTAGCGAGGGCAAGGGCCTGTTCCGCTCGGCGAGGGACGAGCGTGACGGTCTGTCCTTGGCGGGCGAGGTGGATGGCCATGGCCGTACCCCAGCCGCCGGCTCCGAAGATCACGCAGTTCATTTGGATTTCTTGGTGCGCACCTTGGCGGCCCAGCGGCGGACGGCCGCGACCGCGTCACGGTGCAGGTTGGCTTCGGGGCGAGCGAAGGGCGGGGGTTCAGGCGTGAGGCCGAGCAGGTCGTGAATGACAAGGATCTGGCCGTCGCAGCCGCGACCTGAGCCGATGCCGATCGTCGGGGCGGCGACCGCTTCGGTGATCTTCGGCATGAAGGTCTCGTCGACGCATTCGACCACGATGGCGAAGGCGCCGGCGGCGGCGACTGCCTGGGCATCGATCAGGATCTGTTTCTGGTCGGCAGGCGTCAGTCCTCTGCGGCGATAGCCGGCGGAATACACGCGCTGAGGCAGCATGCCAACGTGTCCCATGACCGGGATCCCTGCGTCGACAAGGCGAGCGATGGCTGGTGCGAGCGAGGCGCCTCCCTCGATCTTGACGGCCTTGACGCCGCCTTCCTGCAGGTAGCGGCGGCAGTAGCCAAGGAGCTTGGAGAAACTGTCGTGGGCCAGGCCGAAGGGGAGGTCGCCGACCACGAGGGCTTCGGTCTTGGCGCGGGCGACCGCAGCGGAGTGATGAATCATCGCGTCCAGGGTCACGCCGACGGTGTCGGGGAGGCCAAGGACGGCGTTGCCCAGGGAGTCGCCGACGAGGATGAGGTCGGCACCGCCGGCGTCCGCGATGCGGGCCGTGCTCACGTCGTAGGCGGTCAGGCAGACGATGGGTCGGACGCCTTTGAGGGCGCGGAGGGACCGGGTGGTGGACTTCACGCCTTTGGGATTACCTTGAGACGCTCCGCTTGTAAAGCGTGGGTAAAGGGTGTAGGCAGGGGGCGTGTTGCGACGAATCGCCCAATTATTCCGTAAGCCAGACTATCGCGTGAATGCCTATGCGCATCGGGATCTTTCGAGCGAAACCAAGCTGGCATGGCATGCCCGGTTGAAGCTGCTTATCAGCGCCCGCCATGGCTTGGATCACGCGGCGGAGACTCCGGAGGTGTGGGCGCGTTACCGTAAATGGATCCTGCTCGCCTTGGCTTTGCTGGCCGCATGGGTGCTGGCCGAGAGCGCGGTAGCTTGGAATTTCTACGAAGGCTGAGTGTCCGCAGTCGGTCCGCTCAAGAAGGTTCGAAGCCAAGGAGGTCGATGCCGAGTTCCTTGGCCCGTGCGATGACCGCCGGTTTGTCGATGAGGATGACCGCGTCGGCTTCGAGGGCGGCTTTGCTCACGCCGCCTTCGGCCATGCTCTCGAGGGTCTTGAGTCCGAAGCAAGGAACGTCGAAGCGCCAGTCCTGCCGATACTTGGCCGTCTTCGTCAGCATCATTTCCTTACCACCGGTCTGAACACAGCGGCGGAGCATGTTGTCGGTGCCTTCGAAGGCCTCGACGGCGATGACGGTGCCCTTGGCGGTGACGACGGCCTGCCCGACGTCGAGCCGGGCCATCTCGCGGGCCATGCGCTTGCCGAACTCAAGCTGATCATCGCCGATGCCGCAGGCCCAGCCGGTCATGCAGCCGGGAGTGGCGAGGTGGTCATCGAGGAAGATGCGCGCGTCGAGCATGCGCACGCCGACTTTTTCGATCTCGACGGAGATGGCGCCAAAGATCGTCTCGGCGTTACGCTCCTTAAGGGAGGCCATCAGCGCGATGAGCTTCAGGTCGGGAACCATGCCCGTGAACAATTTGCGCGGAGTGACTTGTCCGGCCATCACGGCGCCAGCAGCCCCCAGTTCCTTGAGGGAGTCGAGCATCTGACCCAGCTTTCCGACGGGGATGGCGCGATGGTCCGCAGCGGCGAAGGTGGCGATCAGGGCGGGGTCGGTCTCTTCTTCGAAGGAGATCAGTTTCACCTTCGCGCCGCGGGCACGGGCGCACTCGATGAGCAGGGCGGGGTAGCGGCCTTTGCCGGCGATGACCGCCACGGTCTGCGTGGGGTCGAAACCAGGGGGGAGGAATCGCGAGGCTAACGCCATGAGGGCAGTGTTTCGGCTGATGGGCTCGGGCTCAAGCCTGCTTTGGGTTGCCACCGGTAGCTGGTTGGAACGTAATACGGCATGCCTGCTGCCATCGGCATCCTTGGTGGGACTTTTGATCCTCCGCATGCCGGTCATGTGGCGGCGGCTGTTGCCGCGCAGAAGCAGCTCGGGTTGGATGAGGTCCGCGTCATTCCCGCAGGACAGGCGCCGATGCGTTCGGGTGCCCCGGTGGCCTCGGTGAGCGACCGCGTGACGATGTGTCGGCTCGCCTTCGCGGAACATTCGTGGGCTGTGGTAGACGAACGCGAGACCCGCCGCGTCGGAACCAGCTGGTCCATCGATACGGCCCGCGAATTAGCCATAGAGTTTCCCGATGCCATGCGGGTCTGGATCCTCGGGGCCGATCAGTTGGCGAGGTTAGACCGCTGGAAGGATGTCGGCGAACTGTGCAGCCTGGTGGAATTCGCCGTGCTGTCACGCGATGGTATCTCTACCGTACCCCCTCCGGCCATCGCGGCGCTCATTCGGCTGACGGTGTTAAAGGCTCCATCAGTACAAGTGTCCTCCACCGCCTTGCGCGAGGCCCTGCGCCGCGGTGATTCGCCCCGAAACGGCTTGCCCCTAGGCGTTGCCCGCCACATCGATGAGCGCTCCCTTTACCAAGCCTGACCATGTCCGCCCTTAAAAAGAAGACCAAGAAGACCTCCGCCAAGCCTGCCGCCAAGGGTCGCCCTGCCGGTAAGTCGGCCAAGCCTGCCGCCCGTTCGGTTCGTCCGGCTCGCCGCGTCATGCCTGCCATCCCTGCCTTGAAGGCCAAGAGCCGTGGCGAGAAGGCCGCCGCCAAGCCGATGGTGGTCATGCCGAAGATTCCGGACCACCTGATCGCCGCCGTCCGCGCGCTGGATGACAAGAAGGCCGTAGAGATTCGCGTCCTTGAGATGGGTCAAATCTCGTCCGTCGCCGATTTCCTCGTGATCGCCACCGGTACGTCCGAACCGCACCTGCGCGCTTTACGCATCGCCCTTGAGCAGACGCTCGACGAGGTCGGAGTGACCTCTCGTTCCGAATCCCAGCGCGACAGCGGTTGGACCGTCGTCGATGCCTTTGACGTCCTGTTCCATGTCTTCCGTGAGGATATCCGCAAGAGCTACGCCTTGGAAGCCCTGTGGAAGGACGGACTGGATATTCCGGTGTCGGCCATCCTGAAGGCCTGAGCGGAAAGCAAGCACCCGGTGGTGGTAGTGGGCAGGATCGAACTGCCGACCTAGGGCTTATGAGTCCCTCGCTCTAACCAACTGAGCTACACTACCGAAAACCGAGTTCGGTCAGTCCAGCCAAGCCCTTCGGGCTCGTCAAGCCGATTGAGGCTCAGGGGCGCCCGGGAAGGAGCACGAAGAAGCAGAGCATCCACAGGGCTAGGCTCAGGAAACCGAGGACGATCACGAGATTTCCCTGAGTTTGGCGGATGTCCGACAGGCCTTCTTGCTCCAGCGTTAGGCCAAGCTTGCGGACAAACAGGATTGGCAGGAGCGCCGCCGGCGTGGTCGTGAAGGCGAGCAGGATGAGCAGCATCGTGCGGGAGAGCTGTCGGTCGGCGTCCAAGATGTAGGCCGCATAGATCAACAACGCGAAGACCGGCGGCAGGAGGAAGGTCGAACCGCACCAGAGGTAACCTTCACGCACCGTTCGTTCGAGCGATTCGCCAGCAGCGTTACGGGTGGCATCTGGCGAGAGCGAATCGCCGAGCGGCATTTCTGCTCCTGGTGGCGGCGGGGCGTCGCTGCCGAGGCGGGAGCCATCCGCCGACGGGGCTGAGGGAAGGCGGTTAAGTCCGATGGCTCGGAAGTAATCGCGCACGGTCATCCAGGAGCCGTCGACTTCGATGTTATGGAGAAGGCTGATCTCTCCGGAGCGCAGCATTTCGCCGATCCGGGGGAGCGGGAAGGGGCCGGTGACGGCGCCTTTCCAGCGGAGACGAAATTGGGTGGGGCGTGACATCGTTCAGAGATCTCGGCCTTGGAGGAGGGTTTCCCAGCCCCCGTCGGGGATGAGCAGTCCTTTCGGGATGCCGGCAGCCTGCGCGGCTTCGGCGACGGTGCCAGGGTAGCGCAGCAACGGCGAGAGCGGGGCGGCGTCAGCGATACGCTTGACCTCGCCGTCGTCGCCGACGCGGAAGAGCACGGTCGCCTTGCCTTCATTGTCTAGTCCGTAAAGGGCGGAGCCTTTGATGGATTCGCGCAAGACGGGGCGCCCGTCGCGTCCGACCATGCCGGCGAAGATCAGCTTACGGTTGCGCAGGCTGGCGAAGGTCGCGCGCCAGAAACGGGCCTCCTCCGCGTAGCCGGCACCGCCGGGCGGCGCAAGGAACGCGCGCAGTTCCGATTGGATGTCGGCCCACTTGTCCTTGAAGAGGAAATCGTAGGGACGGAGGGAGTTCTGGGTGATGCGACGCAGCTGATCGGCATCGCGCTGGGCGGAAGGAGAGAAGAGGAGGCCCCAGGCATCGGGCCGCGAGGTCGCGAGCTTATAGAGGTCCTGCAACTGATAGGCGCGGAGCTCGGGGTAGCGCGAATCGCTGCGGCGGACACGTTCCATGGTGCGGATAAGGGGCTCGAGCAGCTTGCCCGTCTTGGCGTCCTGGAAGCGGCTTACCTGGCGGATGAAATCGAGTTCGGGTATCGTCGCAGGATTGATGATCTCCTCGCCGGCCCTGACCCCGTTGTTGAATTCACGTCGGCTCCACGTCGTCTCGATGATCGCGCCTTCGCGGGTGAGCTCCTTGGCTTTCTGGAAGAACTCGAAGCCGTCCGTGATGGTTTTTTTGGTTTCGGTGATCTCGCCGACGACATAGACCATGCGCCCGCTCGTCGTGCCGCGAATCGAGTAAAGGCTGAGGGAGCAACGGCGGAGCGAGTCCGCCAAGGTGGTGTCCGAAAGCGCGCGCAACCCACGCTGTTCCACGTCCGTCAGCGCCGCTGGGTTGAAGCTGCCGGTCGGGTCGGCGTCGGCCGCGGCGTCCCACATGGCGCCGACGCGCGGAGCGAGGGCGGAACGCGGTAGTGCCTGGAGGGTGGGTGAGCGGGAGAAGACGAAGGACGCCCGGGAGCTGAGGTCTGATTTCTCGCCGGCCGTGTTGGCCGCGGTGTCGGCGAGGGCGGCAAGGTAGCCGGTGAGGTCGGCAGATTTGCCCAGGTTCCGGAGCGCGACGATCGTCTTGCGCTCGCCGGAAAGGCGAAGTTCGGCCCGGTCGGCCGAGGCCAAGGCCGAATCCAAGTCCTTGTCGCCTGCGTCGGCCAGGGTCTTGATCAGCAGCCTGAGGCGCTCCAGCGATTCCGCGGCTGCGGTGAGGTCGGCGATATTCTCGCTTTCGCCCATCGCCTTGTTCAGGGCCGCGATCTGGGCGGAGACATCGTTCCTGGTGCGGTCGAGCAACTGTCGGCATTCGGAAAGCAGGGCTTCTGGTTCGGGGAGGATCGCCTTGAGGCGGGTCTGAAGCGCGCCTCCGACTTGGTTGAATTCCTTGAGATACTTGCTGGCGCGATGTTCTGTCTCGGCGATATTGCCGAGGGTCAGGCCCTTGTTCCTCCGGTCGGTCAGGGCTCTTGCTTCCAGTCGGAGGCGCTGTTCGTCGGCGACCTGCGAGGCGAGACGTTGCCTGAGCTTGGACGTCTGTTCCTTCCGCGCGGTTTGGTTCGCGGGTGAAAGTCCGCCGCGTTCGAACTCGTCCAGCGCGCCGAGCGCGGCCGGATGGTCATAGAGCTCGATGAGCCGGGAAGCTTCCGAGAAACGGTCGCGCGATTCTTCTTCCTGTGTCTTGAGGATGTTCCAATAGACCACGCCGGCGATGAGCAGGAGGAGTCCGCCGACCCAGGAGCTCGTGAGCAGCATGTAGCGTCTGTTCAGGCGGGCCCGGATGTTCTGGCGCAGGGCGCGTGCCTCGCGGAGGATGCCGTCCGGAAGGCGTTCGGCCTGCGGCGCCGCGCGTTCGAGCCACGAGCTGAGGCGCACGATGAGGATGGCGGGAGAGGAGCCGCGCGCGGCTTCCTGCTGCAGGATCATCCATTCGTCGTTCAATCCTTCGAGGGCGGCTCGCTGGCCGGCTTCGGCTTCGGACGCCGCGGCGATGCCGCCGGCCCATGCCTCAAGCCGCGCCACCTGCGACGACGCTTCGTCCGATAACGTGAGTTGGTGGTCGCGTTCGAGCGAACGGACGCGGCCTAGCGCGGCGGCGCAGGCTTCCCAATGGCCGCCGGCATGCGCCTCGCTTGCCTCGGCGACGAGGTTCGATACCTGGTCCGAGGCTTTCGAGCGGAGCCAGGCCAGGCGTCGCGCCAGCGCGTCATCCCAGCGCGGTTCGCCGGCGAGGTCGTTCGCCCCGAAGCGTTCCATGCGGTTCATCAGCTCGACGGCCTCCTCTTCCTGACGTTGGTCGAAGAAGCTCGCGACCTTGCCGAGCGACTCGCGGAGGAATTTGGCGGACAGGCGGGCTAGTTCCGAACGGGCATTAGGGTCGTCGGGGTTGATGCGGACGATCGAACGGAGCACGGACAAGGCCTGGTCTTCATCGCGGCGCCGGATGGCGTCGCGGTAATCCCGGTAGAGCGGGTGGCTCTCGCCGATCTCGCGGCCGTAAAGGCTCTCGACGGCGAGGACATGCTGGGCGTCGAGGGGGAAGCCGGCGGGGAGTCCGCGTTCGCGGCAGAGGACGTGCCAGCGGTCTGACTCCCCGAAGCTCAGCAGGGCGCACAGGCCAAGCAGGTCAGGATCGGATTCCGCGGCTTGGAATGCGGCGTGTTCGTTGCCGCTGCGCACGAGTGTCGCACACTGTTCGAGGCGTTCGCGGGCGCGTTGGCAGAGGGCGGCATATTCGCCGGCGAGCGAACGCGCCTCGAGGTCGGGCGTGCCGAGTTCGAGTTGGCCGCGGATGCGCGCGATGAGGCGTTCGGCCTGCATGGATCAGCGGAATTCGAGGAGGCGCGGCCCGGCGGCGCCGTTGGCGTCGATGGCCTGGATGGACCACGGGGCGCCCGCCTGCATCAGCTTGCCTTCCTTGAACAGGCGGCGCCGTGCCGCGACGGTTTCGTAGGGCGGAGTGCCGGGGCCTTGCTTGTTCTCGAGGCGGATGATGTCAGTCTCGAGTACCGAACGCGTGGCCCGGATCGAGGGAAGGTCACGGTCCGGGAATTCATGCCCATCAGGATATAGCCCAACCGAACCGTTGACCCAGAGGAACGCATTGACTGCGCTTTCGGCCCAAGGCGCGGGGCGGATGACGCCGGCATCAGGGTCGAGGATGAGGGCGTCGGGCCCCAGGTTCAAAGTCTGTAACGCCTTGAGGTCGCCGATGAGCGCGAAGCACTGTCGGTCGCCTTTAGGCAGGATCACCTCGATCAATCGGTTGGCGCTGGCGCGCGCGCCCTCGCCGTTTTGGAAGTTGAGGGAGGCTTCGTTTCGGCGGCTGCTCAGGTTGATGCCGATCGCCGGCAACTTGCCGGGCTCGGGCGTCGATTCGATCCAAGTCGACTGAGGGAGGCGCCGGATTTCGCCGTTGAGGAATTTGGAGCGGTCGTCTCGAAGGTGCGGGGTGGTGAATGGGGTCAGCCGGATGCGGATTTGCACGGATTCGCGTAGGGTGGCGCCAGAGGCTTCGACGAACTTGGTGATGGCGTCGGCGGCGGCGCGCGAGAGCGGGAAGTCAGCCTGCGAAGGGGAGTTGGGTCCGGATTCACCGGTGCGCCACTCTCCGGGGATGATCATGGTCGGGCGCACTTCGATGCCGGTGAGTGATTGCGCCCGGTCAAGCGTCGCCCCGAGGCGTTTCCACCGTTCGTCCTGGGTCACGGCGAGCTCGCTGCCAAGCCGCATGGCTTCCTTGGCTTCAGCGATGACGTCTTGGACCAGCTTCGGGTCGTTGAGGATGCCTGGTCGGTCAAGGCGTGCCACGAGCTGCTTGGTGACGCTGGCGGAGAAGTTGCCCAAGATACGAGGCAGGATTTGTTCGCGGTAATTGCGGACGAAACTCGGCGAAAGGGCGCTGGTCTCAAGCCAAAGCTTAGCCGCCGCCATGAAATCATCGGATTCCATGAGCCCTTGGATTTCGTTGAGCGCACGGTTCGCCTTGAGGATCTCATCCGTCTTCACGGTGTCGACCGTTGGCGGAGCTGACTTGATCTCCACAACCGTAGCAGGGGTCGTCGCCTCGGGGTTGCGATTAAGCAGGAATGCCGCCGCGGCGCCGGCGGCCAGAATGATGACGCCCCCGATGATCCAGGCGGACGTGTTGCTGCTGGCGGAATCGGCGGAAGCCGCGGGTTGCGCGCGGCGTTGGGTCGGGCCCGCGCCGTGCTTAGGCGAGGTCAGTCCGACGGCGGCTTGGCGAGCGACTTCGCCTGCCGGGGCAGGGAGGGATTTCGCGGTGGTGAAGTCGATCGTCGCCGGAGCGGAGGTCGAGTTGACGGCCCAGAGGAAGCCCTCGGTTCCGGTCGTCGTGGCGTCGGTGGTGAAGGTCGCAGCCCAAGCGGATTTACCGAGCAGCGCGGACGCTTCGGCGAGGAGTCGAAGTAACCGAAAGGTTTCCGGCGGATTGAGCAGGCCGACGGCAGCGGGGCCGGAAGCGTTGATGAGCCAAGCGGCCTTTGCTCCGGTGCCCGTCTCTTCGCGCCACGTCAGGGCCGGCGTCAGGGGCGCCTGCGTCTCGAGTTGGAGCGGGCGGTCTTCGCCTTCGAGCCATGTTGGGGCATCCGACCATTCGTCGCGCCAGCTTTTCCAGCGTCCGGCGATGGCGGCGGGAGGAGGGAGCACGGCGGCTTCCTCGAGCGAGAAGATCAGGTGATGGGCCAGGCGGTTGTCGCGTTGCGTGTAGTCCAGCCCGCGCGCAACGAAGCGCGACAGGACGTACCAGTTCTTGCCGCCGGCTTCGAGAAGGCGGAACGTGAATGTCTCGCCTTCAGGTCGTTCGTGCGGCGTGCCGACCGACTCCAGTAGTTGCGCGAGGCGATCGGGGACGGCACGGTGACGGGCGATAGTGCAATAGCCGCTGCGACCTGGCGTGAGTCCTTGCGGCGCCGAAGTGAAGATAAGTTGGAGGGGCATCAGCGGGCGGTAGATTCGGACGAAGGGAACATCGCGGGGGAGGCGAGGTGCATCAGCCAATAAAGGGGCTCTTCCACGTGAGCGGGCGCAAGGCGCTGCGGATCGGGAGCGATGCGGCCTTTGTTGATGCCGGTTTGGATTGTCACGGGCGTGTGTCCGAATGAGGTAGCCGCGAAGTAAAAAATCTGTTCGGCGAGCGATTCCGCCGAAGCGACGAGGCCAGGGCAGAGCGCGATGAGGACCTCGCGGACGCGGGCGGAATTGCGGCCGACGGCTGCGAGGTCGAGGGCGCCGGACTTGATGACGGTCTCGAGCGGCGAGCTCAGCAGTTTCTCCCAGGTGTCGGATTTGCCAACGACGAAGGCGAGCGGGGTCTTGATGCGTTCGTCCTGAGCAAGGCCTTGCACGCGCTTCATTCGGGTTTCCATCTCGGCCAGAATGCTGTCCTGCTGGTCGATGCGCCCTTTCAGCAAAAGCTGCGGGTCTTCGACTCCGACGAGCCTCGCTTTGAAACGCGCATTCGCGGTGGGATCGAAAAGGAAGATCAGGCCGCTCGAGGTCGCAACGTGCATGGCCCCTGGCGAATCGTGGATGTCGATACCGGGTTCGAAATGTTCGCCAGCGTTGTCGTAAAGGATGACCGAGGTCTCCGTGCGATGCTGCCCAGGGCGGCTGATCGAATAGATAAACGGACGGGGCAAGGAGACCATGCGACCGAGGCGAGGAAGTTTTTCGTAAGTCGAACCTTCCAGGGCGGTCTTGCCTAGGAGAGCGTCTTCCGGCGTAGCGGCGGAGAAGAGCGTGTTGCGCATCTGGTTGAGCAACATGTTGCCGCTGGGATCGCCATCCTTGAAGGCCAGGTTGAAGTCCTCGGGCAGTCGGTCCTGAAGGGTGCGAGTGAGCACCGCGAGGTAGTAGGATTTACCGGCGCTGGGTGCTCCGATCAGCGAGATGATGCGATGCGGTCGGTCAAGGTAGCCGGGCGGAAGCTGACGTCGGCAATGGGGGCAGGCGATATCGGTGCAGGCCAGGCCCATCGGGTCGAGGGCGAGGCCTTGGTCGTTGAATCGAGTCGGCTGGAAACGTAGGCGCACATCGGAGCCGAGGATAGGGTCGCCGCGCAGGTCTTCGTGCACGGCGACGCTTAAGGCATCGCCCGCATCGAACCGCGTCCAGCAGACTGGGCAGAGGTGCGCGCCGCGATTCTGTTCGGCGACGAGCATCGAGCCGCGGGTCTGTTTGTCCGCCGCGTGTACCTGCGGGGCGAGCAGCGGAGCGATTTGCGAAAGATTGAAGCCGACTTCGAGGCCCTGAGGGGTACAGGCGAGCGTGTCGGTCGCACGGCCGAGTTCCTGGGCGACGTCGAGGAGGCGCTCCGGGGGAAATTCACCCAGTTGATCTCCGGTATGCGCATCGAACAGAACCCAGAGGTCTGTCCGGACGAAGGCGAAGTCAGGTTGGTTGCCCGGCGCACCGACCAAGAGGGCGGTCGGGAGTTGAATGGTCGTCACCTCGGAAATTTCCTGGCGTTGGCGAAGTGGGGCACCGTTGACCAACGCCTGGCCTTGTCCGGAAGGCTCAATGGCGACCTTCTCGCCGATTTTCACCAATGAAAGCGAGGGGTGGGTGCTATCTCCGGGTAGGGCGGAGGGAAGGATGTCGATGACACCCCGGGCTCCGCTGAGGCAGTCGACCCACGAGAGGGTAGGGTTTTTCTTGCTGGAAGTGAACATCGGCTCCGAGGTGGGGTCTGAAATAGGTTGATTAGGGAGGGGGAATTGTAAAGATATGTCACCACGATTGTGGGTCGATTCCGACCTGCTTTCGCCACCCCTCTTAATCTTACCTTAATGGAGACCGAAGCCGACCAGTCCGCCTTGGACCGCGCCCGTCAAGGGGATCTCTCGGCTTACAATGAATTGGTCCTAAAGTATCAGGGACGCATCTTTGCCAAGGTCTTCTCTTTGCTCCGTAATCGTCAGGATGCGGAAGAAATCACCCAAGATACCTTCATTCGGGCCCACCGGGTGCTGGCTTCCTTCCGCGGCACGGCCACCTTTTCAACTTGGATTCACCAAATCGGGACGAATCTGGCCCGAAACCGTTACTGGTATTGGCGTCGTCGAAAGCGGGACCAATCCATGTCTTTGGACGCCGATCTTGGCGACGATCCCGGCGCTACCTTGCATGACATCCTTTCGGACGGCGCCCAAGGCCCCGGCCACGAGGCTCAACATAATGAATTCGTCAACAAAGTTGCCGAATGCATGGAACAATTGAAGCCGGAACACGCTCGTATCCTGACGATGCGCAACGTCCGCAACATGTCCTATGAAGAAATCGCCGAAGACCTCGGCCTTTCCATCGGCACGGTGAAGAGCCGTATCAATCGAGCCCGCGAAGCCCTTCGCGAACTCATGGGAGAAGAATTCCGCGGATGAGCACCTCCGAGTTTGAATCCCTCGTGGCCGCTTTCCTTGAAGGTAATGCGTCCGACGATCAGGTCGCCCGTCTACGCTCCGCGCTCGGACGCTCCGCTGAACTCCGTTCCCGCTTCCAGTCCCGGGTCCGCCTCCATAAGGCCCAACTCAGCTTCCTCAGTCGTCGCGAAGAGCGTTCCCTTTCCGGGGTGATGACTTGGCTGCATACCTTCGGCCAGCGTATGGGTCGTTCCTTTGCGCACCTCTGTCTGCTCGCTCTGGTGCTTGTCGAGTTGCAGGTCACCATTCCTGCCGAATATTCAGGCCTGCTGTCCTATGTGGACGTTCAGGATGCCGCCGAGCAGGTGATGCCCGGAGCGGAGGTTCCCCTGCGGCTGGTGACAGACTCTCTGCAGGATTTTGACCTTTCGCCGTCCGTCGAGATGCCGGATCTCACGATGCCCAACTTCGTGATGCCCGATATGGCCATGCCCGCCGACGAGCAGCCAACCATCGAGGTCTAAACCGAATCCTGCCTTGCTTCCTTCGTTCGGTGGCGGTCAATTGACGCACGGATGAAGGCCGGAAACCATAGGCCCGAGGTACGCCTCAAGGGTATCGCCGCCGCTCCTGGAGTGGCCCGTGGTCCCGCCTACCCGCTGATGCGGGGGATGGCTATCGTCTCTTGTGAGAAAGTCGCCGATCCCGAGGTCGAAATCCGTCGCCTCGAAGCCGCCTTGGCTGCCACCCGCCTGCAGATCTCACAGCTACGCGACGACGTCGCTCGTAAGCTCAACGAATCCGAGGCCTCGATCTTTGACGCGCACCTTCTCGTCCTTGAGGACGTCGCCTTGATCGATGACGTGAGCAAAGAGGTCCGCCGCAGCGGCTTCAATGTCGAGTTTTGTTTCCAAGAGGTGGCCCAGCGGTACATCGAGATCTTCGAGAAGATGGACGACGACTTCCTGCGCGAGCGGGCGTCGGACATCCGTGACGTCACCGGCCGTGTCCTAGACCAGCTCCTTGGTACGCAACCCGAGCGCGTCGGCCAGGCCGCGCAAGCGCACGTCGTCGCCGCGCGAGACCTCACGCCGTCCGATACCGCCGGCCTGCATGACGGCGGCGTCCTCGCCTTCGTGACGGAAGAGGGCGGACGGACCAGCCACTCCGCGATCATGGCCCGCTCGCTCGATGTCCCTGCGGTCGTCGGCGTGAAGGGCCTGATGGAAGCCGTGCAGGAAGGCGATGTCATCCTGGTCGACGGCGAATCCGGCCTGATCATCCTTAATCCGACGGCGGAGACCATCGAGGGCTACCGGGATAAGGAGCAGGCCATCCGGACCCGCCGCGACCGCGTGCTTTCCGAAGTCGCGTTGCCCGACCTCACGACGGACGGCGCCGCTTTCAGCCTGCAGGCCAACATCGGCGACCCCGCCGAGATGGAGGACGCCTTGGCCTACTGTGCCCGCGGTGTCGGCCTCTATCGCACCGAAAACCTTTACCTCCGCCTCGATGGCTGGCCGGACGAGCAGGTGCAATATGACGAATATGCCGAAGCCGTGAAGGCCGCCAAGGGTCGGCCGGTGACGTTCCGTACGCTCGACCTCGGAGGCGACAAGCGTCTCGGCGACCTCGCCGACGAAGCTAATCCTTTCATGGGCTACCGGGCGGTGCGCCTCTGCCTGGAGCGCCCCGACGTGTTCCGCCCGCAGCTGCGCGCCCTCATCCGCGCCGCGACGCACGGCCCGGTGCAGGTGATGTTCCCGATGATCTCAGGCGTCGAGGAACTGCGCCGCGCCAAGGAAATCTTCCGGGATGTCGAAGCCGAGCTCGCCCGCGAGGGCGTCCGCTCCGCCGCGCCGATCCGTCTAGGCGCGATGATCGAGATCCCGTCCGCCGCCGCCGTCGCCGCCGAGCTGGCCGCGGAGGCCGACTTCTTCAGCGTCGGCACCAACGACCTTGTCCAATACCTGCTGGCGGTCGATCGTGGCAACCAACGGGTCGCCTCGCTCTACGATCCGTGCCACCCCGCCGTGGTCCGGACGTTGATGGTTATCTTCGCGGCCGCCCAGAAGCGCGGCATCCCGGCGGCGGTGTGCGGCGAACTCGGCGGCGATCCGCTGTGGGCGCCTTTGCTCATCGGTCTCGGCGTGCATGAACTGAGCATGACACCCGCCGCGTTGCCTGAGGTCCGTTTCGTGCTCCGCCATTCCGCCGCATCCGAGCTCGGCGAGCTCGCCGCCAAGGTCGTCGCCTGCGCCGATGCCGGCAAGACCCGCGCGCTCCTGCAGGATTTCGCTTCCGCCAAACTTAAGTTACGCTGATGTCCGCCAAGATTCCCGCCGCGAACCCGCACGTCGCGGCCATGTCGCCTTATGTCCCCGGAGAGCAGCCGCAGGGCGGGGGATGGGTGAAGCTGAACACCAACGAGAACCCTTATCCGCCCAGCCTACGCTCGCTGGAAGCGATCCGGGCCGCCTTGGTCAACGATGGCGCCGCGCTGCGCCTTTACCCCTCGCCTGACTCCGCGCCCCTGCGTGAGGCCGTCGCTCGCTTCCATGGTTTCGATGCCGCCCGTGTCGTCGCTGGCAACGGTTCGGATGACATCCTCAACCTGATCATCCGTGCCTATGCCGGTCCGGGCCGTCCGATCGGCATGCTCAATCCGAGCTATTCTCTCTATCCCGTGCTCGCCGCGGCCCAGGCCGCCGAAGTCGTCAAGGTCGAGGTGACGGAATCGCTCGCCGTCGACGTCGATGCGATCGCGAAGTGCGGCGCCGCCGTGTTCTTCCTGACGAATCCGAACGCACCGCTCGGCGTCGCCTTCACGCCGGAAGTCGTCCGCGCCGTCGCCAAGGCCTTCCCGGGCATGCTCGTCGTCGACGAGGCCTACGCCTCATTTGCCGACGTCGATTGCGTCGCGCTCGCCCGCGAGCTCCCTAATGTGATCGTCACGCGCACGATGTCCAAGGCCCATGCGCTGGCCGGACTTCGCGTCGGTTACGCGCTTTGCCCCGTTGGGGTCCCTGCGATCCTTCATCGCGTGCGTGATAGCTACAACGTCGACCGACTCGCCCAAGTGGCCGCTGCCGCCGCGCTCGACGATCGGGAGTGGCTGGACGTCACCGTCGCCCAGGTGCGCGCCACGCGCGACCGCCTCGCCGCCGCGCTTCGCAAGCTCGGCTGGCAGGTGAATCCCGCCGCCGGAAACTTCGTGCTTGCTGCTCCCGTATCCTCGACGCGCGCTGCCTCGGTCGAGACTTCGGCGCATTGCTTCGAGCACCTCCGTGCCCGCAAGATCCTCGTCCGTCGTTTCCCGAACCATCGCCTCACCGAGAAGTCTTTGCGCATCTCCGTGGGCACGGAGCAGGAAACCGACGCGTTCCTGCAGGCCGTGGCGAGCTGGATGGAAGGGTGAGGTTGACAATCCCCCCTTCCGCGGGGATTTCTGGGGTATGAGCGCAGTCGTTCGCAAAGCCAGTATCCGCCGGGACACCGCCGAGACCAAGATCGCCCTCGAGGTGAACTTGGACGGTACGGGTACGTCGGAAATCGCCACCGGGGTGGCCTTCTTCGACCACATGTTGACGCTCCTTTCGCGCCACTCGTTGGTCGACCTCAAGGTCAAGGCCACCGGCGACACCGACGTCGACTACCACCACACCGTGGAAGACGTGGGCATCGTGCTCGGTCAGGCCATCAAGGAAGCGCTCGGCGACAAGGCCGGCATCCGCCGCTATGGTTTCTTCATCCTGCCGATGGATGAGACCTTGGCCCGCTGCGCCATCGACCTCAGCAACCGTCCGATGATGGTCTATCAGGTCGAGATCACCAACTACATGGTGAAGGACTTCAACATCGCGCTCGTCCGCGAGTTCTTCCAGGGCCTCGCCAATTCGCTCGGTTGCAACCTGCACCTGAAGCTCGAGTACGGTGATGAGCCGCACCACATCGCCGAAGCGCTCTTCAAGGCCTTCGCCCGCGCTTTGCGTGAGGCGTTGGAAGTCGATCCGCGTCAGGGCGGTCGCGTGCCGAGCACCAAGGGTACGCTGGCCTGATCGTGGAAGCCTCTGGGTCAGTGCGCCGCCCGCGGGTCGCCGTCATCGATTACGGCATGGGTAACCTCCGCAGCGTCAGCCGCGCCATGGTCGCCGCCGGTGCCGATGCCTTTCTGGCCGCCACGCCGGCCGAGGCCGAGAAGGCGGAGCTGGTCGTTTTTCCTGGGCAGGGTGCCATGGCTGATTGCATGGACTGCATCCGTCGGACCGACTTTGAATCCTTCCTGAAGCAGTGGATCGCCGCTGACCGTCCCTTCTTAGGGGTCTGCATGGGCCTGCAGGTCCTCTTTGAGCGCTCTGAGGAGGCTGACCGCCCCGGTCTGGCCATCTTCCCCGGGGTCGTGCGCCGCTTCCCGTCCCAGCCCGGCCTGCGTATCCCCCATATGGGCTGGAACGAGGCCATCTTCAAGCCTGGTGCCCCCCTGACCGAAGGCCTGCGGGCCGAAGGGGAGCCGTTCTATTTCGTGCATAGCTACCGCGTCGTCGAGACCGACCCCTCCTTGGTCTGGTGCGAGACCGACTATGCCGGCCGGTTCGTGAGCGGTGTCCGGCGGGGTCGGGTCTTCGCGACCCAGTTCCATCCGGAGAAAAGTCAGGTCAAAGGCTTGCAACTCTACCGCAATTTCCTGACTTTGTCCGCCCGCTGAGGCGTGTTTGCGACTCCGGCGGCAACACCCCCGCCATGAGCACCTCTAACGCCACTCTCAAACTGGACGGCAAAGACATCGTCCTCCCCATCGTCGTCGGTACCGAAGGCGAACGCGGGGTCGACGTCCGCAAGCTGCGCGACGATACCGGCTACATCACCTTCGACGACGGTTACGCCAATACCGGCGCCTGCGAGTCCAAGGTCACCTTCATCGATGGCGAGAAGGGTATCCTGCGCTACCGCGGCTATGGCATCGAAGACCTTGCCGAAAAATCCAACTTCATCGAGACGGCGTATCTGCTCGTCTACGGCGAACTTCCCACGGTCGCCCAGCTGACCGCCTTCAAGGCTCGCATCCTCGACAACTCCCAGATCCACGAAGGCCTGCGCATCGCGCTCAGCGGCTTCCCGGGCAACGCCCATCCGATGGCCGTGCTGTCCGCCACGCTGAACACCCTTGGTTGCTACTACCCGGAACTCGGAACGAACGAGCGTACCCATGACTTGGCCAAGTTCGACGAGACCGCCGCCGTGCTGATCTCCAAGGTCCGCACGCTCGCCGCGCTCGCCCACCGCTCCAAGGAAGGCGAGCCGCCCGTGTACCCGAAGCCGGGTCTCGATTACTGCTCCAACTTCCTGCACCTGCTTTTCTCGCAGCCCAACGCCGATTACGCCGTCCATCCGGAAATCGCCCGTGCGCTCGACCTGATCCTCCTTCTGCACGCCGACCACGAGCAGAACTGCTCCACCTCAACCGTCCGCATGGTCGCCTCCGGCGGCGCCAACCTCTTCCCGTCCGTCTCCGCCGGCGTCTGCGCCCTGTGGGGACCGTTGCATGGCGGTGCGAATCAGGCCGTCATCGAGATGCTGGAGGAAATCCACGCTTCCGGCGACGACGGCTCGCGCTTCATCGCTGACGCCAAGGACAAGACCAAGAGCGTCCGCCTGATGGGCTTCGGTCACCGCGTTTACAAGAACTACGATCCCCGCGCCAAGATCATCAAGGCCCAGTGCGACAAGGTCCTCAAGGTCCTCGGCATCAACGACCCGCTCCTGGCCATCGCCATGCGTCTCGAAGAAGCCGCGCTCAACGACCCGTATTTCAAGCAGCGCAACCTCTACCCGAACGTCGACTTCTACTCGGGCATCATCCTCAAGGCCATCGGCATCCCGACCGAGATGTTCACCGTTATCTTCGCCATCGGCCGCATGCCCGGTTGGATCTCGCACTGGAAGGAAATTGCCGAGACCCCGAAGCAGAAGATCCATCGCCCGCGTCAGATCTACGTCGGCAACACCGAGCGCAAGTATTCGCCTATCGCGCAGCGTGGTTGAGCAGCTGGCCGCCGCGCGGCTAGGCTGAAGCGTCTTCCCCGTCTGGTCTTGGCTGCGGCTTCATGGAAGGGGTTATTGTATTCCGAATACACTTGCGGGGTTGGTTTCCTCTGGAATTGTTAAGAATATGAACTGCCGAATCGCCGTCGTGGGATTTATCATGCTCAGTTTAGCCTTCGTCCAAGCCGCGGGCGACCCCAAGAAGCCGGTCCTTCTCGTCGCCCGCGATGCCAAGACGTCCAGCGGCCTGATGCGCTATTCCTCCACTGGTCCCGGCGGGGTTTGCATCGGAGGCTTGGTGGATAAGACCGGCTACATCGATTTTGAACTCAAGTTGGAGCCCGGCAAGTACCGGATGGTCGTGAGCCTCGTCCCCCTGGCCAGCGGTTACCTCCTGGCGAAAGTTGACGATGGGCTGTCTCTCCGACGCTCCGTATCCAGGGGCGCGGTCTATTCCGGCAAGCCCCAGGAATTTCGTTTCGGTGAAATCGATATTCCGGAGGGGGCGGCCAAGCTGCGTTTCACGGGGGAGAATATTTCCCAGCCCGGGTTATGCTATTTTCACCAGGTCGAACTGTTCTGGGTGGCTCCGCTCCCCGCTACATCCAAGGCTAAGTCGCCTTTGCAATTGGCGGCAGAAAAGGAGAAAGTGTTGAAGGAGGCTGAAGCCGCCAAGCAGGCCCAAGAACTGCGCGAAAATCTCAAAGGTACGACTTGGAGCTTCAGCATGAATCACGATTTCGAAGGGTCGAACTCCACGCTGGTCTTCGGTACTGACGGAAACCTAGGCTTCTCGGGTAGTCCCGGCCGCAGCTTTAATGTCGTCGACCCTCGTACAATCGACTTCTTCTACAACTCCAGCTCCGGGACGGCTTTCTCCCGGCTTCGTTTCGCCGATGACATGGGCAGTTTCAAATCCATCTTGGAGGAAGGCATCCGTCAGCCTCGGTCGGGTCGGCTTCTGAAAGTGCTTGGGGCTGTCGGCGATCGCGGCGCTCAGCCCGCCGTTGCGGTGGTCGCTCCGGCCAACAAGGCCCCCGTCGTCCTGACGTTGTCAAAGGCCAAAACCTCTCCGGGGCTCCAGCGAGTCTCTTATGGTGGCATCGAGGGTGTGGTTGTTATTGGGTGGTTAGATCCCAAGGCTACGATCGACTACACGCTGGATGTCGAGCCTGGCAGGTATCGTATGGTCGCCAGCATGATTCCTGACGGCGGCGGGTATCTTCTGGCTAGAATCGGCGATTCGGCTCCAGTCCGTCGTTCTGTCCCGAAAAGAGGTCAGTTTAAGCCGCAAGACCTGAAGATGGGTGAGATCGAGGTGCCTGAGCGCGGCGCCCTGCTCAGGTTCTCTCCGGATAATCCGATTCCGCCTGGGCTCTGTCTGTTTCGTCAGGTCGAGCTTACCTGGGTCGGGCCGTTGGAAACGAAGGCACAGGTGAAATCCCCGACGGAAATCCGGGCCGAGAAGGATAAGGCCGCCAAGGCAGCGGCTGACGTGTTGGCAGGCGCGGCATTGGTCGCCTCCCTCAAGGGAACTTCCTGGAGTTGGTATGGTTCGGACGACTTCAGCGGCCAGGCTTACCCGATGTCATTCAACGCCAATGGCACGATGAGTCTTCCTTGGAATAGAAACTCGCAGATCAAGGGTGTCGACGGAAAGACCATCGATGTCTTCTACAGTGAAAAGGCTTTTTGGCGTCTGCAGTTCTCCGATGACTTGAAGGGTTTCAAGTCCGACCTATCCGCAGGGATGGGAGAGCCTAAGTCCGGCCGGCGGAACTAGACGTGTCGCCCTGTCTGGCGTCGCAAAGGGGAGGGCCGAACGTTTCCGTTCGGCCCTCCGTCTTTTGAGTCATACACTATAAGCCGGATTCTGTCCTTGGGCGGCTCTCGCCGATCCCCTGCGCGTTCATTTCTCTGACCTTGCGGACCCGCCTTGCGGCGGTGCGACAACCCGGGACCTTGGTGGGCGACCTCGAACGGTCCCTGTTCGTCTTGCACCGGATTGGGTT
>Ga0209298_10000089_pt1 | contig 53851 bp, 75 predicted proteins | sample S_140806_EF_Meta_FD_187325 | JGI IMG/M metagenome (GOLD analysis project Ga0209298, IMG submission 187325) | Freshwater microbial communities from Lake Simoncouche, Canada to study carbon cycling - S_140806_EF_MetaG (SPAdes) (version 2) | ecosystem: Environmental > Aquatic > Freshwater > Lake ... | reverse complement strand
AGCAATATAAGCACTGATCACAGGATTAATAAACAAATAAACGTAAGCAACCAAAAAACTGCTAGCAGAGATCAAGTGTAAAAATTGATTGATTCTACTGTGATGATAGTATCTATGGTCGTCCCAACGTTGGACGCGTAGTGTTTCTCTGATTGAAGTTACTGTGATATCATTCATATATAATCCTTTTGTAATATTTACCTAAACTGTTGACAGTGCTACCATATAAATATATAATAGACGTATTGTTGTAAAAGCCGAGAGGAAAGAAGCAAGTCCAAAGACGGGCAAGACGCGGGTTCGATTCCCGCCGACTCCAAAACAGGGGGGTCGACATGGTATCGATTGACGGGTGAGTAGATAAGTGGACAACAGGGTAGGCGCTCTCCCTAAAAGAAGCAAAATCGTAAATGCAAACGCAAATACATTTGAGTATTACACAGTAGACTTCGACATCACAGCAATGAATGATGAAGAGTTTGCTTTAGCTGCCTAAGAAACAGCGTACTCCGGGGTTTGGTTAACCTTGTTACCTAACTAACCAGGAAGGGTCTTGACGGACCCTTCCTTTTTGTGTACAATATAGTTTTAACTAGGATCACATATGATTACCCTAAAACAGTTTATGGAAATTGTCAACTATCGTATCTGCGAAGGCAGTCCATGGAACGGATTTACTCCCGGTGCATATAGTTTGGACTATTGGAATGGTGACCAAGACGGACACAGCCTTGCTATTGTTTTCAATACCACAGATCAAACAGTGTACAGTGTTCAGGCCTGTGACTATAAAAACAATCGTGCTTATCGATTCACCCACCCAGACCATCGAAATGATTTAGACAAAGAAGCATGGGACGATGTTAAATGGTGTGATTTGGATGTGGAAGAGGATTGGTTGGAAAAAGCACAAGCTATCGTAGATGGTCGAGATTATGATACCCGTGTCCAATTACCCTTAGAGTTAGGTGAGGATGAACTGTTTCGACTAATGAGCATGGCACATGAGCGTGACATTACTCTTAATCAATTAGTCACTGAGATTATCCAACGTGTGATTGACAGAGAGGAGCTACGTATTCTAGAGGATGAAGTTGCTGAATTGGATATCGTCCCACAAAAAAAATCTAAAAGAAAGGCCAAAAAGTCTTGACTTAGAGCCAGTGATAACGTATAATAGTTAAATGTTAGGAAGAGTTCAAACTAACATATTCCCCAGTTGATAACAGAAGGAAATTTTAACATGGCAACTTCGACTTTAAATCTCTCTCCATTTGATCCTAGTGCAGGACTAGCAGATAAACGTGTACCTTTAGGTGACGTTGCTAAACAAGTATCTAAAAGAATTGGTCAAAAAGCTCCATCAGCAGCAGTTGACCCCGGCATTTATAAAGATGTTTTAAAATTTGCGTGGGCACCCGCTCATAAAGTTTTCATTAATTATGAACGCCAACGTTGGCCCGAGCCAAAACACATGAAAAAGCTACTTACAAAGTGGAATTTGATGTGTGTTACCCCACTACAATGCCGTTATGACCCAGTGGAAGATAGGTACTATGGCTCAGATGGCCAACAGCACATGACTGTTTGGCTACTCAAATACGGTCTTTTATCCGAAGTGCCTTGCTTTTTTGTTGAAAGTACTGATCCAAATGTGGAAACTATTCAACTGTTGAGTGGAAACACTGACAGTGAGCCCATGGCCAAATTCTTTATTCATAAACAAAGAATCATGATGGGTGATCGCAATGCTATTGCCGTAGAAAAAGCAGTCACGGATGCTAACTGCGAAACTGCTTACAAAAAGCGTAGCCCAGGTTGTATCACACATATTAGTCACCTTAACGAAGCATATGAGGATTATGGCAGTGGACCACTAACGTTGGTCTTGTCAAAACTGCGTCAGTTTTGGCCCAATGATCGTATTGAAACCCCTACTATGTTGGGATTCCTTAAGGTATTGCAAATCATGGGAGATAGCAATAAAATCCCTGAAAAGGAGTTCAATAGCATTTTTAATGACTTGTTCTATCACTGTTCAAACCGCCATGAGAGTAGCAAGCATTTGCATGCCTACATTCATGATCAGTTTGTAGTAAAATATCCAACTAACTACAAAGGTATGGGGCATCGTGAGCAAGTTGCCAGCGGTATCATTGATATCTATGAACAGGAAACTGGAACAAAATTTGTTGATAAGCCATTTGATATTACTATTCCTCTAATGAAAAAGGAATATGAAGTAGAGCAAGAAGATTTGGCAATGGAAGATGCCTAAATCATGCTGTATCCTAAATACAACTCAAAAACGTATATTAATACAAGATTTTTTGCAGATGTATGTAGGACCGGTGATCTAAGGCCAATTTGGGCTAAACACAACAGTGTCAAATGGGGCGTAGAATTCGAACCCTTTTTGACACTGTGCAAAGTTCATTGCCCTTGTTGTAAGAGCAAATTGAACTATGGACTGGGCAAGAATAATACTGACAAAAAGGATTATGAAACGCCCAGTACCGATCATATCATTCCCAAAAGTCAAGGCGGCTTAGATAGCATAGATAACTTTTGGATCATCTGCGAACGTTGTAATAGATTTAAAAATAACGCTACCAAAGAAGATACACAGCGTATGAAAAATATTGCCAGTGTGTTGGAAGATATAACTATTATTAAAAAATTACTAGAGGATTAACAATGTTTGAAAGTTATACATTTATTGGCCCCAATGCCAAAATTTCATTTGATCAAGGATCACCAGCATTACTAATTGGCAAACTGACCATTGAACATGGCAGTGAAGATATTAAAAAAATCAAAACTGAACAATTATCAAATATAGAAAAGACAGTCTATATTAGAGTCGCTGGCAATGAAAGAGTTTATGCACATGGCAACAGTGACACTAGCACTGATCCAACTACCAGTGTACACACACTGACTTTTGAGTTTAAGCCAAATCAATTGGCTGACTTTAAAGATACTGCTACCAAAGCCATATTAGGCATCGCACATGACATGTATCCATATGAATTGAGCATGAAGCTGTCATTTAGAGAAAATTTGATTAGAATGCTTAATTGATTTAGCCAATAACTGTTATTGAAAAAAACCATAACGGAAACCACTGAAAAAGCATTGATTTGTCACACAAAAGAACTATATAATAATGCATCAGTATTAACACTGACACACTAAAAAGGAAACACTATGTCTATTACAATTAAAAACTTAGAAAGTGCATTGGCTGGTGAAAGTCAAGCACACGTCAAGTATCGTTACTTTGCTCGTATTGCTCGTGCTGAAGGGTTTGAGGATGTTGCTCGTCATTTTGAGCACACCGCAGATCAAGAACTCAAACATGCATGGGGTCATTTGGAATTGCTAATCGGCACACCAAGTACCAAAGAGTGTTTGCAAAAGGCCATTGAGGGTGAAACTTATGAGTTTACCACAATGTATCCCAACTTCAGAGATGATGCTGTACACGAAGGAAACACTGCCGCAGTGATTGAAGCAACCTCACAGATCGAAGAAAGCCGCGAACACGCCGCTGAATTTGCCAAAGTGTTAGCCAAGGCAGAAAGACGATTTGCCGCATTGAAGAGCGTGGAACAACGTCATGCCACCGCTTATCAAAAGATGTTAGAGGAGGTCCAATAATGGAATACGTATGTATTGTATGTGGCCATGTCCACGATGAAGAAACAGAAGGTAAATGGGCGGAATTGGGGGACGATTTCCTATGCCCAGAATGTGGTGTTGGTAAAGCAGATTACGAAGCCGTAGAACTATAATGAGTCAGGAAGCCATGCGTGAAGCTCTGGAAGCACTAGAGTGGTTACGTGTGGCTTTCAAACAAAACAGTCAGGGAAGAGCAGTAGCTGATTCAGCCATTGATGCGTTGAGATTGGCCTTAGAATCAGAGCCCATTGCATATGACATTTTGGATGAACAAGATCAAGTTATTTTCACATCCAGTGTTGATAATTGCTAAAATTAGCAAAAAATAAAAGATTTAGATAAATATTTTTGAATATTTAAGGATTAATTATATGAGTTACATCATTCCAGTTGATATTGCTGTTAAGCAAACTATTATAGATCAATATTCGTCTAATCTTGTAGGTAAAAAATTAAGTCTGAGTGAGCTATATGATTTAGAATCTATATTGCAAGAAGATTTAATTAGAATAGCTAGTAAAAAAAATGTTGCTTATGATATTGTGAGTGGTAATTTAATGTATTTTGAAGCTAACTTATCATTAGAACATCGAATTGGATGTTTCCCCCCACTTTGGGAAGGAAACCCAGCTTGGGGATTGAGTATTCCTATATTAAATTCTGGTTCAATAGAACTGAGTTATTTCACAGGAAATTATACTAAAACCTTTGTAGAAACTGACAAATCTGTGTGGTATGTACCAAATTGGGAAGGCGAACCAGAATTAGTGGAATCTGAATTAATTAGTAGTACTATTTTAATGAATTTAGAAACTCCTTTTTCTTATCAAAATCAAAGTAGTAATCCATCAATGATCCTAAATTTAAGATTTACTCCATCACTCTTAGCAGTATAAATTTTTTCATATCAGTCTTGATCTTATTTTGGATGAATAAGATCAAGTCATTTTCACATCTAGTGTTGACAAGAGCATGTAGTGACTATATAATACTACTTTGTTTGTAACAAAAGCTCTTTAACAACAAGTGAATTTTTTGTGGGTGGTGAGCAGAACTGGTTACTGCACCAGACTGTAAATCTGGCACCTTTAGGTATACGGGGTTCGAGTCCCTGACCACCCACCATATTCAAGCACATTACTAAGAGTCCAGGTTCAGAGCGTGGCATAGTGTGTTTCAATATGGTAAGAGTAGGGTGACGAATAGGTGTTCTCTTAGCACTGGGCGTCGGGATTCCTTAGTCAGCAACACTGACACCATATTCAAGCATATTAGAGTTAGTGTGTTTGAATATGGTAGACGGCGCTGGTGCGCGGCGGAGACTTATAAACTCTGGAGACTGGTCAGATGGGCTGGAACGGTAGGGTTCGAATCCCTAGTCTACTACCAAGTTTGTTTTAAACCAATCAGTTATTTCCTCCCATGTGTATTTTTTACTCCATCTAATAGATACTATTCTCCTATCAGTGGAGTCAAAATTCCAAGCTTGGTGGGGCACATCTGTTCGCACAAGTGCAATCTTTCCAGATTTCCATTCATCTATTGGATCACCGAAATTATCATACCATGCTTTATAATACACATTTACTCCATTACTATTAACAGTATTTTTAATAGTTACATCGTAATTAGGATTGAACCAACGCATTACTCCTTGACCATCGATAATAATATTTAGGCTAGCCTGAATTGGTTTTTGAGTTTCAGTATCTATATCTATATGAATATTCTTTTTATCAGCACCCGGGGCCATACCAAATACTAGACTAAACAAATTACCAAGACTCGATAGTTTTTCATAAATATCATCTTGTAAATATAATTTAGGATCACATCGTGAAAGAAAAATTTTAGAGTCTACTGGTTTGGACGGAATAATATCTTTATTTTTTATAAAATCAGAAATTGGTCTATCAATTGCATAAAAATGTTTTTGCATTATATTACCTTATATGGGGGTGTAGCTCAGTTGGGAGAGCGCCAGCTTTGCAAGCTGGATGTCGCAAGTTCGATCCTTGTCACCTCCACCATTTACTATATAAATATATTTATGAAAGATTTACTTTTTGCCCGTGTAAATGTATTACCAATATTAGACAAAGAAAAAGCAACTTATGAAGTTTTAAGTTTAAATCAAGACTTATCATTTTGGGACAATTATAGGTCAACTCGAATGTTCCCCATTTCTATTAAAAATGGAAATACTATTAAAAATAGTTACCAAGGCGATTTTGAATGGACAGCTTTTGCACCTAAAACAATTGTCGATTGGTGTGAAAATTATTTATTTCCTTGGACTGGAATGAAATCTAGAATTATGTTGTTATTAACTGATCCAGGTGCTTCAAATAAAGAACATATTGATTGTAACAGAGACGAATTGAATACTAGGCAACATAAATTAAGAATTGTATTACAAGGTAGTACTGATACACTTTATTGGTTAACAGATAAAGGCAATGTAGCTGCTCCTAATATTGAGGAAGCATTTATTATGGATGGCGGATGGCCACATGGTATGATTAATAAATCAGATAAGCCAAAAATAACTTTAGCATTTGGGGCTCCATGGCTAGGGAAAGACCATTATGGAAATGACATAACGGTATTGCAAAATAGAAAAGATTTTAGAATGCCAAAGATAATTGATCATCTTTGGAAAAATTAGATTATTCCCTGATAGCTCAGCGGTAGAGCGCCGGACTGTTAATCCGTCGGTCCCTGGTTCGATCCCAGGTCGGGGAGCCAAATTTATGCCGGTGTAGTATAATGGCAGTGCGGCGGTCTCCAAAACCGCTAGTGGTGGTTCGATTCCATCCACCGGTGCCAACTGCCTCAGTAGCTCATTAGGTTAGAGCACCGTCTTGATAAGGCGGGGGTGCCTGGTTCGAATCCAGGCTGAGGCACCAAGTTTTAAGGGTCTATAACTCAATTGGTCAGAGTATCAGACTTTTAATCTGAGAGTTCCCGGTTCGAGTCCGGGTAGACCCACCAGTCAATTGGGGTATAATGTAATGGTAGCATACCGGATTTTGATTCCGTTCGTTGGGGTTCGAGTCCCTATACCCCTGCCATATATAGTGCGGTGCCAGAGTAGTCCAATGGAACGGATTGCAAATCCGTAGAGCCGTGGGTGCGAATCCCACCCGCACTTCCAATTTCGGGATAGACGTAGGGTTCGAGTCCCAAGTAGCGGATGCTGGTAGACCAGTCTTAGTTAGCCGTGAAGTATGGTTTGTCCAAACTTGCCCTATCGAGACACCACTAGCAATAGTGTCCCGAAACTATTTCAAGGAAATTTACCATGCCAAAAATTAACTATTTTTTAAATTCATACAAATATTTTTGTCAATTAAATCAAGGTCCAATCACAGGTTCTGTATTGGACTATGGATGCAATTATGGAATGTTTTTAGAAAGCAGTGAAAATTTATTTCCAGAAAGTATGTACACTGGTATAGATGTAGATTTAGAGGCATTACGAGCTGGCCAGCAAATGTTCCCAAATGCAAAATTTATTCATTATAACAAACATAACTTTATGTACAATCCAATAGGCGATGAAAACGTTTGGCCTAATATAAATGATCAATTTGATTGTATTATAAGTTATAGTGTTATAACTCACACTACAAAAGAGGACATGTTAGATGCTATTTCATGGCTCTATACCAAGTTAAAACTAGGTAAGAAAATGTTTATCACCTGGTTGGATCAAGAAAATAAAATAGCATTAGATTATTTTTATCAAAAACGTGTAAGAGATTTTGGCAGTTGTGACAGTATTCAAACAGAAGACTACGTTTATCTCATTGACAATAAAACATCTAAAGTGCCTAATGATGGTATGTTTTTATCTTTTTATAAAAAAGAATATTTGGCAAGTTTATTAATTGATTATGATTTTACTTTAGAGAAGTCACCAGATTTTTCAGGAGGGTGTTTTCAAGATTGTATAATTATAAAGAAATAAGGAGATAATAATGAAAAATACATATTTTGAAAATATTGTAAACAAAGAAAGATTCATTTGTCCTAATCCCGATGACGTCAGACTGATTGACGGCATTGAATACTTACGAGTATTGCGTGAAGCTAATCGTAGAGAATGTTTGGTAAGGAAAGATAGTTTACAAAAAATTTCTAAAATTAAGTTAAAATTATAGTAACATTAATTTTTCGTAATATTGATTTTTCAAAATTAAAGTTCTTTCCTCTATCATTCTACCAAATGATTCAGAATTTAAATTATCATCTTTAAGAAATTTAAATAAATCTAATAGTATTATCTGCATATTTTATATAGTATAAATATACTTATCTGCTTAGGAATAACAGAATAAATTATTTAGATGTATATTAAATATCAGATTTAAAGGGGGCGATAATTGAAAATTTTTGAATCTAATGCAAATACCTTGAATAAAATTCAAAATTTTACTCTAATTTCAACTATTATTGGGCTGTTTTATTTTAACTTCACCCCAATGTGTATTGGTATGGCCATAATATCGTTCTACGTGTATAGTATTTTTGGGTTGAGTATAACATTGCATCGGTATTATACTCATAAAACTTTTAAAGTGAATTCATTCTTTCATTGGGCTTTGACTTTTATTGCAATATTAACCGGTAGGGGAAGTCCTTTAGGTTGGGTATATATTCATCGCTTACATCATGCATTTAGTGATACAGAGAAAGACCCGCATCCATTAGAATTTAAGTTGTTTGGATTTAAAACCATCGAATCTCAAACAAAACCAAATGTTTTTCTTGTTAAAGAATTGATGATACCCGCTCAATTATTCATTAACAAGTATTATCTATTAATTATTTTAAGTTGGTTACTAATTTTAGGGTGCATTGATTTGTATCTAGTTTACTTTACTTGGATATTGCCTATATTCTGCATTCATCTAAGTCAAAATTGTTTTAACTATTTTGCTCACAGCTCTGGATACAGGAATTTTGATACAAAAGACAAGAGCACAAATAATATTTGGCTATGGCCGTTTGTTTTAGGGGACGCATGGCATAACAATCACCATGCAAAAGCAGAAAAACTAACAACAAAAGTAAATAAATACGAATATGATCCTGCAGCAAATATTATTAATTTAATAAAAAAATGAAGATTCAAAGCATATTTGAAAATGACTATTATATCAATCATAAAATAGAAATACTTGATTTTTGTAAACAAGCATTTGAAGAAAAGTCTGAACCTAGTCATGTAAACATGTGGGATAATGACTGGGAAAATAATCCAGCAACATTGCCTTACTTATTGTATGAAAGCAATAGATTCATCAACAATAATGGTGATATGTTTTTAATCTTGAATGATAACAACGAAATATTGGCAATGTCAGGAGTGAATTTAAGTGATTTTGACCCCAATGTGGCATTAGGTGGAGTAAGAACTTGGTTAAATAAAGACATGCGGGGAAAATTCGTTATAGGGAGATATCTTTTACCAATGCAATTAAAATGGGCTAAAGATCATAATTTAAAAATTATAGCTTTAACATTCAATGACTATAATAAACGATTAATACCTTATTTTAAGCGTTCTGGATTTGGGATAGAAAAAAAACGAAATACTGACAGTATGTTTTATAATGGGCAATTTCATGTAGAATTCCCGGTAAATATTAACTATGTAAAACAATGGGTAATCTATCATAAGATTGATGAATCTTATGAACCAAATTGGGAAAATATTAAATTTTATAAATAGATTTATGAAAAAATTATTAGTTAGTAACACTAGAGCAACACAATTATTTTTACTTATAAGTATCATTGGTGGTATATTTGGGTTTGTCCATTATGGATTCACTTTTGGCACTATAGGTTTAAGTATTTTAGGATATTTTTTGTATGTATGCTTAGGAATTGTGGTTACTTTTCATAGAAATTTAACACATCAGAGTTATAAAACAAACTCTATTTTTGTTAAATTATTCAGTTTCCTAGGATGCATGGCAAATACAGGTAGCTCTATTGTATGGGTAGCTATTCATTTAAAGCATCATTTGAAATCAGATAAAGAGGGTGATCCTCATAGTCCTTGGATTACAGGTTGGCGTGTATTTTTATTGAAATATCCAGTAGACCACAGTATGAAATGGCGTATGAAACATTTTATTACAGATCCTTACCATCAATTCCTACATAGATATTATAATTTACTATTGGTAATATATAGTTTTGTTCTATTTTTAATTGGTGGTTGGTATCTAATGATATTTTTACATTGGGTACCTATAGTGTTAGCAGCGATAATGAGTAATGTCGTAAATTACATAGGTCATAAAGATAATTGGTACGGTTCATATAAGAACTTTAAATTAAGGGATCATAGTACAAATAGTTGGCTATTTGCCATACCAACTTGGGGCGAGTCCTTACATAACAATCATCATAGATACCCGAGGAATTATACTACTAGTCATAGATGGTATGAATTAGATATTTCTGGAATATTAATTAAATTAATTAAAATTTAAGAGCATGACTCATATTCGGTATAAATATTTTGAATAGCATATTTCATTATGACAAACTCTAGACACAACAATTGGTATCAATGGGGCTATGATGACACTGATTGGTTAGGACGAAGAATCTCACCTAATCAAAAATTTAGTATTAGATATATAGTTAATAATATAAAACTATTTTCGTTTTCTGATGCATTAGACTATAATTTAAAAATTTTCTTAGATGATTACCCAAATGAAAAGTATGGATTACTTTTATCAGGAGGTTCGGATAGTGAAACTGTTTTTAGAACATTTATTAGAAATAATGTAGATTTTGTTCCTTATATTTTTCGTTATGAAAACGATAGTAATATATACGATGTGTCATATGCTATTACACTATGCGAATCATTTCAAAAAGAATATAAATTAATTGATTTGAATTTAAAAAAATTTTACGAAACTGACGCAGAAAAAATAAGCGAATTGGCCCAAATTGATAGGCCTCGATTATTACCTCAATTAAAATTTTTAGATTATATTGATGAAATGCCTATTGCTAGTGATGGGCACCCTCTTTGGTTTCGTCGTAATCAAAGTTATGATGAACCTGGAGTATGGGAAAAAATTGAATTTGAATTTTACCTAGGATGGGAAAAGTATTTAAAATATACAAATCGAAAAGCTAGTATGTTGTGGTTAAAATACACCCCAGAACTTTCACTAGCTTTTGATCAAACAACTTGGCTTAAACAATTAATTAATGATAAATTTTATGGAAAACTTGGAATAAGAAGTACCAAGTTTCAAGCACATAAAGAAGTTAATCCAGAAATGCTTTTTAGAAAGAAACAAACTGGATTTGAAAAAGTTGAAGATCTTACTAATGAGTTTGAACAATTTTTATGTAAAAAATATGATGGGTTGCCTTATAGAGGATCAATAGTAGTAGAAAGTCACCTAGTAGAGTCCATTCGATAATAAATTATGTTTTTTACTGTACTAAATCAGCCATATCTATCATTTGATCAGTTTATAGATACAAAAAAGTTTGATCTTATTATTGATGATATATTAATAGGAATAGCTGAATCCAATAATTTTATTGGACCTACTCAGCCAGGAGTTGGTTACGTTGATAAAAGTCAAAAAGGCATTGTTGAAATTTATCAATTAATTCTTAATGACACTTCCCATCCTTATCATAATTTAATTACTAATCTAGAAAGATATAAAGCACTTATATTCATTCAGTATAAATGGCCTACTCATATATTAGGCAGAGGTATAAGCCTTAGACAATATAAAGATTACTCAGTAAAACAATTTGCTAATGGATGTATTGATAGTCCTGCAATAAAAAATTTTGCTTCTTTTATGAATTGGTTAAAAGAAGAAAATATTTTTGAAGAAATTGGAAGAACGATTATATTTTTAAATGATTCGTTCTCTTTTCCAATTGAACATAGGGACTATAACGATATAGTTAATATCAATCGTAAAGATCAATTTATTTGGATTAACCCTTTAGGAAATAAAAAATTTTATATTAGAGAAGGTTCTAAAAAAATATATCCTGAATGTAGATTTTGTTATTTTGATAATGCAAATTTACATGGCGGAGATCCTGTGGCTTACTCTTCCTTTAGTATAAAGGTTGATGGTATCTTTTCAAAATCTTTTTTAGATAAAACGGGATTGACTCCCCATTTTTTAGAAAAGACTGAGATTAATTCCTAATTAAAAATTTATTCTATATGATAAAATGTATTAACGATATTGATGTAAATGCTATATTAGATTCTTATTCAAAAATAAAATCTAATATAGCATGGACAGACTATGGCCATAAAGGTCGTCAAGTAGGGCTACAATATTATAATGATGAGGATCCATGGACTAGCGCTGTGGGAAAAAGCCAAGGAAATGAATTAGAATATAATAAATTAAATCCTTTTTTCAAAGATACTATTTTTGAAGAAGTCATAAAAGAATATGACTTAAAAAAAACTAGATTGATGTGGGTATATCCGTTTGCCTGTTATAGTATGCATTATGATGCAACCCCTAGAATACATATTCCTTTACTAACTAATCCAGAATGCTATTTTGTTTTTAAAACTGGAATAGTCCAACATCTAGAAGTAGGATCATCTTATTGGGTGGATACAAGATTGCATCATACTTTTATTAATTGTTCACCACAAAAAAGGCTACATTTAGTAGGGGTAGTGGGTAAATAAAATATAATAGGAAACTTATAATGCATGCCTTGCTGAGCTTTAACAACAACGGATTTCAAGTTCTAGCCGACAAAACTTGGAATCAAAATAAAAAAATCTACGCCGAACAACACGGCTATTTTTGTGATCAGAGAACAGAGGATAAGTTCACCACAAGTCCAATGAACAGCTTTGAAAAGATACATCATACTAAAGAAATATTTGAACAACATCCAGAAATTGAATGGGCATGGTATACTGGATGTGACGCCATGATCACAAACTTTACAATTAAAATAGAAGATAAGATTGACAACAACTATCATTTTATGATCAGCGTAGATGCCAATGGACTTAATGCTGATAGTTTTCTAGCTAGAAATACTCCAGAAGGTATGGAATTTCTCAATCATGTATTAAGCTTGAAAGAAGAATGTATGCAGCATTGGGATCAAGAACAACGAGCACTTTGTTATGCTTGTGGATTCCCCAGTGGTGGAAATCCCAATGCTGTACCAGCTTTCCCAGTTGGGGAACATATTGTTGTATGCAATAGATTTAAGAATACAGTAAAAGTCATGCCACAACGCTTCATGAACAGTTACGAATATAGTTTGTATGGTGGAGCTTATCCAAATAGACAGGATAGATTTGGTCAAGTAGGCAATTGGGAAACGGGTGATTGGCTCATACATTGGCCAGCAACTAGTCTACAACAGAGATTGGGATTGTTTGATAATTACCTACCAGCCATAGTAAAATGAAAAATCATACTATATTTGGCACCTTAGGTGATAATATCTATTACCTATGTTTTATGCGATTAATGGGCGGTGGCAATCTATACGTTAAACTAGATTATCTAAATCATTTTTGTTCTGTGGTCATGGGATGGCCACAAGGAGCAGGCTCAGTAGCTGGCACAATTCATCAGTGGCAATATGACTTTATGAAACCCTTACTTGAAATACAGGATTACGTTAATGCTGTATCAGTTTGGAAAGATGAACATATTGATTATCACGGTGAAGGTGCTTGGCGACAGCACAATGGCATATCATGGAATGGCAATAATACTGAATGTTATGCATTGGCCAATAACATTGATATACTTGATCTTGAAGTCAAACAGAAGTTATTATATGAACCTTGGCTTAAACCAGTAGACCCAATCAAAGTACCAGGCAAAACTATTATAGTTAATAGGACTCCCAGATATCATCATGGCACTACTGGCGAGGGTTGGATGCGTTGGATCAGCAAAGGTCTACATCATAGGTTTTTATTTGTAGGACACACCAATGAACATGCAGAATTTCAAGCAAGGTTTGGCATTAAGGTAGATTATTATCCAGTAAAGGACATGCTGGAAATGGCCAGACTAATTCAGGGCAGCGACTATTTTATTGGTAATCAAAGTATGCCATTAAGCCTAGCTATAGGATTAGGTCATAATTATTTTTGTGAACTACGAACTGATTATTATGGTACTAGAACACCACATGGTGGATATGGTGACGTTTGGTTCCCTAGATCAAATGGCAGATATTTTTGCAACGATGTCATAAACGTACCAATATAGTTTTACCAAACAAAATTATGCATATGGTACTGAACAATCTTGGCCAGTTCAGAGTCAAAGTCAGCCACAGCTTTCCATCCTAATGATTTAAGTTTATCATCATTAAGAGCATATCTCAAGTCTTGACCAGGTCTATTGTAATCGTCAGTAATGTATGGCTCAATGGTATCTTTATCTAATTGTAGTTTGACAATTTTTTCAATGACGGATCTATTTGTACATTCGTAGTTGCCATTGATATTGTAAATTTCATTCTTCTTACCACTCTTGACAATTGTTATAACAGCATTGGCGGTATCACTGGCATGCAACCAAGTTCTTTTTGGAGTGCCATTCATATGCAGATCAATAGGCTGACCTAGAGTTAATCGTTTACAACTCTTTGGCACTAATTTTTCCACATACTGACCTATACCATAGTTATTAGTAGGTCTAGCAATGACATAGTGCATATTATAAGTTCTAGCCCATGCTAAAATTAACATGTCAGCAGCAGCTTTACTTGCGCTATAAGGATTACTAGGTTTGAGTAAATCAGTTTCCACATGGAATCCCTCCTCAATATCACCGTAAACCTCGTCTGTGCTAAAGTGCAACAGTACAGGCATTTTATATCTGTTCTTGGCCTTGATCAATTCTAATAAATGATGCACACCATTGATGTTAGATTCTAAAAATACTTTGTTGGCCACAATACTGTTGTCCACATGCGTTTCAGCAGCAGTGTTGATCACATAATCACAATCATATAGTCTATCTAAGTCATTAATATCTGAACGAATAAATTTGAACTTGTCACCATAGGTTTGAAGTTTTGGTAATAGATCTAGATTAGCTGCATAGGTAACCTTATCAACGCCAATAACATACCAGCCTTCTTTTAAACAGGCTTCAGCAACATAGTAACCAATAAAGCCCAAACATCCTGTTACATAAACAACTTTCATTAACAACTCCTATTTGTAAATTTCTTCCATATCCAATGCTGGCAAATAATCTCTAATACTGGCAGTGGCATCGGGAATGATATAATCCTTCCAACGATCTAGATTGTTTAATACAGTTTTTGGAAAGTATTCATCCATTTTTACATATTCATAACCAGATCTACCAACACCATCCCAACAGGTTTTATCTGCTATCATATCTTTGATTTTATTTTTACCCACAAATGGCAACCCTTCATAATGAGCACAATTTAATAGCTTTGTATCTATATGCTGGTCATCACCAAAGTAAGTAAAATGCCATCCTGCGTGTTGAATGGTGCATATGTCTTTGTCAATGTAGTCATATGGGTAAGGCCAAGTGTCCTTCATAACTCTTAAAGTTTGAAACCCCTTAAAATCTCTTTTAAGTAGGGCCATTGGCTCACCAAAATACGCTTTGGGCATGATCCTTAAATAGTTAAATTTAAAATAGAACATGGGATGACGGCATATCCATAACTTATGCTCTTTATCATTGCGTAATATATCTAATGTTCTAGGGCGTAGTATCTCATCGCAATCAGTTACTATAATAATGTCATTGTCATCGGCGTCAGATATTCCCCGCACCAAAGCATTCCTTTGAAAATTTTCACGCACCCAAGAACTATGATGATTATCTGGCATATCATCTATTTTTAAGTAGATGATTTTATCGTGAAATGGTTTAAATCTATCCCAATTTGCTTCTATGTTATAAATCTTATCATTACCCTGATGAGTTTTGTTTGCCTCAGCAATGACGAAATAATCTACATGATCATAGCATTCGGTTAGTCTTAATTCTAATAACTCCAACTCATTAAAAAATTTAAAACAATCATAAATTTTTCTCATTTGTGTTTCCTTTATAATTTTGTTTTGTGAATCAAAAACAAATCCTCACTAGGATGATCAGGTCTTGCTGGTTCAAATGTCTTTGGATAAAGAGCTAGATACCCCATACTACTAATAACATCAAACATGTGGTCAGATTGATCTCTATTAAAATGAGCAAACCATTCTATAAACAACTTGGGGCGTATACGGTCAATAAATTCTCTACTGCTGTCTAAAATTAAACAGTCATGCCCTTCTGTGTCTACTTTAATCAAATCAATTTTGCTAATTTCTTCTGGTGATAGATATTTGTTACAGATGGTTTCTAATTTTAATCCAGGCACTTGTATACAATTATTCACAGCACCAAGACCCCATTCACCATGCACTAACCCACCATTGGACATGTGATTTCCATGATCACTGAAAGTAACTACTACATTATCTTCAGTAGTGACTGCTTCTGAAGCTACAATAAATTTGGCCAAATGCCTATTCATATTACAAGAAAATTCCAAATACTTGTATACAACAGGGTTACATTCTACAGCAAGTACAGTACCACCAGTCATTGCACCTATTGGGATTGTGGTGTCACCACTGTGTGCGCCTATGTCAACTACTGTGGAATTTGGAACAAGTATTTTGCGCCAATTGTATTGATTAAGGTAAATGTCCATGACATCTTTGAAAGGGCGCTGACTCTCATCAGGATTACTCATGCCAAACCAATAGCCTATTACATTCCTTCCCCACTCACTGAAATCTTCACTATACGCTTGACTTAGATTTGATGGAATACTAAAACTCATTATTAGATTTTCCTTGTAAGGTTTAGGTAACTGGGTTCCAAACTGTTAATAAAGTCTGGCCAAACATTTTCTAATTCTTCAATACTTTTTGGCTTGTATATTTTAATATTAGGCAGTGATGCCAAAACCTGCTCATCATCGTGTGCCCAATGACTAAGACCGTCGTGATTATAATCTTTATCTCTGCCACTGCCTACTAGTTTTACTGGAATATTTTCAGCATTGACGTAATTGCGTAAAAACTCAAAGGGACGATATAGTAAAAAACTGCTCATTGAATAGCATACAGGGATGAGTCCTTCTTCGGCAATACCAATACCAGCTCCAATCATAAGCTGTTCCGCAGCACCCACATTAAAAAACCTATCTGGGTAAGCATGTCTAACATGATTTAAAATACCAAATCCCAAATCAGCAGTGACCACACGAATACGACTGTTGATTGACATCTCTTCTAATAACAGTTGAGCAAATTCTTTTCTCATTGTGTGATCTCCGCATAGTCCTCAGGTTTGAGCACGTAATAGTGCGTTAACAAATCCTGTGCAAAACTCCACTTGTAAGGTTCACTCTTACGTATATGGATCCTTGGGAGAAAGCTCTGTAATCTTTGTACTAGATAATCAACATCAATTTTATCATATGCACCTAACCCATTGATGTTGGCATATACTTCTAAGTTGTCTAGCGGGCGCTCTTGGATAAAACGCAATGCTTCCCAAATACTGCCTTCAGCACATTCACCATCACTGACCATGCAGTAGACTTTCTTATCAGGAGTGGCAATAGCATGGCCAACAGCAATAGGCAGTCCTGAGCCTAAACTGCCTGTGCTACAGTAAAGATGGTTGTCCAAGTCTTTGCCTGGATGTATGCCATGCTTGTGTAATAGAGCCACAGGATCTATGCCATACTTTTGTTCTAGTATGCAATATAAGGCTAGACCGGCATGACCATTACTGAGGATAACAACTTCATCATCCTTTCTTTGTGCATAAATTTCTTCTAGGATAGGTGCTGCACTTAGAGTACTACTAAGATGACTTAGACGCTCTTGATAGGTTATATCTATAATTCTACGTAGTAGTGCGTTCATGGCTTGCTGATATATAATCCATCATGACGATAGTCTTGAACATTGTATCCAACATTTTTGAATACGTCTGCAATTTTACGACGATTAGTTTCAATTGGCACTGACCAATTCTCAGTGGCATGAACTTCAACAAACCAATGATCCACAATGTCTTTGACTGCGCCCACAGTTTGTTCTGTTAGAGCAACCATTTCACTGCCTTCAATGTCACACTTGACAAAATCAACATGAGTTAGTCCTAGCTCATTAATAATAGTTTTAATTGTTTTGGCTTTTACTTCTACTTTAACGCCATACTTGTTGTTAATGCTGTTCATGGTGGTGTTTTCTTCATTGATATAAAAATCAATTGTGGTGTTTTCATTGCTCACAGCATAATTTAATAGATGTATGTTTGCATATCCTTTGGTTAATTCTTTGAGAATATGAAAGTGATTGGGAGTTGGTTCAATTGAATAAACAGCCTTGCAACGATCCTGCGCAAATAAACTGAACAGCCCAATGTTACCCCCAATGTCTAATACTGTTAGGTCATCACCTTGAAAAATTGCATCCATAAATCTATCATTGTTGATTTGATTCAATACAACATCTGCATAATTTGATGCATTAGCAAAATGTGCTTCAGCTAATGCATCTTCAGTGACGATATCAATTATGTTATGCTTGCTGGTAACTAGTTGTCTTTTTAATGTCATATTTTTTCCTATTCAATTGTTAATAATCTTTCAATGCCTGATCTAAGATCAACTTTGGATCTAAACCCATATTGTTTTTCAGCATATTCAGTGTTGCAGATCCATACATCATTTTCAAAACTTTTGGCCATGGTATCAACTAATTCAACTGGCGCTGTATGGCCTATTAATTGTTCAAAAATTTCCAACACAGCAAAATTACTATATTGAATTCCTGAACCAAAATTTACGATATCCCCTAATGGCATATTGGTTTTATTTACTAATAAATCTATGCCCCGTACAAAATCGTCTATGTAGATAAAGTCATGATAGCCTTGAAACAATTTCATAGGTTCATTCTTTTTAAATGCACGACAAAGTCTGGGAAATAATCTATGTGGTTTTTCATACTTGCCGTAGACACTATAAGGTCTGGCAATAGCTATGTCCAATTTATATTGCCTAGCATACCCCTGACACAATATGGTTGCTGCACCCTTAGTAGCTTGATACATGTCTATGGGATTGATTGCATCTGTTTCTGCACTGGCTCTAGGCATGGGCCCATACTCTGAACTACTGCCAATTTGAATCATTTTTGCATGAGTCTGTTTGACATATTCTAAACAGCTCATGGTGTTCTGCACATTAGAACTCCACATGGCGTCTGGATTATAAATTTCAGCAGCACAGTTGATAATAGTGTTGGGTTTGAAACGTTGCAATTCATCATCAACGTTCATTTGCCGAGTCAGTGCAAAAACTTCATGTTCCTGATAAAATTCAAGAAGATGCCTACCAATAAACCCTCCAGAGCCTGTGATAAAAATTTTCATACAAACTTTAGATTGCTTTTAATCTATAAGCAGTGGCAGTTCTAGTCAAATCAATCTTTTCTGTTATTCTATCTTGAGCTACTTGTTCAAACTCATTCATTGCTGTTCGAACTGGCTCTAAACTGTCATCATCAAATACAACAATTCCTTGTTTTTTATTAATTAATGCCAAGGCCAATTTATAATCAGTAGCCACATGTTCATAGTGATGATCACCATCAATAAAAACAGCACCCACATTCATTGATTGAATCTGATCCTCTGTTAACTCGTTATAAAATTTTTGACTGGTCATTTCAAAAATTTTAAGATTGCTTTTGGATTCAGCTAATTCAAAAGCATGTGTACGTTGTGGGTTTAATCTTTCAGTATATGCAACCTCACTGTGCCAAGATGTATTGCCGTCTTCAATAAAGGGATCAATGGCAAAAATTTTCTTTTTTGGAAATGTATCTGCTAACTCAGATATGCTTACGCCAAAATAAACACCAATTTCTAAATAGTTTGAATCGAGATTGGGTAAGTTGTCTTTGAAAAATTTCAAAATATGATCTGCAAAAATTATTGGTGAACTCATATACGCTTCCTATTATTATAATGCCAGTATTTAGCTGGATAAGTATTATACTAGCATATTATTAAGGTGTACAATGTGTTCCATACTATTGACAAACAAAACCATAGACAATTTTGGTGACGTAAACTACTACTTGAAGTTTCGTGGACCGGATCATACTACCGTACACACACAAAATGGTGTGACATTTGTACATAATTTACTAAGCATATCAGGAGCATTTACTCCACAGCCATTTACAGTTGACAACATAGTGGCCATGCACAATGGTGAAATATATAATTACGGTCACTATGATAGTGACGGCTATATGATTATCCCTACATACAAAGAATACGGTGACTTGTTTACTCAACGTTTCGATGGCGAGTTCGCTGTGGCACTTGCTGATTTTGAACGTAACTGCATAATATTCAGCACAGATTTATTTAAAACCAAACCCTTATTTGTTGCTGTGGAGGGTGGCAAATTTGGCATTAGCACTTATCGTACTCCACTAGAACGATTAGGATTTACAAACATTCAATCAGTGCCAGCTAACAGTATATTTCATTTGAATCTTAGCACATATGCATTAACAAAAATTGGCAGCGTTTATACTTGGGACTTAACACAATTCAAAAACAATTACGACGATTGGACTAGAGCGTTTAATCAAAGCATTTACAAACGTACACACAATATCAGGGAAAGAATTTTTATTGGACTAAGTGCTGGCTATGACAGTGGCAGCATTGCCTGTGCTTTGGATCAACAAGGCGTGAACTACAAAGCATATACGGTCACAGGCAGTGAGGATACAGCAATAACTGATCAACGTATCCGAGCCAATCATCAATACATAGATCGCTCTAGTTGGAATGATGCACACGACTATATCGCCGAGCGAACAGAGCCATATCAATATACCATATCCAGTAGCAGCAGTGACTATAATGAACGTCATCGTATGTTAATTGATGACGGTGGCAGCAATGGATTAAGTATAGTATGTCAACAAGCCAGCAAGGAAGGTATTAAAATATATTTGTCAGGCAGTGGTGCTGATGAAATATTTTCAGACTACGGCTTTGGCGGCAACAAGATATTTCACCATAGTAACTTTGGTGGGTTGTTTCCTGAAGACTTATCAACCATATTCCCTTGGAATAGTTTCTATGGTAGCACAATGGAAAGCTATCTAGCCAAAGAAGAATATGTTAGTGGTGCATATGGATTGGAGGGACGTTATCCATTTTTGGATAGATCAGTAGTACAAGAGTTCTTATGGCTTACAGCAGATTTGAAAAATTCTGTGTACAAGAACGTATTAGATAATTACTTAACCATGCATAATTACCCTTTCCAGCGTGGTGTGAAAACAGGATTTTAAATGAAGACAGCATTAGTATTAGGGGCCGGTGGTTTTATTGGAAACCACATGGTGAACAAATTAAAAGAAGAAGGTTATTGGGTTTGCGGTGTAGACTTGAAGCGACCAGAATTTAGTACCAGTTCAGCAGATAAATTCTTTGTGGCAGATTTACGCAGTCAAAAAACTGTCACAGCATTGTTTACTACAAGATATGATGAAGTATATCAATTTGCTGCTGACATGGGCGGTGCAGGATATATCTTTACCAAAGATCATGATGCCGACATTATGCATAACAGCGCCATGATCAATCTCAATGTGTTAGATGAAATTAAAAAACAACCAGAAGGTTGTCGACCAAAGATATTCTACTCCAGCAGTGCCTGTATCTATCCTGAACATAATCAGCTAGATCCAGACGATCCTAACTGTGAAGAAAGCAGCGCCTACCCTGCTAACCCAGACAGCGAGTACGGTTGGGAAAAATTGTTCAGTGAAAGACTATACTTGAGCTATGCTCGTAACTATAACATACAGGTGCGTATTGCTCGTTATCACAATATCTATGGACCAGAAGGCACATACAAAGGTGGCAAAGAAAAAGCACCAGCAGCAATGTGTCGTAAGGTCATAGAAGCAACGGACCATATTGAAGTTTGGGGCGATGGTAGTCAAACACGCAGTTTCCTATACATTGACAAATGTATCGAAGCTACCAGAAGACTTATGCAGAGTGATTTTGAAGGCCCTGTTAACATTGGCAGTGATGAGATGGTCACTATAAATGAGTTAGCTCAAATGGCCATTAACATATCAGGCAAGCAGATCACCATAAAGAATATTCCTGGACCATTAGGGGTCAGAGGTCGCAACAGCGACAACTTATTAATACAACAAAAACTAGGTTGGGTACCTAATTACCTATTGCAAGTAGGGATTAAAAAAACATACGAATGGATTCAAAAACAATATGACAACATTAAGTAAAACAGTATTAGAAAAATATCCCAACGACATATTTGTAGAGACTGGCACCTTATATGGCGAGTCTGTTAGATTGGCTATAATTTGTGGGTTTAAAAAAATATATAGCATTGAAATAAATCCTGATCTGGTAAGGACAAATAGACAGCAATTTGCTGAATATATTGAAACTGGTCTTGTAGAAATAATTGAAGGCGATACTTCTATTGTATTCCCTGAGCTGGTCAAAAGACTAGATGGCAGAACTACTTTTTGGCTAGATGCACATTGGGATGGAGGTCCTATGGGTACTGTCAAATGCCCACTACCATTGGAACTAGATGCTATACAACAACACGCTATTAAAAATCACACCATAATGATTGATGATCGTCGCTGCTTTGGTATTGGTAATTGGGGTGCGGGCATTGTGGAATCAGAAATCATTAGCAAGGTAAAAGACATTAATCCTCTCTATGAGATTGCCTATGAAAATGGTTGTATTCCTGATGATATTATTACAGCAGTTATTAGATGAAACAAATTTATATCTATTGTGATGGTGGATTTGGTAATAGATTTAATAGCCTGATGAATGGCTTGTTCATAGCCAAATACTGTAATTACACTCCCAAAATCATATGGCCCATTAACAATTGGTGCAGAGCCAGTTTCAGTGAATTATTTGCTAGTGACTTGGAAGAATTTAAGGAATTTGATCAGGAAACATTTTTTGCTCAATATGGCACGGTCAATTTCATGCACTTAAATCCATTTCAACAAGCCAAGTCGGTGATTAATCCCATGGCCATACATATGGCCATAACTGATTTCATGAAGCCAATACAAAATAATAATTTTTTCTTTTATTGCAGTACGCTATGTCCTTGGATAGCTAGGGATTTATTAAAACCCGTATTAGACCAGCTGCCCTTTCAACCACACATTCTAACTATTGCTGACATTATTATTGAACAAAATTGTAAGGATCAAAAGTTTTTTGGTATTCATTTACGTTGTACTGATCACGCAAAGAGTATAAACTTAGATGATTACTTGATGCATGTGGCTAATACTCCAAATAGTAAATTTTTTATTTGCAGTGATGACGCAGAAGTAGAAAGCAAATTCATGCAGTACCCAAATGCTTTTAAATATGACAAAACCAGTTATGTGGAAAAATTAGTAGATGGTGGGTGGAATACTACTATCACTGACAGTACTGGCACAGACTTTCCATACAACGTAAATCGTAATAGTGAAAGTGTCGTACAAGCCATGGTAGACTTAGTTATACTAAGTCGTAGTACATTGATAGCAACAGATTTTAAAAGCACCTTCTTACAAAGTGCTAAATTAATACAAGAACTAACAGAGGAAATATGAAACTAACAGATATACATCTTAACTATGATACCGACAAAGGTACCAGTCATAGTTATATTGAAACATACGATGCAATTTTTGGACCGTATCAAAATCACAACATTAACTTTTTAGAAATTGGTGCATTGACCTGCGGCAGTCTACGTATGTTTAATGACTTTTTGCCCAAGGCTGAAATTTATGGTGTTGATGATTGGAGTCAAACTGCCGATCATAATGGCGTACCCTTAGCAGATAAAAACATTGACATTCAGGCCATTGTCAAAGACATCAATGATAACTATCCTAGAATACATCTTGTGACCTGCAACAGTACTGACGCCAATCAAGTAAAAGAAAAGTTTAATGATTTAAAATTCAAGTTTATTCTTGATGATGGCGATCACACTCCGCAAGGGCAATTCAATACTTTCAAAAACTTTATTCACTATTTGGGTGACAATGGCACTTATATCATTGAAGATGTTTATGGTATTATAGAACTTGAACAAAATCTAAAAACATTCATCAGAGAAAACAATCTACCATATTTGGTCAAGGTAGTAACATTCTTCAAAGGTGGCCGAGCTGACGATGCCATTGTAATCGTAAGATAAAATGGAAAATATTGTAATATCTACTCGAGGAGGCTTAGGGGACCACATTATTTGTAACGGTGCTGTAAACCATTTCAGTGAAACGTATCATGTTATTCTGCCTGTGAGAAAACAATTCATTCCCAGTATACAATGTCTCTACATGGACAATCCAAATGTTGAAATAATACAAGGTGATTGTGTTACTCTAGGGCCTTGGCATGAAGATGAGATGAAAAATTACTGTAACATTTATAATGCTCGATACATAAGCCTTGGCACCTTAGGAGTAAGTGACGTAAAATATCAGGAAAGTCCCTATGAGGTAGCTTATTTTATTGATGATTTAAAAGAGGGGATTCCTTTTGAATATAGATACAGTAAATTTCGTTTCCCCAGTGAAGTAAAAAATAGACAGACGTTATTCAATAACTTTGAACTGGCAAAAGAACCATATAGTCTAGTTCATAGATGTGGCAGCAGTGGTCCAGCCAATTTGTATGTTGACTTAATAAAATATCCAATAATTGAGGTATGGCCTATCAGTGATAATATATTTGATTGGATTGATCTAATAATTAATGCTAAGGAAATACATTGCGTGCCTAGTAGCTTTTTTCATTTGGTGGATAGTATACTGCCTCAAGTTAAGGCCAAACTATTTTATCATAATGCAAGGAGGCACACTTCCATGAACATTCAAAATGAGTTTAATCAAGGTAGATGGCAGTGGATACATTATGATCAAAAAGACGCACTATAAATGGAAAAGATATTAGTACAAACTCGAGGCGGCACAGGCGATCAAATTATTTGTAATGGCATAATTAATCATTTAAGCGAAGAGAATTTTGTCTATGTGGCCAGTAGAAGACAATCATTAGAGACTGTTAAATCTCTATACAAAGACAATGCCAATGTAGAAGTTCGTTGTATTTTCAATATGCAATTGAACAAATCAAGTCAAAAAGAAATAGATGATATATCTAAAGATGTAAATGCGCCTATTTTTAATATTGCTACACATCATGCTGAACTAAGAATATATCAAGAATGGATGTATCAATGTGTCAATTTACCTTTTGAATATAGATACAGTAAGTTTCGTTTGCCTAATGTTTTAGAAAATAAACAGGCTATATTTGAAAAATTTTATCCAAATGAACCGTATGCATTGATACATTCAATGGGTTATGAAGGTGAAATGCCAATCGATTGGGACAAGGTAATTCCAAATTTAAAAAAAATATTTGTAAGACCTAGAATAACTGAAAATTTATTAGATTGGTTGGAACTGGCCTATCATGCTGAGGAAATTCATTGTATCCCCAGTAGCTTTTTTCATCTAGTTGATAGTGTATTGGATAAGGTCAAGGCCAAATTGTATTATCATGATACGAGAAGAAAAACTTGTTTCAACCCCAACAACGAATACAATCAAGAACGGTGGAATTTTATTGCCTATGAGTGGCCTAAATTAGGCGAATAGGTGTTGACAGGGTGCTGGAACGATGCTATACTTATGACTTAGTAAGCGTTCTTTAACAAACTAACATAGTTAGGCACCCATCGTCTAGAGGCCTAGGACATTGCCCTTTCACGGCAAGAACACGGGTTCGAATCCCGTTGGGTGTACCAACTTATTGATCATGGCTTGAGGAAAATGGCTGTGTCCACCAGCCTAGGCCTAAGTCTGTATTCGGGGGAGAGCCGGCAAATGTTGCAGGTCTAACTTGCAAACTAACCTGAACACGATGCGATACTGCGAATCATGGGAGTAGCTACCTGAGCAATAAGAGTATCCGAGGAAGTGTGAATTCCTGGCAATGATAACAGGGCGATTGTTATCCATAATTCAAGCCATGATCAATAAGTTGCGTTAAATATTAGGTGGAAGACATATACGATTATATTCTAAAACCAAAACAACTTCGTCAGGAACATTTGGATCTTGACGAAGCCTGTATAGAAAGAGGTGGCGGTAGTACTTACTGTAAAGGACTATTGGCTCATCTCTTAGAAACGACCATGCCCAGTGGTCATATGATTCATGTTTGCCATGCTTGCCATAATGGCTTGTGTAGCAATCCAAGACATTTGTATTGGGGTACGGCCAGTGAGAACAGACAGGATCGTGTGCGTTTTGAAAATCGTAGTGCAATGGAAGATTTAGCGTTTAGGTTTAGGAGAAGGAATTAGCCCTGGTGGTGGAATGGTAGACACGCTGGTCTTAGAAGCCAGTGCCGAGAGGCGTGGGAGTTCGAGTCTCCCCTGGGGCACCAAATATGCGGGTATGATGTAATGGCAACCTGGTTCCTTGCCAAGGAACACTCGCGAGTTCGATTCTCGCTACCCGCTCCATTAAACAAGTAGGGAAGTGTGGGAGAGTGGTTTAATCCGTCAGTCTTGAAAACTGAAGAGTCGAAAGGCTCCGTGAGTTCGAATCTCACCGCTTCCGCCACACAGAGAGTATAAGTAAAAGACACGGAGCGTGGGCCGGATGGTAAGGCAGCGGATTGCTAATCCGTACAACGTCTCAAAGCGTTGATAGGGTTCGACTCCCTAACGCTCCGCCAATAACATAAAGAGGAAATGAATTGAAGGCAGACAAGAACTATAAAATGAGCAAACAAGGTAAACGTGACCTTGCACAGATTATTGATCCTCACTATAGAGGCGTACTTAAAAGAGCTATCATTGCTTCAGAACTAGCAGCAGCAGTTAAAGTAAAACCAACTAAGACCGAATTCAAAGCTAATATTGCTGAGGAGGCTGTATGATGACTAAGCTATCAGACTCTATCAAAGAAGCATTGGCTAAGAAACAAGCTGCCAAAGCTGGTGGTGGAAAATTGCAAGCGGGTGGCGATGCTGCCAAAGGTGTCAAAGCACCGGTCATGACTAACAAGCCTATGAAAAAGGCAGCTGGTCGTGGCGGATAATGCCAAATTATTTGACTATACAATAAAAACATTTATAATAGGCATATGAACAATTTAGCAAAACTAGCACTAGACAATGGCGGTGCAATTAAGCCATTGATTATTCCTGCTCACCTAACTGAAGGTACAGGATTGATGAATCCCAGTATGTTCATTGATGAAGATGGCAAGATCAAAGTTAATCTTCGTCATGTGAACTATACTTTCTATCACAGTGAAGCCAAACTGTTCCAACATCAGTGGGGTCCACTAACTTATATCCATCCAGAAAATGACATGCATTTGCGTACTTGGAATTGGTATTGTGAATTAGACAACGATCTTAACATTACTCGTTTTACCAAAGTGGATACCAGTACATTTGACACTTATGAACCTCAGTGGGATTTCGTAGGCTTAGAAGATGCACGTATTTTCCGTTGGGACAAAAAACTATATCTCAGTGGTGTTCGTAGAGATACTACTAAGATTGGTCAAGGTCGTATGGAACTCAGTGAAATCATTGTGGACAAGGACACAGTAAAAGAAATTAGCAGAGTCCGTATTGAACCACCCGTAGAAAGCTACTGCGAAAAGAATTGGATGCCAGTAATGGACATGCCATTCCACTATGTAAAATGGAGTAACCCCACTGAAGTGGTCAAGGTTGATCCAGTTACTGGCGTAGCTGAAACTGCATTCTTAACTGAACGTGTGCCCCTCAATGCAGACTTTAGAGGTGGCAGTCAACTAGTTAGATTCCGTGGTTATTACTTGGCAGTGGTGCATGAAGTTAATTTATTCAAGAGTGAAGTAGGTCGTAAAGACGGTGTGTATAGACATCGTTTCCTAATGTGGGATGACAAGTTCAACTTGGTAAAATATAGCAGAGACTTTGCATTTATGGATGCTCATGTGGAATTTGCTGTGGGCATGGTAGAACAAGGTTCAGACATGCTGATCAGTTTTGGTTTCCAAGACAATGCGGCATATATCCTTAGAATGGACTTGGACGTTTTAGAAAAATTTATTAAAGGCGAATTATGATTAAAGATTGCTTTTCCTATTTCAATGAACGGGAATTGTTGGAACTACGTATCAACTTGCTCAAAGACCACGTAGATGAATTTGTTATCTGTGAAGCAGATAGAACACACAGTGGCAAGCCCAAAGAACTTACTGTGTCAAATACCATTGATGAATTAGGTTTGTCAAGAGACAAAATTCGTATTGTCACTGTACACTTGCCTACAAAGGAAGAAGAAGGTGATGACTATAATCGTGAACGTATGCAACGTAACGCCGCCGCTGATTATATTGGCTATGACGATCTAGCATTTGTCAGTGATTGTGATGAAATTATGAACCCTAGTTTCATTGCATATTACGCCATGGTAGCCAAAGGCAATCCCAATAGTATTTTACGTTTGCCCATGGCATTCCTAATGGGTAATGCTAGTTTACGTGCTCATGATGTATTGGGTCAGCCAATTGGATGGAGCCCAGGATTCATTTGCATGGGGCATCATAAAGAAAAATATACCTTGAGCCAAATTAGAGAAAGTCAAAGCAAAGGCCTATTCAATGTCGTATACAAAGATATCTACACTGTAGACGAAGGCATGGTCAAGGATGCAGGATGGCATTTTAGTTGGATGGGCGGTGGTGCTCGTAACCAAATTAAATATCAGTCGTTTATGCATTATCAAGATGATATTCCCAATAGTGCAGGCCATGGTGATAAAGCAGCATTGAATGAGTTTATTGGTAGTCATGAAGTAAAAGTTGGTAGTACAGATCCATTGGGACGTAATAATCATATCATGCAAGCTTATGACACTAGTTTATTACCACAATTAGTGTTTGACTTGCCAAGAGTCAAAGAGTTTTTGTTACCCTAAAGGATATATAGTTTACGCCCTTATAGCTCAGCTGGTAGAGCAACTGATTTGTAATCAGTAGGTCCCGTGTTCGAATCATGGTGGGGGCACCAAATTCCGGAGTATAGCACAGCCTGGTAGTGCGCCTGCTTTGGGAGCAGGAGGTCCAAGGTTCGAATCCTTGTATTCCGACCAAGCAATTTTTAAAAGAGAGTAAAATGAAAGTTAGAGCCAGTCATATTTTAGTAGAATCAGAACAGGAAGCATTAACCCTAATGGAAGGAATTAAAACTGGCGAAGATTTTGCCAGATTAGCATCAGGACACAGCAAGTGCCCAAGTGGACAACGTGGCGGTGATCTTGGTGAGTTTGGCCGAGGACAAATGGTCAAACCATTTGAAGACGCCACATTTGGCATGAACGTGGGTGACCTTAGCGGCCCAGTCCAAACACAATTTGGATATCACTTAATTCTTCGTACAGCATAATGATCAGCGGGATTCGTAAAATGGTATTACCTCAGCCTTCCAAGCTGAAGTCGCGAGTTCGATTCTCGCATCCCGCTCCAACCCAAGGTGAAATTTTGAGAAAAGATAAGATACTCAGTCGCGGTCCAGACATTGATACACAAAAATGTGTACGCATGGTACGTGATAATAAATTTTTATTAGTAATTGTGGCAGCACAGAAAGCTCGTGAACTACGTCGTCATAATTATGATGATCACGGATGTGTGACTGCTTTGTTGGAAATACAAGCTGGTCGCGTAGACACACAAGAATATCTCAATAAGAGATTTAGACAAAGACAACCAAAACGCTAGACAACACATATAGATCAACGTATAATACACAGATCGGGACGTTAACTCAGTTGGTAGAGTTCTTCGCTTACACCGAAGCTGTCAGCGGTTCGAATCCGTTACGTCCCACCAACACTTTAAGGAACTATAATGAACTTGACTCTACGTAAAGCTAATGCTGTCCAAACACTGATCAACGATACACTAAAAGGTCTTGAATTTAATCAAACTGTAAGTATTGACGAGTTTCAAAAAGTAGCAGAAACTTTGAGTCTTGCTCAGGATAAATTCAGTGCTGACATTGCTCGTCGTGAACGTTTATTGGAAGCATTGTATGCTATCCGTAAAGGTGTTAGTCAGGCCAATGCCCAATTTGGTATTGACACTAAATTGGCTGACATTGCTCATTTAGAAAAACAAATTCAATTCTATTCCAAATATGTTGGCGAAAAGGTTCAAGAGTCCTTAGAGGTAATTGAAAATCGTTTGAACAAAATTCGTAACAAAGGTGAAGGCTATTATCAGGATAGCATTAGTGTGAGCCTGTTCAATGCCAATGACATCATTAACTTCAAAAACATTGTAAGCTTTAGCCGCAAGCAAAAACAAAAGGCTCAAGATGAAATTCTTGAACTCAATGTACAAACAGCTATCGAGATCACTGAGGAAGTTGAAAAGACCTTGAAGTTTGAAGGTATTCTGTAAGGTTTTGCCAATTTATTAAAATTGGCCGTAGTGGGTGAGAAGATTAGGTAGATACACTCTACTATAGTAGAATTAACGAATCGCTTTATAAGTGATATATTTGTGTGATCCAACTAATTTTTAACGACGTTGTGTTTTGACAGTTGGGAGTATACAGAGTAATGTGTTTTGCCAGTTGAACATTGTTCGTGAAGGTAGTAACTTTACTTGTACATTGTCCCGTCTATGTAATCGACTTTCCCCTACGTGGCCCTGTGTAATGCAGGGCTTTTTTATTTGTCATAAAGCTTTTTTTCAAACCAAATAATTTCTTTTTCTATTAAGTAATCTTGATTATTGAACTCAAGTTTAGGATCCTCTAATTTAGGATATTCTATTTCATACATATACTTAATTTTTTCCCTGTTTTCTTTATTAAAAAGCATAGCCCTCATTAATTGAAAATAAGTAGATTTAGAATTGTCTATTTTTAAAATTTCTTCTACTAGTCCATTAGGTATGATTTTTTCTAACCTAGAAAAACTTATTAGGGAATGCATTAAAATATTCAATTTTTGAATATTGCTTATTTCATCATTATTATCTAAACTAAAAATTAGAGAAGCATGCTCTTCGTAAAGTTGAATACAAAGTTTTGGATCTCTAAAATCGTGACTAGCCATTAGAATCATATGCTGTATAGCATCAATCTTTCCTTGTCTATACCCTTCTTTTTCTGCCTCGGCTAATTGTCTAGCTAACAAACTATAATATAATTTTTTCTTTTCTATGGGTCTAGATACTTCACTAGTTAAATGATTTAATCGAAGCCCTTTGATAACACTCTTTGTAACATCTGTATGTTCTAAAGCAAAATGTTCATGAATAATTTTAATCCAACTACCTTTAATATTGGTTCTGTATATTCTATCAATAAATGAGACAAATCTATTAGAGGCGTCTTGACGTTCTATACAAACAATATCAGTAGTAAATTCTTCTTCTTCGATGATCTCTAATCTTTCGTCTGTATCAACCCAGATAAAATATTCGCAATTTACTTCCTTTTTAGCAAAAGATAGACAATCGTTTCTAAACTTTCCAAAGTCAACATCATAATACTCTTGATAAGATATACTAATATTTTCATATTCTTTTGCTAATTTTTTAACAATATTGTAAGTTTCTTTATTGCCAGTGTTCAGCATGACAATGTGCTTGACCATAGGTGCGTGATACTTAACGAAACCTTCAACAAATTCAATATCGTCTTTAAATATATTAAGTATTACTGAATTATTCTTTAATTGTTTCATCGTATATTTTACCAAGGCTCGGTAATAAGGTTTCAAATAGTTCTGTAAATCCTACTCTCTTGGTCAATTCCATTATATCGTTATAGATCTTTTTAGGATAAGGGCTAGCAGTCCAACGTTCGATATAATCAAAATGCCCCCAATAATGTAGCTTGATTAATTCTTTAGCTATGCTGATCCATTCATTTTTAGGACTCCAGTCAAATCTGTGTTCAGATAATGTTTCAGGGATAGTCTTTAAAAATAAATTAGCACTAACTTCAAAGTTGTCGTAGATATGATTGTTTGTTTTAAGCTGTTTGGCACAGACAGATCTATTCATAATCTTGACACCGCCATGTTCATACTGAACATTATATTTGTTAGTGGTCCAAAATTTAGTTGGCTTCATTAAATCTAAGTATGCTATACAGTTTTCTAAAATATAATTGTCACCTTCAATCATCATAAAATATTCTTTGTTTACTTCAGTCAACATGATTTCGTAGGCGTTCTTAATAGAAGTAGCTTTTTTACCATCTATTAAAATTATATTTTCTCCAATAATACTACAAGCCCTTTGGTAATTTTCCTCCCAATTTAGCTCGTTAGATTTTAAAAACACAACATCCATTACAGTTTATTTCTTCAAAGGTGTTAGGGCTTTCATTTTTAAATAATCGACGATAGAGTTCTACTCGTTCCTCGACACAATCCCGTTGATTAAATCTGTAAGCCAAATAAGAACCAAGCCCCATAACATGACCATTCATCTTAGTGCCAAAGTACATGGTCAGAGATGTCAAATATGTATGAATTTTTACTTGATGTTTGTCTTCCCAATTTATGTTGAAAGCAAAATCAAAGTTTCCAAGTATATTATCTCTTAATATTAAATCATCATCGTTCATTATTTTTACTTATCAATTAAGTTTTTTTGACCGTAAAAAACTACACTATAAATACTCTGCGGAGAACATATGGAAAATAAACTAATTATAGCCAGTCGTGAATCAAGATTAGCCATGTGGCAGGCTAATCACATAAAAGAAGAATTAGAAAAAAATTACTACAATGTGGACATACTAAGTATGACCACAACAGGTGATCAAATATTAGAACAATCACTTTCTCAAATTGGTGGCAAGGGACTATTCATTAAGGAATTGGAAGTGGCACTGCAAGAACGTCGTGCAGACATTGCAGTACATAGTATGAAAGACATGCCAATGGACATGCCCAAAGGATTTAGTCTCGCAGCCATTACTCGCAGAGAAGATGCCAGAGACGCCTTTGTTAGTAACAAATATCATTGCCTTGCTGACATGCCACCAGGCAGTATAGTAGGTACTAGCAGCCTACGTAGACAAGGACAAATCCTACGTAAATATCCTTTACTTAACGTAGTGCCATTACGTGGAAATTTAGACACAAGATTGGCCAAACTAGATGCCGATGTCTGTGATGCTATTATTTTAGCAGCAGCAGGATTAAAAAGGTTAGGCCTACATCACAGAATACGCAGTGAGATAGATCCAAAAGAAATTATTCCAGCGCCAGGTCAGGCAGCATTGGGCATTGAAATATTGACTGAACGTCAGGAACTATTAGAAACTGTGGGCATATTGACTGATATTGAAACTACCGTATGTGTATTGGCTGAACGTGCCTTCAGTAGAAGATTGGGTGGCAGTTGCCAATTGCCCGTGGGAGCATATGCTCAAGTATTGCCCCATAAGATGTTTACCATGAGTGGTGTTATTGTCATGCCAGATGGCACAAATATTATATCAGCCAATTGTAAAGGGCCTTGGAAAGAGGCAGAAAATCTCGGTAAGTCCATGGCTGAAGCTATGCTTAAAAAAGGCGGCGAAGTTATGATAAGAAATATTTTAGGTAGAACAGAACTATGAATGATATGTTTTTAAGAGCTCTGCTCAAACAACCAACAGAAACAACTCCCGTTTGGATCATGCGTCAAGCTGGACGCTATCTTCCTGAATACAACGAAACAAGACGTAAGGCTGGCAGTTTTTTAGGTCTTTGTAAAACTCCCGAGTATGCCTGCGAAGTTACCTTACAACCCTTAGATCGATATGACTTGGATGCATCAATTATCTTTTCAGACATTCTCACCGTACCAGATGCCATGGGCTTGGGCTTGCACTTTGTAGAGGGTGAAGGGCCCAAATTGGCCAATCCAATTAAAGATGAAAACGATGTGAACAAATTGTTTGTGCCAGATGTGGAAAAGGAATTAAAGTATGTGATGGACGCAATCACAATGACACGTCGTGCAATTAACGGACGAGTGCCATTGATTGGATTCAGTGGCAGTCCATGGACATTGGCCTGTTACATGATTGAAGGTGGTGGCAGTGATGATTACGCCAAAGTCAAAAGTATGATGTACTCACGTCCAGATCTCATGCATAAGATTTTGAATATAACTGCCGACGCTGTTACCGAATACTTGAATGCACAGATTATTGCTGGTGCCCAAGCTGTTATGATTTTTGATAGTTGGGGCGGGGTATTGAGTGAGGATGCCTACAAGAAATTCAGTTTGAGTTATATACGTCAAATTGTAGAAGGGCTAATCAAAATCAAAGATGGCGTAGTCATTCCAAACATTGCTTTTAGCAAAGGTGGCGGGCTTTGGTTAGACGATCAAGCTGAAATTGGTGTAAACGCATTGGGCGTGGATTGGACTGTGGATTTGGCCAAGGCTAGAGCCTTAGTTGGTGATCGAGTTACCTTACAAGGCAATATGGATCCAGTTGTACTTCGTAGCACACCAGAAGCAGTGGCTCGAGAAGCAGAACGAGTTGTGCGTAGTTTTGGTCCCGGCAATACTGGTCATGTATTCAATTTGGGACACGGCATTAGTCAATATACACCACCTGAAAATGTTAGTGTATTGATTGATACAGTACATAGAGTTGGTAGAGAAATGCGTGTAACGGAATCACAACAGTTGACAATGGGCCTATAAGACAGTATACTATATGTGTAGTCGTTAGTGGAAAGTGGTAGACCTCTCGCTTTAAATAAGTTGAGGACGGGCATTCGACATTGTCGTGCTCTGCGGGTTCGAATCCTGCCGACTACATACACACAGAGTTGGATATGAAGAAGATTAGTACAAGCCCAGAACGTTATAGTACTCAAATAAAAAGATACCTAGCTCGCTGTGAAAAAAATAACGAAGAACCCAATCAAGCCTACATAAAAATGTACGAAGACAGCCGTCGTGAATCTAGAGATCGAGTCAACGATCCCAAATGGCAAAAGGACAACTTGGAATATGACCTGCGTAGCACTGACTGGATGTTGGAAAAGGTTCGAACTAACAATGGCTATGCACAGAATTTATATGCTGCTCTATGTAATCGACAGTTCCGTAAAAAGGAAATGTGGAACATTTTGAAAGATCAACGTTGGACTTGCACTTGGCGTTATGCTGGCGGTATCATTGCTGACATGCAGGAAAAGGGCGACTATATGGATTGGTATTGCAGTGGTCGTAGCACTGCTGATTATGACAGCTACGATGAAACTCATGGACGTATGCCTGTAAATGTACCAGAAGGGTATGTGACTGATGAAGTTGAACAGGACTTAGATCGTTTAGGCTGGTGTGTAATACCTGAAGAAGAGGATAATAGACTATGACTACTTACAATGTGGAAGATATTTTTGAAGATATTCCTGATGACCCAGATCATGTATTACTTAAAATCCCTCCTGAAATATCAGAAAAATTGGGATTGAAAGAAGGTGATCAGATAGATGTTAAACAAGAAGGCGAATCCTTAATCATTACCAAAATTTCAAAATGATGACCTTAGAACTCAAAATGATTGATCTTCGTCCAGTACTGGAATTGGCCTGTGCTGCTTATAGAACCAACAATGGCTATCTTAAAGTAGAGCAACCCGTATATGATGAGGACACTAATGAATGCGTGTTTGTCAAAAGCGCCAATAAACAACTTATCAAAAAGGAATTGCGTCGTAGGGAAAATGAACGACCCCCGTCCATGGAAGTTTTAGATGTGGATCGTGAACTGGCTGATGTTATCCAACAACATGGACGCAAGCTCATGTTCAATGTGATCAGTGGTGAAAATGATTTTTTAATGGACATCAGTCGTTTTTTGGAAACTGGACGTATTCCCGAAGTCAGTATTGGGCTTGTTGCCTATATGCCACAATGGTATTATAAGAGCCTAGAGGAAAAGGACGTCAAGCGTAAACTGCGTGAGCTTGATGAAGGTTTTTTGGACAACCCTGGTACTAAATTGACTAATAAAGATTGTGAAATTATTCAGTCAGATTATTCAGAAAACTTTGCTTCTTGGAACATCTGTGCTATAATTGATAATAAATTAGCTACATGGTTTGGGAAGAACAAAATGAATTTAGGTCCAGCTGTATTAGTTTCGGCCAAGGTAAAAGATCATCGTAAGCATTGGAAATTTAAAGTAGAAGAGACTCGCTTAAATTATGTTAAAGTGGCACAATGAAAATTAGACTGGTCAGTGATCTCCATTTAGAATTTTCAGACATCAACATCACAAATAGTGACGGCTGTGATGTACTAATCTTAGGTGGTGATATTATGGTGGCTCAGGAAATGCACGATCATCCTGCCCACGCTATCAGCGCACTGACTGAAAAGACATTGGGTCCAAGACAAGTCAAAGTAAAAAGATATCGTGACTTTTTAAGTCGTTGCAGTACTAATTTTCCTCACGTGATTTTCATTGCAGGCAATCACGAATATTATCATGGAAAATTTCCAGACGCCATTGATTATCTACGAGAGGAATGTAGTGTGTATCCCAATGTTTACTTTCTAGAAATGGACAGTAAACAAATTGATGATGTGACCTTCATTGGTTGTACACTATGGACTGACATGAATAAAGGTGATCCTGTTACCTTATATTCAGTAACAGATATGATGAATGACTTTCGTGTTGTTCGTAATAGTCAACGTGGGTACTCTAGACTGCGTCCACAGGATACAATTGAGAAACATCGTGACCATGTAGCCTATATCAAACATGTAGTGGAAAATGACCCCAGTAAAAAGTATGTGGTGGCAGGGCATCATAGTCCTAGCAAATTGAGCACACATGAAAAGTATAGAGGTGAGCGTATTATGAATGGTTGCTATAGTAGTGACCTCAGTGAATTTATTCTTGATCATCCTCAGATCAAATTATGGACACATGGACATACTCATTATCCATTTGACTACATGCTAGGAGAGACTAGAATTGTATGTAACCCACGTGGCTATGATGGCTATGAGGATCCCAGTGGTTGGAACCCAAATATTGTATTGGAAGTATAATGGAAAAGAAGATCAGTGATATTGTTAGATTGACCAGTGCTAATTTCAGTGAACTGCTACAGCGAGTGGCAGATCATATTGAGGAATTAGAATTTGAAAATGAACGCCTACGTAAACGATTGGCAGAATACGAACCTGAAATTAAGGATGTGGAATGAAAATAGTGCTAGTCACAGGCGGCTTTGATCCCATACATAGTGGACATATATCATATTTCAAATCTGCTAAACTACTTGGTGATATGCTTATTGTAGGACTGAACTCCGACGAATGGTTAGAACGTAAAAAAGGCCGTGCCTTTATGCCATGGAGTGAGAGACTATGTATCATTAATAATCTAACTATGGTAGATGAAGTATATACTTTCAATGATGAAGATGGGTCTGCTAAACATTTCATACAACAGGTTAGAGCACACTATCCAGACAGCCAATTGATATTTGCCAACGGCGGAGATCGTACAGCTACTAATATCCCAGAGATGGATATCAATGACGACAACATTGAATTTGTATTTGGGGTAGGCGGGGAAGACAAAAAGAACTCAAGTAGTTGGATTCTTGAAGATTGGCGTACTAATCGTACTGAACGTGCTTGGGGCTGTTGGAAAGTGATCAGTGATGTTGACACCACAGTTAAAGTTAAAGAGTTGATTGTATATCCAGGCAAAAAATTAAGTATGCAACGCCATCAACATCGTAATGAATTTTGGTATGTGGTCAAGGGAGAGGGTCGAGTCAATTGGCGTGTTGGCTCTACTGATATTCAAAAACATAGCACTATTAGAATAGACTGTATGGAATGGCATCAATTGGAAAATACTGGCACTACTAACTTGCATGTGATTGAAATACAACATGGTTCAGAATGCGTTGAAGATGACATTGAACGTTTAAGGGATTAAAATGAAAATTGGCCTTAGCCTAAGTCGTTGTGTCAAAGACATTGTAGAGGGACATGTGGATCCTGAGGATGTGCTAGTATTAGTTACTGGTACTCAATTTGATCCCACTCTAGATGATCAATGGGATAATATTTGGTATGCGTACGCCATTGACTATAGCATTTGGCTTGATTTTAGAGATCGAGAGGATGAAGTCAGAGCTGTGGTTTTGCAACTTTGGCATGATGGTAAAATTCATCAACCTCGAAAATTTGGCTCTGCGCCGAGATCGCCCGTTTATCATTGGCGTGAAGTTATCTTAATGGATGAAGAATTGGATCAAAACCCGGCAGCCCGCATGGCTTGGGAAAAATTTAAAATGATTGCGGAATTAACTAACATAAAGGTGGATTCAAAATGAATACTTTAATGGAAAATGCTGTACATCGCTTTGCCAGTATGGCTCATGAGGAGTGGCGTAGGAACTACGATGCCACAGGTACTAAGCCACGTATTAAGAAAAACAGTGATGGCACCGAAGGTGACATCAATGTACCCTTTGATGATCTCCATCCAGACTGGCAACGTGAGAACCTTGCTGCTGGAGAGGCTGCTCAAGAGGCTGTGACAAAATTTCCACACGATATGGAAAAGGCAGCTGAATATATCCACGTCAAATGGATGCATCGCAATCCCAAAGCAGATTACAATGCGGCACAACACGTACCTTATGATGAACTACCTGAAGATGAAAAAGAAAAAGATCGAGTACATGCTCGAACTATGATGAAATTGTTAAACAAGGAACATTGATATGCCCAATTTAGTACCCATGGTAATCGAGCAGGAAGCTCGAGGTGAACGTGCTTACGACATTTACAGTCGTTTGCTCAAAGATCGAATCGTCATGCTAGACACTGACGTAAATGAACATACTGCTAGCCTACTAGTAGCACAATTCCTGTTCTTGGAGGCTGAAGACAGTAACAAGGACATTTACTTTTATATTAACAGCCCTGGTGGCAGCGTAACAGCAGGCATGGCCATTTACGACACCATGCAGTTTATTCGCCCCGATGTACAGACCATTGTTATGGGACAGGCTTGTAGCATGGGCAGTTTGCTAGCACAAGCTGGTGCACCAGGTAAACGTAAAATCCTACCCAATGCACGACACATGATTCATCAACCCAGCGGTGGTGCTCGTGGACAGGCCACAGACATGCAGATTCAAGTTGAAGAAATTCTCAAAATGAAAAAGTACTTGACTGATATCTATGTTCGACACAATACCAAAGGTAAGACTTTTGATGAACTTACCAGTGATATGGAACGTGATAGGTTTATGAGTGCTCAAGAAGCATTGGACTATGGATTGATTGATGAGATCGTAGCCAAAAGGCCAAAATAGAAATGAATAAATACAGTGTGAGGTGTGTATGGCAAGACGAGGTTTTAACTGGTTCGAACTAACACAAACTGCACTGTATGAACAAGTGCTGGGAAATCTACTCTCCAACAATTTAGAAAACGCAGAAATTAAAACTCTGCAAAAAACTACCAGCAAGCACCTCAAAAGCCTAATTCCCGTTAATATAAGAAATTGTCGTAGTGCTAAAATAGGTCCAGGCGAACTGTACGTCAGTGGCTTTTATTTTAGTGATAGAGATCTAGAAGGTTTGACACCTATTCAAATAGAATTTCATTTCAATAACAAAGATACACACATTGATCTAACCTACATCAATCATAAAAGATTGTCTAAACTCATAGTAGATGTGGTGTTCCACGAAATGATCCATATGCGTCAATACCGTTCAAGAGGTTGGAAAGAACTCAAGGGTCACGCTACCATAGCTCATAGCCAAAATGGCAGTCAGGAATATTATGGACATAGAGATGAAATTGGCGCTTACGCCTTTAATATAGCCACGGACCTTTGGCATAAATTTGGCAATGATATTAACAGTAGCAAAATGTGGTTGGACACTAACAACTACCGCAGAGCCAAGCATAGTGCTTTCAAAAGTTATATGGAAGTTTTTGAACATGATCATGAACATCCAGTAATAAAAAGTTTGAAAAAAAAGATTGTGGCTTATCTGCCCAATATTGATATAGATAAACCATTTCGAACTGATAGACACTTGACTTATTAATTCCAAGCATATATAATATACACATTGTACAACCAATCTAGGAATGAAATGGCTGATGCTTGCGAATATGTAATTTCCACACTGGAAGAACATCCCAGTCGCTTGAACAAAGAAGCTATTATTCTCGCCCAAGCTGAACAGGGTAATCGAGAACTGTTTGAAGGATTTCGTCTAGCACTGGATCCTATGATTACTTTTGGCATTAAAAAAGTACCAGAACGCAAGGGCGAGGATGGCAAGGGCGTGGATTGGGATAGTTTCACACTCATGCTGACCGGCTTTGTTAACAGGCAAATTACTGGTAACATGGCTCGTGACATGATCGAAACCTGTATGAAAAACTCCACTAATAAACAGTGGAATGGTTGGTATCGTCGTATCTTAATCAAAGATCTTCGTTGCGGCGTCAGCGAAGTGACTATTAACAAAGTAACAAAGAAACATTATGCAGACTATGCTATCCCTACTTTTGCTTGTCAACTCGCTCATGATAGTAGTGGTCACGAATCACGAGTTTCAGGAAAGAAGTGTATTGAAGTTAAACTGGACGGTGTTCGCGTACTATCTGTACTTTATCCAGATGGTCGAGTGGATCAGTTTAGCCGTAATGGTAAAGAACTCTTAAACTTTCCACACATCGTAGAACAACTTAGTAGAACAGTCACTGGCATTACTGAACCTGTGGTCTTAGACGGAGAAGTAATGAGCAGTAGCTTTCAAGACTTGATGAAACAAGTACATCGTAAGAGCAATGTTCAAAGCCAAGATGCTGTACTACACTTGTTTGACATCGTTACCCTTGAAGCATTTGAGCGAGGACAGTATGATCGTAGCCAATCAGAACGCAGTAAAAAACTTCGTGCTTGGAAAAATCTTTGGTTAGAAGAAACTCCCAACATTGAAATTGTAGGGCAGGAAGTTGTGGACTTGGACACTGATGAAGGTCAAAGTCGTTTTAAAGAGATCAATGCAGAGGCAATCAAAGGCGGTTATGAAGGCATCATGATCAAAGATTTGGATGCTCCTTACGAATGTAAACGCAGTTTCGCTTGGCTTAAACTAAAACCATTTATTGAAGCTAGTTTGGAGATTGTAGATGTTGAAGAGGGTACTGGAAGAAATGCAGGACGCCTTGGAGCTTTCGTTTGCTCAGGCGAGGATGATGGGAGACTTATACGAGTCAATGTGGGTAGTGGCTTTAGCGACAGTGATCGAGATCAGTTTTGGTCTGCTCGTGATCAGCTCATTGGTCAAATTGTTGAAGTACGTGCTGATGCCGTAACTCAAAACCAAGATGGATCATACAGTATGCGCTTCCCCCGTTTCCTACGTTTTCGTGGATTTGAACCAGGGGAAAAGATTTGAATTATAAACAACATCCTCCAACCAATATTCGAACTATTCGAAGGGGTGATCCAAAATTCATTCTCAAAAGTGGCTTGGTATATGTTCCAAGAGCTGCTTTTCAAATTAATACTGAATGTCCAGAAGATTATAGAGAAGTTATTATTCGAGCAATTAGTATGGGTTGGCTCGAACCCGTGGCCAATGTTTATGGCAAAGAATTAACTATGGATGCATTGAGAAATTATGAACTTATTTAGAGACCAAGAAAAATTTATGCGAGCTTGTGATCAGGCCACAGGCAAATTCGATCAACAACAATTTGCCATGTATGTGGGCCTGATTGAAGAAGAATTTAAAGAACTTAACGAAGCAGTAAATAATCACGACCAATTAGAAACACTAGATGCTCTTATTGACATCTTAGTTGTTACTATTGGTGCTGTTCACAGCATGGGCGCAGATGGAGAAGGTGCCTGGCGTGAAGTAATGAATACTAACTTTGCCAAAATTGACAAAGACACTGGCAAGGTTCGTAAACGTGAAGATGGCAAGGTGCTCAAACCTGTTGGTTGGACACCGCCTAATCTTAAACCATTTTTGACAAAGGAGTAATCATGTACGGAAATAGTTATTACGGAAGTAGTTATAGAGGTGCCGAGTCTATTAACACAGCCATGGCACGTGTTTATGGTCATATGGGATTGGCAGTAATCACCTCAATGATCGTTAGTTATTTTGTTGGAACAACTCCATCATTACTTGCCTTTTTCTTTACTGGGGTAATGAAATGGATTGTGATGTTTTTGCCGTTAGTGTTGGCATTTGCCATTCCATGGGCAATCAGTAATGCTGGCAAGACCACGGCACCATTACTTTTGCATATATTTGCGGCAGCTATGGGCTTGAGTTTTGCTGTGATTTTTGCTGTCTATCAAATGGGCAGTATTGCTGGTGCTTTTATGAGTGCTGCCATACTGTTTGGTGTGATGAGTTTTTATGGATACTTTACTAAACGCAGTTTAGATAGTGTTGGGAAATGGTTAATGATTGGCTTGATTGCTATCTGTATTACCAGTTTAATTAACATCTTCCTACAAAGTGGACCATTGGCACAAGTAGTTAGTGCATTGGCCATTGTGATCTTTACTGGACTTACTGCATACGACACTCAAAAGATTCGTGAAACACTGATGTATGATGACGATCACCGTTTGGAAATCATGGGTGCATTGACATTGTACTTGGACTTTATCAATATATTCCTAAGCTTACTACAATTATTTGGTGATAAGAAAGAATGAAGATCTACATTGGACCCTATAAAAATTGGTTTGGCCCTTACCAACTAGCCGAAAAGTTATGCTTTTGGGCCAAGCCAGTAAAGGACAAATACGGTACAGAAAGCAAACCAGATTGGGTCCATAACTTTGGTGAATGGCTGGCTCACGGTAGTGTAGAACCTGAGCCAGAGTTCAGAACTGGTATGGACATTCTTAGTCGTAAAGAACGTCCCAATACCTTACTATATCGTTTTTTATTGTGGATTGAAAGTCGTCGTAAACGTAATATCAAAATCCGTATTGATCGATACGATACTTGGGGCATGGATACTACATTGAGCATGATCATTCTACCCATGCTCAAACAATTACACGAGACCAAACACGGTGCTCCCTTAGTGGACGATGACGATGTTCCAGAACACCTGCGTAGTACCGAGGCACCCCCTCGAGAAAACGAATATGATGTTGACGGCAACCACTTCCTTCGTTGGGATTGGGTCATGGACGAATTAATTTGGACTTTTACTCAATTACATCCAGACACCGATTGGGAAGAACAATATCGTTCGGGAGAGTATGACCTGCATAGTGTACCTTGCGAATGGGATGAAGATGGTAAGCCTAAATTATATGAATTGAAAGATGGGCCTAATCATACTGCCAAAACTGATTACGATGGTATGAAAGCTCATCAAAATCGAATTAACAATGGGCTAAAACTTTTTGGCAAATATTATCAAAATTTGTGGGATTAATTTGTCAACGGATCCATTAGCTCAAGCGTTAATATATGTACACAGAGCAATTTCTGTGCTTAACTTAAAAGGAAATTTAAAATGAAATCAATCGTAACCGTAATCGCTAGTTTGTTCGCTGCTACTGCATTTGCTGCTGAAGCACCTAAGGCACCCGCAGCCGCTGCCGCCCCTGTTGTAGCCCCTGCTACCGCCCCTGCTGCTCCAGCTAAAGCTGATGCCAAGCCTGCAAAAAGTGAAGCTGCACCTGCTACCAAAGCAGAAGCAAAGGCTGCTACGCCTGCTGCCCCAGCCGCAGCTAAGTAATCTTTGTTTTGATGACAACGACGATGGCACCACTGTTGAGGACTTAGACCTACACACGGGCTATCGTCGTCCAGAAGTAGTTAAAAATAGTTGGGATGATTTCCCAATTAATGACTATGTCAAGCTAAGATTATTTTTGGCAAGGCAAATGGCCCTAAGGGCCTATGATGAAGTCTGGGGGTAAAATCCCAGACTTTTCTATTGACAAAACATTCAGTTGGCTGTATAATTACTATATTAGCTAAGTTAACTGGAGAACGAAATGGCTGGAAAACCCCAAACTACTAAAGTCAGTGCTAAACGCATTGCTGAACATCGTGCCGCAAGCAAGAAGGATCCCAGCCCAAGTTGGTCTAATCACGAAACTTTTGATGCTAGTCAATTTGCGTTGTATTTCCACAACGCCATGGCTTACTATCGTACTACTTTTTCAGCTCGTGATCTCAAGCCAAATGTGATCAATTGGATGAGCAAAAATGGCTATGACAAGAATGAAATTGCTCTGTTCAAAACTACCAAAGATTGGCGTTGTAAAGTAACCACAGGTGCTATTGCCGCTAACCTTCTTCGTGGCATGCCTGATGTACGTGCAGACTTTAATAACGGACGTAGCACTGAAGCATGGCTACGTGATGAAATTGCCTCTATCATTGAAGATGGACGGGAAGATATCCGCGAACAGGAAGAAGCTGAAGCTAAAGTAGTTGGACCCCAGATCAGTATCCAAGAGCGTATGCAAGATACCAGTTTGGGAATGACTGAAGAAATTGAACAGGCCATTGAAAACTGGCACAAAGATGCCGAGGCATTTGACCCCAAAGCATTCAAAGTTCTTAACTTGCTCAAAGGTAAGAAAGCTAAAGCAGGACATGCCCGTGTGATTCGTGACTTTTATGCAAAGGATCTTGCAGAACTTGAACTGTTGGCCAGTGGCAAGGCAGACGAGCAATTACGTGAAGGCTATAGCAATCGTAGCCGTAAGCATATTAAAAAATTGATTGACCTTTTGAAGGAGATCAACGAAGCTTGTACTATGCTCATGCAGGAAGCCAAAGTTACCCGTAAGCCACGTGCTAACAAGCCCACTGACAAGGCCAAAGCAGTTAGTCGTCTCAAGTACAAAAAGACTGATGAGCCATTGAAATTGGTCAGTATTGATCCACAAGACATCATTGGAGCCAAAGAGCTTTGGACTTACAATACCAAGTATCGTAAATTGGGCAAGTATGTGGCTGCTGACTTCAGTGACCTTGGAGTTAAGGGTGCTACTATTACAGGCTACGACGAGACCAAAAGCGTACAAAAGACACTACGCAAGCCTGAAGAGCAACTCAAAGCGTTTAAGGCTGCAGGCAAGGTAGCACTACGCAAGTTCCTAGAGGACATCAATAGTGTAGATGCCAAAATGAATGGACGCATCAACGAAGAGATTGTGTTACTAAAAGTGGCCTAAGTTTCTTGGGTTTTTGATGTTGTCTTTTGATAAATATCAAAAACCTGAGAAACAATATGAATCCATTACTTTCTATTCTTGATGATGCACTAGTAGTTCAAAAGCTTAACGTAAGAACACTTGATGGTCCTGTTACTGCTAACGATGACGTACAAGTACAAGGAAGCTTGTATGTAGACAGAGATATACGCATTAAGAAACATCTTGATGTGGCAGGTACTATTAGTGCTGACACACTCAAAGTAAAAAGACTAATCACTGATGATGTCAATGATGCACAATCTGGTTCAACTACCTTTCAAGCAAAAACACAAAAAGAATTAGATGGCAAAGGTTTAGTGTTTGTTGATGCTGAAGGCAGTAAACAATTTGTCTTCAAAGAAGGCAATAAGATGTGGAGCACAATGGATGTTGATTTGGCTAGAAATCGTAGCTATCAAATTGACAAGATCCCAGTTCTTACAGCTAACTCATTAGGCAGTGGCATTGTTAATAGTAACTTGACCAAAGTTGGCGAGTTACAAGGGCTACGAGTTTCAGGGCAGGTAGAGATTGATAATTGGGCGTTCTTTAACTCAGCCAATAACAGATTAGGTATTAATACAGAAAACCCACATGCTGCTTTAAACATTGTGGAAAACAATGTAGAACTTATTCTTGGCAGTTTTGAAAGTGATGTAGCTTACATTGGCACATACAATAGCACTAGTGTGGATATTGGTACAGACCACAAAGCTAGAATCAGTATTAAAAATACTGGCGAAATACTTATTGGCAATCCCAAGTATAAAACAGCCAATGTAAAAATATATGGTCGTTTGGAAGTAGACGAATTAGTTACAACAAAGAATTTAGAAAACAATTCATTACCTATTACCTATAAACAAGATATTTATGGGACTGGATTCTTTTGGCAAAGAGAGCGTCAAAATAGATACTTTATTTATGAAGCAAATCCAGATAGAATTTGGACCACAGAAACTATTGACCTAGCTGGTGACAAATGGTACTCCATTAATAATTTCTTAGTGTTAAGTAGAACCACATTGGGCAGTAGTGTAAGTGAAAGTAGTTTGACCAAATTAGGAACATTGAGAGAATTAACAGTAAATGGTCCAGTTAATTTCAATCAAGCACTAACAGTATCAGCAGTTAACACAGGGCTAATTAATGCACAAGATTTTAGCATTTTAACCAACAATGAAATTGAATTTAAGATTAGCTCTGAAGGCAACATTCAAATTGGCAATAAGGACAATACACTAAGAAAAATCAATATGTATGGACAGGTCAGTGTGAATGTAAACAATCCAGATCCAGATGTTGATTTGGTAATAAACAATTCAATGAGTTTAAACAATAAGAAGTTTATGGTAGATTCAGGTGCTCCTACATCAGGTAGATACAAACAAGGCGACCTTGTTTGGAACAATAATCCAGTCACTGAAGGCTTTATTGGTTGGGTATGCGTTAAAGCAGGCGAGCCAGGAAGTTGGGCACCATTTGGTAGAATCTATACAGATAGACCATAAAAACCGTTGACTTTACGCATAAAACATATATAATACTACATTAACACACAGAGGACTAAGACGTTCAACCCTCTCTAAATATTCTGCATGTCATCAAACTTACTCATAAAGGAGGCAAGAGGTGGCTAAGTTTTATTCGACAAAGACGTATGGAAATGACAGAGGATTGAGTTGCTGTTTTAGACAGTGGAGAGCTACTCACAGTCATTGCAGTTTACTACACGGTTATAGCATTGGCATTAAATTAGTATTCGAGTGCGACACACTTGATGACAAATACTGGTGCATGGACTTTGGCGGCCTAAAAGAATTCAAATATTGGGCTGACTGGATGTTTGATCATACATTGGTAATTGCACGAGATGATCCAGAATTTGCCTCATTGGTAGCATTAGACGGCAAATTGGCTGAGGTTAGAGTGGTAGATGCTGTGGGCTGTGAAATGTTTGCCAAACTATGCTTTGACAAAATGGACGAAATACTGGTCAAAGGCGAAACACGTTATCCTCTTAACCCTACTGTTAGAGTCAAAAGCGTAGAAGTTTTTGAACACGGTGCTAATTCTGCTACTTACGAAAGATGAACAGTCTAGAAAAAGTGTGGGCCAGGGCTACTGGCCATTTAATGGGCCATACTGATGAAGATAGACCAGACGTGCCAGTCCTCACTTTAAAGGAAGCACGTATTGCTCTGTTCCTAAAAACCTTTTGGGTAGTAATACATGTGGTTACCTGCCTGTTTATCATGGCTAATACTATAAGGCACTGGTAATGCTCAATATCATCTGTGTCAAACACGGCACAAAGTATGGACTAGAATATGTAAACAAACTATACAATATGGTTCAAAGACATTTGACCATAGATCACAAGTTCATTTGTTTTACAGACAATGCCAAAGACATTGATGCTAACATTGAAATTAGATTGCTCCCCAATAGACCTGAAATTACGGGCTGGTGGTGGAAACCCTATATGTTCAAAATGGGCAATTTCAATGCCGCGGACACTAATTTATTTTTTGACTTGGACATGGTTATTATAAGTAACATAGACAAGTTTATTACTTATGAACATGGTAATTTTGTTGGACTGGAAGATGTAGGTAGAGTTTTTAATAAACCTCAAAAGTTAGGCAGTGCCGTGCTACGTTGGCAAGGCAATGGCTATAGAACACTGTGGGACCAAATTGATCGTGACCCAACTGTGACTAAAAAATATCCAGGTGGTGATCAAGATTTGATTTGGGAATATTTTAAAAACAATATTATGTTTTATCCAAAAAAATGGATCATGAGTTATAAGTGGGAAATTAGAAGTCAAGAAGAATTAATTAGAAAGCGTGATAAATGGATATTTAAGGAATCAAGGAATCCCAATGTTGACAAAGATACAGCAGTATTGGCTTTTCATGGCACCCCAGATTTGGAAGATGTAGAAGATAAAATCATTATTGAAAATTGGAGATAAAAATGATTGTACTAATTGGACATGGATACGTAGGAGAATATATTTCTCGAATGATTGTGGCAAAAAAACAGACATTTGATTTTGAGTGGATTAGACACACAGACCCAATTCCCAAAGGCGCTTCAGTGATTATCAATGCTGCTGGATATACTGGAAGTCCTAATGTGGACGCCTGCGAAACAAATAAAATTGAAACCATTGAAGGCAATGTAATTTTTCCTTTGATGTTGGAAACAAATAACAAAGACACTCCCATTATTCATATTGGCAGTGGCTGCGTTTATGGTGGCTATAAAGACGGCGGCTGGACTGAAGAAGATGAGCCTAACTTTACTTTTGGCAATGGTAGTTTTTATAGTGGCGCAAAGGCATTGGGTCAACAGGCACTTGCTCCGTTTTTGAACAAGAGCTACTTGCTACGTATTCGTATGCCATTTGGCGATGATGATCATGACAAGAACTTTTTGACCAAAATGAAAAAGTATAACAAACTTATCAGTTATGAAAATAGCTTGAGCTATTTGCCTGATGTGGCAGATGTTATTATGTACTTTGCTTATAAGCTACCTAAGCCTGGCATCTATAATGTATGTAACCCTGGTTCAAGCAATGCTAAAGATATTACAAAGATGATGGGTCTTAATAAAGAATTCTTTACTGAAGAAGAATTTAAGGCAGCCACCGTTGCCCCAAGAAGTAACTGCGTTATGAACGTGGATAAACTACAGGCTATCTATCCATTACAGCCCGTAGAAATGGCCCTAAAGAAAGCTATCGCCAATTTATGAAAAAAATCTTAGTCACAGGAGGGGCTGGCTTTTTAGGCAGTCACCTCTGCGATAGGCTAGTCACACAGGGTCATCACGTACTCTGTGTGGACAATTATTTTACTGGCAGTAAACGCAATATTGCTCATTTGCTAGATTACAAAAACTTTGAAGTTATCCGTCAGGATATCTGTATTCCCTTATATGTGGAAGTAGATGAGATTTATAATCTAGCCTGTCCAGCCAGTCCACAACACTATCAATTGGATCCAATCCAAACAATGAAGACATCAGTGATTGGTGCCTTTAATATGTTGGGATTGGCCAAACGTACTAAGGCTCGTATACTACAGGCGTCAACCAGTGAATGCTATGGTGATCCTACTGTACATCCACAACCCGAAGAATATTGGGGCAATGTAAATCCCGTAGGCATACGCAGTTGCTATGATGAGGGTAAACGTGCTGCTGAAACCTTATTCATTGACTACCACCGTGTACACAATGTTACAGTTAAAATCATGCGTATCTTCAATACCTATGGGCCAAGAATGGCAGAAGGTGATGGTAGGGTAGTATCAAACTTTATAGTACAGGCCTTACGCAATGAAGACATCACTGTTTATGGGGACGGACTTCAAACACGTAGCTTCTGTTATGTGGATGACTTATTGGATGGCATGATGGCCTTGATGGCCAGTGACAGCTCATTTACTGGACCAGTCAATATTGGTAATCCTGGTGAATTTACTATGATTGAATTGGCTGAAAAGGTTTTGGCTTTGACTAATGGTTCAAGTAAGTTAATTCACAAACCATTACCCAAAGATGATCCAAGACAACGCAAGCCCAATATTGACATGGCAAAAACTGTTTTAGGGTGGGAACCCAAAATAGTATTAGCGGACGGCTTATCAAAAACCATTGACTATTTCCGTACAGTAGTATAAAATACACTATGAATAAAAAACGTATAGGCTTTGCCTGCAAGTGGATTGATCGTCCAGATCAAGTTGGCGGCATTCATCCTCGAGATGATTGTAAAAAATTCAACACTGGTGGAACCACAGTAAGTTGGTTAAATAGACAAACTAAGGATGTGGCCACACAGAAACTGTGGGACATCATGGTAAAAAACATTGAGTCAGTAAGACTATTAATTGAAAAGGTAGGCAGTTTAGATGGAAATCTTAGAATGGTTCGCTTATCAAGTGATCTACTACCAGTATATACAGAGCCTACTTGGTGTTGGTTTTGGCGTAGGGATGACGCTCGCAGTTATGCTGAAAAGCACTTTGGAGAGGTCGGTAGCCGCGCTCGTGAGCTTGGCGTTCGCCTGTCTTTTCATCCAGGGCAATTTACAGTTCTGGCCAGCGATAATCAAGACATTGTTGACCGAAGTATAGAGGAGTTTGAATATCATGCACAGTTGGCCACTTGGATGGGGTTTGGCAGACATTTCCAGGACCTCAAGATTAACGTCCACATATCGGGTAGAGCCGGTCCGGAAGGTATCCGCCGTGCCCACAGCCGTCTCAGCCCCCAAGCGAGAAATTGTATCACTATCGAAAACGAGGAAATAAGTCATGGACTGGACGATTGTTTATCAATTAGTGATCTCGTTCCTATTGTTCTTGACATCCATCATCACTGGATTCGCGAAGGTGAGTACATCTCCCCTAGAGACAATCGCGTTAAAAGGGTTATCGATAGTTGGCGCGGTGTTCGCCCTACTTGTCATTATAGCGTCAGTCGTGAAGATTTATTGGTAGGTCACGACACCACTGTCATGCCCAATCATAGCCAACTGCTAGCAGAAGGCTATCGTAAACAAAAACTTAGAGCTCACAGTGATTTCTACTGGAATCGCGCAGTAAATGATTGGGCCCTAAGCTTTTGGGACGACTTCGATATCATGTGCGAAAGCAAGGGCAAGAACATTGCCAGTTTCGCCCTTTACGAACAAGCAAAATTAAGCCTGTGACTTAGGCTTACGTGGTGCTTTTGGTTTTGGAGCCTCTGCTTTAGTAGGGGCTTTTTTTGTGGCTGTAGTTTTAGCTGGCTGCTCAACAACTTTCTTTGCTCTAGGCTTTTTAGCCGCTGGCTGAACTTCAGGTTTGGCTACTGGTTTGGCCCGTGGTTTTCTTACTGGTTTTTTAACTTCAGCTACTGGCGCAACAACTTCTGGTACTACTTCCACTTTATATGGTGCTTCTGGAGGCTCTTCCTTTTTAGGAACTTCGAATAATGCTTTTAACCATTTTAACATAAGTGTATCCTTATAATTATATATGTATATATCTAAATTGGTAAGATCCAAACTATATGAACGGTTAGTCTATTGATAAATATCAGTATGATAACAATCAGCGAATCTGCCAAAAATAAAATCACAGAGTTATTTTTAGAAGAAAATAACCCCAATGTCAAACTACGAACCTTTGTGCAAGGTGGAGGCTGTAGCGGTTTTAGCTATGGGTTTACCTTTGATGAAGAGCAAAACGAAGACGATTTTGAATTCCCACTAGGTGATTGGAAAGTCTTAGTTGACTCTATGAGTATGCAATATTTACAAGGTGCGGAGATTGACTTCAAAGATGATCTAAACGGTTCATCATTTAGTATTAGAAATCCCAACGCAGTGACCACTTGCGGATGCGGTTCCAGTTTCGGGGTATAATATGTCAAGACAAATAGTTGATATTGGTGTACAAGGCAATGACGGAACTGGGGATAGTATTCGTGAATCATTCAGAAAAGTAAACGAAAACTTTCAAGAATTATATAGTGTATTCCTTAAGGAAGGCGCCTTTACTTTTCAAGATCTGTCAAATGTTCCAGATACATTGGAACCAAATAGAATCATAACAACTGATAACAGTGGTCAAAATATTTTAGCAAGAGAACTAGTCAGTGCCGGCGGCATAGAAATTGATGTCAGTGATCCAGATCAGATCATACTTAGATCTACTGGTGGAAGTATTAGTTCAGATATACTACCTACTTTAAGTGGCCCACTTAACGCTGGTGGATTTACCATTGGCAAACTGGCAGATCCAAGCACCGCCACTGTTGATCAATTTAATAATTTATACGCAATTAACAACGTAAGCACTACCATTGACGAGTTGGCCATTCCCAAAGGATACGCTGATCGTAGATACTTAAGAAGAAGTGGTGGTAGTGCCAGTGGTCAAATTAGAGTAAGACAAGAACCAATCACAGCAAACGAATATACATTGACTATTGGGTCATTTGTTAATGGTAATATTTACATAGCAAATCATGGTTATGACAGCTCAATTGATGGCAGCACGTTTGTTTATAATACTACAGGCACTAATGCCACAGGTTTCATATCTAGCTTGACAGCAAATACCAACTTGGTCGTTGGTAGAACTTATGAAGTTATTACTATAGGTACCAGTGACTTTACTCAATCTGGAGCGGCACGTAATCAAGTTGGGGAAGTATTTAAGGCCACAACTACTGGTCTTGGCACTGGAACTGTTAAACCAGTATACTTTTTAAAATATGTCAATGTTAATCAACTTAGTGCCCATTTAACTTTTGAGGATGCCCAATCAGGCACAAACAAAATATCATTAAGTGGTGGCACTGGCGTTCAAACTCTAGTAGATGCCTATTATCGAAGTGGACTAACAGGCAATTGGGTCAGTAACGAAGTACTACCAAGGACTGCCGTAGTAAGAAGACAAGGCGACAATATGACTGGCGCCTTATATCTTTCAGATCATCCATTCCCACTGGCGGGAGCAGGTACACCAGTTGGAGACGATGACCTACAAGCAGCTACAAAGTACTATGTGGATAGTAGTAGTTTTGCCAGTACTGTAAACCTTTATGTAAGCACAGTTGGCGACGACATACAATTAAATGCACCACCTGGCAAAGAAGGTCGTGCTTGGGCATATGCTTTTAAAACTATTGGAAAGGCTTGTGAAAAAGCAGAATATTTAATTAAAAATGCACCATATGAAACCGGCCCATATAGACAATTAATTACCTATAATAATAGTGCATCAAAATCCATAGTGCTAGGCACTGAATCAGGTGTCAACGGTACTTTAAAAATTACATTCAGTAATCAAAATGGAACAGGCGCTGTAGATCAAGGAGTGAGCAATAATATTGACATTACTCCTGGTAGATTGCTCAAAGGCCGTACATCTAGTGCATATGGATTTATTTACAGTTATAATGGTCCCAATGGCACCAATGGCGACAGTATAAATTTACAAAATGTCACAGGCACTTTCTTAGAAGGTGAAAATTTAGAATTTGGTGATGCTGTAAAAACGCTGAACATTACCATATATGTAGAAAGTGGAATTTATAATGAAGACTTTCCAATTAAGGTGCCTGCTAATACTTCCATTGTGGGAGATGAATTTAGAAGAACCATAGTCAGACCAAAAGATCGTGTAAGCCAAAGTCCTTGGTCTGATACATGGTTTTTTAGAAATAGTCAATTTGATGGTCTTAATACAGCTATTGGTGGTAGATTTAACAGTACTTTGGAAGGATGGTATGGATATCATTATTTAAAGGATCCCTCAAAGTTACCTAATCTAGGCATAAGCTATGAAAATGCTGGTGAGTATACTAGTGCAGCTACAACTATTAGAGCAGCAAAACAAATTATTGCTAATGGTATTGTTGCCCATATCAATTATAATATACAACCTGATGTATTACCTAATTTAGAAGCAACAAAAAGTCGACGTGATACAGGATACATTGTTGAAGCAATTGCATCAGATTTAATTAATGGCGGCCAAGACGAAATATTAAAATTACAAAGTGTATTTTCAGAAGTTACATTAGAAGACTATTGCCAAGAAGGTATAGCTTACATTTCTGAATAT